>Ga0080006_1163138_pt1 | contig 48353 bp, 34 predicted proteins | sample RS3BMetagenome_FD_69209 | JGI IMG/M metagenome (GOLD analysis project Ga0080006, IMG submission 69209) | Ferric oxide microbial mat and aquatic microbial communities from Rainbow Spring, Yellowstone National Park, USA - RS3B (SPADES... ... | reverse complement strand
TACGAAGAATTTTCCCCACCGACATCGGCGCTCTCTAGGGGCGTGATCAATCATGCCCCTACGGGGGGTACGAAGAATTTTCCCCACCGACATCGGCGCTCTCTAGGGGCGTGATCAATCATGCCCCTACGGGGGGTACGAAGAATTTTCCCCACCGACATCGGCGCTCTCTAGGGGCGTGATCAATCACGCCCCTACGGGATGGGGCCATTGCCGGTTTCGGGTGAAAAAATTCATGATCACGCTCCGATGGCATATGTATGGGTTAGCGGACGCTGGCGGCGAAGAGCCAGGGGGCCTCTTTGCGCCTGCGCTCCTCATAGGCTTTGATCTCATCCTCGTGGGAGAGTGTCCAGCCGATATTGTCCAGGCCCTTCAACAGCGCCTCTTTCTTGAAATTATCGATGTCAAAGTGAATGACGCGCCCGCTCGGCGTGGTCACGGTCTGCGCTTGCAGATCGACGGTGAGGGTATAGCCCTCTTGTGCCTCGACCTCAGCGAACAGCCCGTTGACGGTTGCCTCATCCAGCGTAATGGGCAGGATACTGTTATTGAAGCAGTTGTTATAGAAAATGTCGGCGAAGCTTGGCGCTATCAGGCAACGGAAGCCGTAGTCGCGCAAGGCCCAGGGGGCATGTTCGCGCGACGAGCCACAGCCGAAATTGTCCCCGGTTAGCAGGATGGTCGCGCCCTGGTAACGCGGCTGATTGAGAACAAAATCGGGATTGGGCGTGCCATCGCTATTGAAACGCCAGTTGGCGAAGAGCGCATTGGCAAAGCCGGTGCGCTTGATGGTCTTGAGAAAACGTGCCGGCGTAATCTCGTCAGTATTAACATTGACCCGATCTAAGGGGGCAACCAGACCGGTCAACTTCACAAATGGTTCCATATTCTCTTCTTCTCCATATCTATCAATCCCCGTAGGGGCGTGATTGATCACGCCCTGCTCATCCGCTACGCCGCTCTCAGGGCGTGATCAATCACGCCCCTACGGGATGGGGCCTTTGCCAGTTCCGTTTGAAAAAATTCATCATCACGCCTGGAAACGAGTCGATAGGCAAACAGGCCTGCTTCATCACTCCTTGCTCATCCGTCGTGCCGCTCTCAGGGCGTGATCAATCACGCCCCTACGGGATGGGGCCTTTGCCAGTTCCGTTTGAAAAAATTCATCATCACGCCTGGAAACGAGTCGATAGGCAAACAGGGCGTGATGAATCACGCCCCTACCAGGTGCGAATATCGACAAAGTGTCCGGCAATAGCAGCGGCGGCGGCCATCGGGGGACTGACAAGGTGTGTGCGCCCACCGCGTCCTTGACGGCCCTCGAAATTGCGGTTGCTGGTCGAGGCACAGCGCTCGCCTTCGCTCAGGCGGTCGCCGTTCATAGCGATACACATGCTGCATCCAGCTTCACGCCACTCGAAACCGGCCTCGCGGAAGATATCGGCCAGCCCCTCTTCCTCGGCCATGCGACGCACGCGCATCGAGCCGGGCACAACCAGCGCGCGCACGCCGGGGGCCACATGCCGTCCCTTGACGTATCGCGCCGCCATGCGCAGGTCTTCCAGACGCGAGTTGGTACAGGAACCGATAAACACCGTATCAACCTTAATATCGGTGATTTTCTGGCCCGGCTGCAAGCCCATATATCTAAGGGCGCGCTCGTAGGACTGGCGCTTGAGGGGATCGCTCTCCTGGGCAGGGTCGGGCACGGAGCCGGTCACATCAACGACCATACCGGGATTGATACCCCACGTGACCTGCGGTGCCAGACCATCGACATCAATTTCATATACCGCGTCGAAATGCGCATCGGGATCGCTGGCAAGCTGCTTCCAGGCTTCGACGGCCTGCTCGAACAGTTCGCCTTTGGGCGCGAAGGGACGATCTTTGATATAGGCAAAGGTGGTTTCATCGGGGGCTACCATGCCGGCGCGCGCACCAGCCTCAATGGCCATGTTGCACAGTGTCATGCGACCTTCCATTGAGAGACCGCGCACTGTCGAGCCGCTAAATTCGATGACGTGACCGGTACCAACACCCGTGCCAAGCTGGCCAATGAGATACAGCGCAACATCTTTGGCCGTCACGTTGGGCGGGAGCTGGCCCTCGATGCGAATATTCATCGTCTTCGGCTTCTTCTGCAACAGGCACTGCGTCGCCAGCACATGCTCAACCTCGCTGGTGCCGATGCCGATGGCGAACACGCCCAGCGCACCGTGCGTAGAGGTATGCGAGTCGCCGCAGACCAGCGTCATTCCTGGTAAAGTAAGGCCCAGTTCCGGCCCGATAATGTGAACGATGCCCTGACGCGCATCGTTCATATCGAACAGCGTCAGGTTGAAATCGCGGGCATTCTGCTCCATGGCGGTGATGCAGATTTCGCTATCCTTGTCCACAACATCTAGCATCTTGCGGCCCACAACGGTCGGCACGTTATGATCCAGCACGGCTACGGTAGCATCGGGGCGGCGCACCGGCAAATGAGCGGCCCGCAGACCGGCAAACGCCTGGGGCGAGGTGGCTTCGTGTACCAGGTGGCGGTCAATGTAGAGAACGGTAGACTCACCCGGAACGTCGCGCACGACATGCGCATCCCAGATTTTGTCAAACATGGTTTTCGGCATAACGGTAAGCTCCTGAGTCCAAGATAAGGCGAGTCTGCATCCTGCACGCAGAAAACCAGCATTGTGGGCAGGAAGCGCGGCACCGTGTCCGGGGATGAAATTTTTAATCGAATGTAACATCCACAACAGACACGATGGAGTGGCTTCCTGATCTCAGGTACAAATTTCCTTCCAGAGGATGCAGATACGATATAGTTACATTCTATACATGTTATATCACAGTCCGCAGGCCAATGGGGAATCGATGACTTCATGGCATAGAGACAGGATCGAGAAAAATCTCGGTGTAGGGGCAGCTTCAGCACACCCGCGCGCCCGTCAATTCGCCTGAGCTGCCGCTCGAACGAGCGCGGTGAATCAGTCCCTACCCGTATTACTTCCCTTGCCTGTTTTGTTAAAGTCCGTAAGCTGTCCCTACACGGTGGTTTTCTGCATGACTGTGGTGGCGATGTAGCGCAGGTCCATCTCCTCAAGTTCGCGCTTCTTGCCGAGCAGCAGTTTGGCCATCTCGAAGGCATGATTCAACTGCTCTTTCTCCAGTTCATAGCCCAGTTCGCGCATCTGGGCGGCGAGCGCAGCGCGACCGGAGAGTTTGCCGACATGCATGCGGCGATCAGCCGAGGTCAGGCCAACGGATTCGGGGGTCATGATCTCGTAGGTACGCGCGTCCTTTAAAACACCATCCTGGTGAATACCACCGCCGTGCGCAAAAGCATTGCGTCCGATGATAGCCTTCGTCCATTGTGGCTCCATGCCCGACAGCTTTGCCACCAGACGGCTGGTAGCGGCAATCCTGGTGGTATCAACGCGGACATCCATACCCAGGTCGGCGGAGCGCGTTTTGATTGCCATGACTACCTCTTCAGTAGCAGCATTGCCCGCCCGCTCACCGAGGCCGTTGATGCAGGTATCGACGCGCTCGGCTCCGTTGCGCAGAGCGGTCAAGGCATTGGCAACCGCCAGACCGAGGTCATCGTGACAGTGGGCCGAGATGCGGATGCCGGGGAACTCTTTTTTCACGTCGGCGACCAGTTCCCCGAACTCCCAGGGTAAGGCGACGCCGACAGTGTCACACAAAGTTACAAAGCGCACGCCTTCTTTAAGAATGGCCTCACAGACTTCGAGGATGAAGTCATGTTCGGTGCGTGTCGTATCTTCCAGGGCGAAATCGACATTTTCCGTATAGGTGCGCGCCTGAGCAACGGCGGTGCGGGCCAGTTCCAGCACTTCCGCACGCGTCTTGCCCAGTTTGACTTTACGATGCAGAGGCGAGACACTGATAAAGGGTTGGATCGCCGAATGGGCCGCAATTTTGACAGCATCCCAGGCGCAAGCAATATCGGTAGGATTGGCGCGCGCAATGGCACAGATTTCAGCATTCTCCACCTTCGAGGCGATCAAGCGCACCGCCTCAAACTCGCCGGGGGAAGAAACCGGGAAACCGCAATCCAGCGTATCGAAGCCCATCGCCGCCAGCGCCTGGGCTATCGCCAGTTTCTCTTCAGGAAAATAGTTGACACCAGGGGTCTGCTCCCCATCGCGCAGAGTCGTTTCGTAGAACTTGATGATGCGTGGTTCAGTCGTCATTGACATTCACTCCTTTGTTGAGACAACGCGGAATTACGCATTTGGTAGCCGAGTGAATTATATGAAACCAGTAAACAGTTTTGCAAGCAACCTGACGCATTTAGGAAGAGAGAGAGGGAACCAGGGCAATGCCTTGCGCTCGCCTTGCTCACTATGAGAAAATTGTGAGGAAAGATCATTATGCTCAAAAGTGATTAGCGTAGTAACTATTAGTATACCGTTCCTGGCGGGGACGGCAAAGGGAGTGTTTATGGCAACCTGGTGCGATCTTGATAGCGCCGTTGAACTTGTCGAATCGGGGCACCGCGTTTTTGTGCAGGGAGCGTGCGCAACGCCCACACCGCTGATAGAGGCGCTGGTAGGACGTGGCGAATCGCTCTTTAACGTCGAGATAACGCAACTGCATACCTACGGGCCGATGCCTTATACCGATGAACGCTGGCGTGGCCATTTCTTATTGCGCGCCCTTTTTGTCGGTGAAAATATTCGTGAAGCTACGAACGCCGGGCGAGCCAGCTATACCCCCATCTTTCTCTCCGATGTCCCGGCATTATTTGCGCCCGGCGGGGTCCTGGCAATTGATGTGGCCCTGATCCAGGTCTCTCCACCAGACCAGCATGGCTATTGCTCGCTGGGATCATCGGTCGATGTGACGCGGGCGGCTGTCGATTCCGCGCGCTACATCATCGCGCTCGTCAACCCCAATGTGCCGCGCACTCACGGCGATAGCTTTCTGCATATCTCGCGCATTGATAGAGCAGTACAGTGGGATGGGCCACTTTATGAAGTTGAGCGTCGGCCCCTTAATGCGGTGCAGAAAAAGATCGGCCACAACGTAGCCTGCTTGATTGAGGATGGGGCTACGCTCCAGATGGGCATCGGGGCCATTCCCGACGCGGTTTTACAGGCGTTAAGCAACCACCGGGACCTGGGCATTCACTCAGAAATGTTCTCCGATGGCGTGCTGGATCTGGTAGAGAAGGGGGTCATCACCGGCACCCGCAAAGCTATCGACAAGGGGAAGATTGTCTCTAGCTTCGTCGTGGGCAGTCGCCGCCTACTCGATTTCATTGATGATAACCCACAGGTAGCAATGCGTCCAATGGACTATACGAACAACACACTGATTATTCGGCAATTTGAGCATATGGTCGCGGTCAATAGCGCGCTGCAAATCGACCTGACCGGGCAAATCTGCGCTGAGTCTATCGGCACATACCTTTATAGTGGCGTAGGTGGACAGATGGATTTTATGCGTGGGGCAGCACTCTCACCACGCGGTCGCCCGATCATCGCGCTCCCCGCGACGGCGCGCAGCACTCCTGGCTATGACTATGAAAAAGAAGTCATGCTCACCCCGATTGATGGGCAGATTTCGCGCATCGTGCCGGTCTTAGCACATGGAGCAGCGGTCACGACCTCGCGCGCCCATGTACATTATGTCGTTACAGAATACGGTATCGCCGAACTGCACGGACGCGACCTGGCCGAGCGCGCCCGCCGCCTGATTGCCATTGCGGCCCCACAATTCCGCGAGGGACTGGAACGAGCGGCCCACAACCTTCATTTACTCTAAAATAACGGATATAAGGCTCTTTCACAAATTTTATCAATCAAAAGTGGAAAAACGTTCTCCCGCAGGCATAGGGGTATGATGTATCATGCCTTGCGAGCGGATCAACGGACGCACGGGACGTGATGCATCATACCCCTACGGGATCGGGCTTCACGCCGTAATCGATGCCTGTACATTTTAGTTATCCCATAGGATAGGCTGCTCATCTTTCTCTGTCTTGCTTGACCCGGCGGTCTCTTGTGTTGTCGGCTTCTCCTGATTCTTCTTCGCCGGTAGCGGATAGAGAATAAAGAGCGGTAACGTCGTAGTATGCAAGACATGCTCTGTTACACTACCCATGACCCAGTGGCGCACGCCGCCAAAACCATGTGTCGCCATCGCAATCAGGTTATAGACACGCTGGCCATCGCGCTCTTCCTCACCTACTCTGACAATCGCGCTCGCCACATCGTTATCTGTCACGACTGAAGAGGTAATGGTGAAATTGGCAGTGGGAGCTATCTGCTGCTGTAGCTCGCGCGCCAGTGCTTCCACGTAGTTTAGCGCCACCTTCTCCACGCTGGCAACCACACCCGCGCTGAGATGGGCCGCGCTCTTGCCAATACCGGCAGTCGCGGGCAGATCGACAATGCGTAGCAGGTGCAGTTCTTTAGGCGTGTCGGGAGCCAGTTCCATGAGGAGTTGTATAGTGGGTAGCAACGCAGCTTCAGACCATGCCGAACCGTCCAGTGGAACGAGCGCGCGCAGTGGGGTGGTATCGAACAGCGTGGGTGCCAGTGCAGCCTCACCACGCTCGTGCAGAACCAGCATGGGGACATGAACACGACGCGCAATTTTATCTGTCACACTCCCCAGCATCCAGCGCTTGAAGAGGCTATAATTGTGGCTACACATAACAATGAGATCAACAGTATACATCTCTACTACGTCGTGGAGTTTCAGATCGACAGCGCCTTCCGACACTTCAAGCTGTACATTGAGGCCCTTGAGGTCGTCACTTTGCGCCACCCGCTGCAAGTAAGCACGGGCATCTTTTTCGCGCCGCTCGACCGCATGCTCAAATGTACTTGAAGGCTGGGTTAAGTACGGCCCAAACTCAAGAGAGGACTCCACGACCTGCAACAGAATAACAGTTGCCGACGATGAACGAGCCATCCGCGCAGCGACCGGGATGGCCCGCTCGGCCAGTGCTGAACCATCAAGAGGCACTAATATCCTTTCAAACATCGCTTTGCTCCTTTGCAATACCTCGTCATAACTCCTGCCGGTGCAAAAGTCTGACGTGCGATACCTTTCTTCACTTCTTCACTCTTCAGCATAACTATCCAATTACACAAAAACATCACAGGCCGACGCCTATTTCTCACAGCAGCCTCACAACAAGCAACAATGGAGCAGCAAGGGTCTCCATCCTTTAGGAAGATGGTGGTGGTCGGTGTAGGGGCGTCATTCATGACGCCCTGGTCGCCCGTCGATCCGCGCACGGGGCCTCTTTCATCACGCCCTGCCGCCCGTCGATCCGCGCACGGGGCCTCTTTCATCACGCCCTGCCGCCCGTCGATCCGCGCACGGGGCCTCTTTCATCACGCCCTGCCGCCCGTCGATCCGCGCACGGGGCCTCTTTCATCACGCCCCTCCACCCATTTCCCCCGCAAGGATAGAGAGCCAGCAGCAATTGCCCCATGCAATGAGCGCTTTTTTTTGGTACAATGGCAATAGATTGAGTAAAATAGCCTGAGTTACAGTACCACCCGATGCCACAGGAGCACGAAAGGAGGATAGTCCCAGTGTCCACTCCATCCCCATCAGATGCTGCTTATACCTCTTCCTCTTCTGCCCCCATTCATACTACGGCTGAGGTTCTCGCGCAACTGTTAGATATCTCCCCGGATGCACTGATCATTGTGGATAATGCAGGCACCATTGTGAAGGTCAACAATCAGGCCGAGACGATGTTCGGATATAGTAGCGCAGAACTTGTGGGTCAATCGCTCGAAATCTTGCTGCCGGAACGTTTTCGCAAGATGCATATCGCGCATCGCGCCCACTACGCCCGCGCGCCGCGCACCCGCCCAATGGGAGCAGGGCTGGAACTATATGGCAAGCACAAGGATGGCCTGGAGTTCCCCGTCGATATCAGTCTCCGCCCTCTACTTGTGGATGGCACACCACATGTCGTCGCCGCTGTGCGCGATATCACAGCACAAAAACAGGTCGAGAGCGAAAACGCGCAACGTTTGCAGCAGCTTCGCCTGCAAACGGAACTGATGAATCTTTCGCACGACGCTATTTTGATCCGCGACCCGATTAACCGCATTATTTTCTGGAATCGTGGTGCCGAAGAACTCTATGGATGGACAGCACAGGAGGCCCTGGGTCGCATCAGCCATACTCTTCTCAAGACACGCTTTCCGCTCGATCAGGGCGATGCAAACCAGGCCGATGAGGCATTGGAACGAGAGGGGCACTGGGAAGGTGAACTCATCCACAAGCATAAAGATGGTCACACGATCATCGTTGAAAGCAGTCTCTTATTAGTACGCGACAAGCAGCAGCATCCCATCGCACTCCTGGAGATTAATCGTGATGTGACCGAGCGTTATCGCCAGGAACAGGCGGTGCGTAGCAGCTACGCGGAAACAGTTGCACGCCTGGATGTGTTGCAGCAGATCATCAATGCCCTGCCAAGCAGTGTCTATCTCGTCTACGGCCCGGAAACGCGGCTGGCACTCTCGAATCGTACCACAGACACGATCTGGGGAGCAAAATGGTACACTCATCAACCCATGCGCGAGTTTCTGACGACTAATGGCATCGGTATCTTCGATATTCGAGGCCGCCCCCTGCCATACGAGCAACTGGCGACGCTACGCGCTCTTCAACAGGGAGAATGCGTTCTCCAACATCAGGAGACGATTCGCCGCCCGGACGGCTCCAGTATCCCTGTCCTGGTCAATGCTGTCACCCTGAATATCCAGCATCCCTGGCTGATTACCTCGCCCGAAACGGGAGAGACGATACAGGTCGAGGGGCCACTGGCGCTCGTGGTGCATCAGGAAGTGACGGAGTTAAAGGAAGCCGAGTACCTTAAGGACGAATTTGTGGGTATCGCCGCCCACGAGTTGCGCACCCCCCTGGCCATCCTGAAAGGTTACGCGGACATGCTGATCGTGCAGACGGAGCGGCAACATGGGCCACCCCTGGCCGACTGGCAGGTGGAGGCACTGAACGAGATCAAGGAAGCCACCGCCCGCCTGACCAACCTGACCGAAGAACTCTTAGAGGTCACACGCCTGCAAGCCGGACGCCTGGTGCTTTCACGCCTACCAACCGACCTCGTCGCACTGACCCGCCGCGTCTCCGAACACCTGCAAAAGACTACGACACGGCACCAGATCACGCTGGATACCGACCGGCCTACCATCATCGCTGATATCGATCCCGGTCGCATCGAGCAGATATTGATCAACCTGATCGGCAATGCCATTAAATACAGCCCACAAGGCGGCCCTATCCAGATCAGGCTCTGGCAGGAAGAAAACGAGCATCTTGCTCATCTGAGCGTACAAGATCGGGGCATCGGTATACCAGAGCATGAGCATGGGCAAATCTTCGGGCGCTTCATGCGCGCCGACAATGCTCGTGCCAGAGGGATCAACGGCACCGGCCTCGGTCTGTATCTCTCGCGCGAACTGGCACTCCAACATGGTGGAGCGTTATGGTTCCAATCAACCGAGGGCGTTGGCTCAACCTTCTTCCTGACATTGCCACTCGCCACTGAAACCGACCAATCGCAAGATTCATCTATATAAGGGGCCTTCTCAACTCTACAGAAAAGCAGAGGCATGGAAACATATTCCATGCCTCTGCCTGCAATTTATTCCCTCACCACCATGCTATCCGTGATGACCACCGTTTTCACATCAGTACATCATCTACATCCCGGCGAGGGGTGGATTGCACACGTGCACCATACGCAGCATAGCCCAGGCGCAGCACAATTTGCGGATATTCGGCCATTTCCAGCACACGGCGCAAGGTCTGGCGCAGCGCCGGTATCTCTGTTGGCTGGCTAAAGAAGGAGGCCCAGAGACCTGCAATGCGTGCATGAAGCAGGACATTCTCCAAAGCTATACCTGCCGTGAGCCAGTCAAACCAGGTATCGGCCACCGTCGCCAGCACGGCCAGCACCGGCGGCTTGAGCGCATCCGCTTCATCCTGCGTCTGCTCCGTGTTCTCCACCAGCGTATGCAGATGATATTGACCGAGATAGGCGCTTATATCGGCATGGCCCAGAGCGGAGATGGGGATACCATCGAGGCTGGGGCTTTCGTCCGCGTGAATCCACTGCGCCAGCTCCTGTCGATACTGTTGATCGGCCCACAACGCATGATCGGCACTCAGCACCAGATTGGCAAGCTCGACACGCTGTTCATCGTTGCGCACGACCGCCAGAGATGCACCAGCGTCACGCGCCACCACTTCCAGACGCTGCACCACCCTCAATGGCACAGGGCGGCGCTGAAAGGCTTGCCGATTCGTGTGTCGCTGCAATAGTGCGAAGAATAGTTTGCGCTCTTCCTCACCGGGTTCCTCATTTGAACGTTCGACTTTCAGACGCGCAAGCAGATGCTGCGTGCCGGGATTTGTCGGTAGCTCCATCGTCCAGGAAAATTTGAAATAGCGCAAGGCCACCAGTAGATTTGCTAACGCAGCTCCACAACTCATGATCATCTCTCGCCCATGCGCATCGGCAACGGAGAGTATCCTTGTGTTGTCGGCATAGAGTTCAACACCAGCATCTTCGATATGAAAAAGCCAGGGTTGAGTATTATGTTTGGAGGGTGCCAGAATGGCATAATTCAGCAAGAAACGCAACTGCTCCTTAAGAGAGCCATTGGCTGGAAAATCGCGCTCCGAAATATGCCAGGGATGAGAATGGGGATCGGAATGTTGCATTGCAAGCTCCTTATAGACTTCTAGCCACGTATGCCATTGTATAGACCTTAGCGACGAGAAATCACAGGAGCATCACAATACCGTGTCAGCATTTCACAAATATCTCACAGACAGCGAGCGTGCTAATGGACTTTTCCGACCGCAAGCGGCCATCCCGTAGGGACGGTGGTGCTCCCGTCCCCACAGAAATGGATATTATGCGAGCCAGCTATACGGGTAGGTGGCGTCGTCGAAGGCGCGGGCGGCGGTGGTGAACTTGAGCGGATAGAAAGTATCGACCATCACCGCCAGTTCGTCGGTGCGTTCGGCCCCCAGGCTCTTCTCGACCGCGCCGGGCTGTGGCCCGTGCGGAATGCCGCGCGGGTGTAGCGTGATCGACGAACGCTCGACGCCGCGCCGACTGCCGAAGTTGCCGTTGACGTAGTAGATCATCTCGTCGCTATCGATGTTGCTATGATTATAGGGTACAGGAATCGAGAGCGGATGATAGTCTAGCTTACGTGGCACGAACGAGCAGACCACGAAGTTCGGCCCCTGGAAGGTCTGATGCACGGGCGGTGGCTGGTGGATACGCCCGGTAATAGGCTCAAAATCACCGATATTGAAAATCCAGGGATACTCGTAGCCGTCCCAGCCCACGACATTGCAGGGATGAAAGTCATAGAAGTAGCTGGTGATGCGATTGCCGACTTTCAGGCGCACCTCGAACTCGCCGCGCTCGGTATGCGTCTCCAGTTCTTCGGGGCGGCGAATGTCGCGTTCGCAATAGGGTGAATGCTCCAGCATCTGCCCGTACTTATTGAGATAGCGGCTCGGCGGCTCGATGGTGCCGTGTGCCTCGATGGTTAGGAAACGGTTCTCCGCGCTATCGTTGGCGAGGCGGAATCGATAGGTGGTGCCGCGCGGAATGACGATATAGTCGCCCTCGTGATAGGGCAACAGGCCGAAGTTGGTTTCGACGATGCCATGCCCATCGTGGACAAAGTACACCTCGTCACATTCGCCATTGCGATAAAAGTAGTTCATCGACTCAGTTGGGCGCACCACGCCAATGGCCACGTCATGGTTAAACATCAAGACCTGACGGCCCAGCACAGGATCGCCGCCGGGCGGGAGTGGATTGGTCTTGAGATGTACATGGCGCTGCTGACCTAAATCCCACTCTTCATACTTCACATCCGCGAAATGCTGGATGTTCTTCACGCGCGTGGGCGGATAGTGATAGTAGAGAATGGAGTAGTTGCCAGAAAAGCCTTCGGTGCCAAAGAGTTCCTCGGCATAGAGTTCTCCATCCGGCTTGCGGAACTGCGTATGCCGTTTTGGCGGTATCTGACCTAAACGGTGGTAGCTAGGCATAGATGATCTCTCCTCATTGAGATGGGTAACTCCCAATTTATACTATCCTGTTACGCAATACGCCAATACCATCAATCTCTAGCTCGATGACATCGCCGCGCTGAAACCAGGGGTGTACCTCGGTACCCAGTTCCAGCAAACAGCCGGTGCCGACGGTGCCGGAGCCAAGCACATCGCCGGGGCGCAAACGCGCGTTGCGCGAGGCCCACGCGATCATCTGCGGGAAGCTGTAATAAATCTGATTGAAGTTGCCGCGCGAAATCTCCTTACCGTTGACCCGCGCCAGCATCGTCATATCATACCGTTCGCTCGCACCACTGCCGCTGCGCCGTCCGGCCAGTTCATCGGATGTGACCAGCCAGGGGCCAAGCGAGGTGGCGAAGTCTTTGCCCTTGCCCGGCCCCAGATTGAGCTTCATATCTTTGCGCTGAAAATCGCGTGCGCTCCAATCGTTCATGATAGTGTAGCCTGCGATGTAGTCGGCGGCCTCTTCGACCGGAATGTTCTTGCCCTCGCGTCCGATCACGCAGGCGATCTCCAACTCGATATCCAGTTCATTGCTGCCGACCGGGTAGGGCACGTCCTGGTCGGGGCCGTAAATCTCGCTGGTGTTGGAGAAGTAGAAGGTGGGGATTTCGTACCACTCAGGGATCATGCCCAGGCCACGTTTGGCACGCGCACTCTTCACATGCTGCTCAAAGGCGTAGAAGTCGCGCAGCGTAGGCGGCTCAGGAATGGGGGCTAAGAGCGTGACCTCGCTCAGCAGATACTCGCGTGGCTCAACGCCCTCGATCTCAGCGATGGTTGAGGGCAGTTCCGGGGGCTGCATGGGCAGACCCCCGGTCGCCACAGGAATATACTCTTTGCCCACATCCCCAGGCGTGCGCGCCTCACGAGCTTTGCGCAAACCATCGGGGTCTTGCAACAGTTCAAGCAGCGATGGATACGGCAAGGCTAACACGCGGTCTCCCCGCAGCACACCGGCATAAGTCGTGTGATCGCTCGTCTGGAATGTGACTAATCGCATTATAGATTTCCTCGCAACGCCTGCTCGCGCTCCAGCGCCTCGAACAAAGCCTTAAAGTTGCCTTCCCCAAAGCCTCGCGCTCCCTTACGTTGAATCACCTCAAAGAAGACAGTGGGGCGATTGACGACCGGTTTGGAGAAGATTTGCAGCAGGTAGCCATCTTCGTCATGATCGACCAGGATATCCAGCTCTTCAATCTGCTTGATATCCTCATCGATATGGCCAACACGATCTAGCAACCCATCATAGTAGGTAGACGGTGCCCTGAGAAACTCAACGCCGCGTGCCTTTAATTCGCGCACCGTGCTAAGGATGTCATCGGTGAGCAGCGCGAGATGCTGAACGCCGGGGCCATAGTAGAACTCCAGATATTCCTGAATCTGCGACTTCTTTTTGCCGGGGGCCGGCTCGTTGATGGGCAGCTTGATACGCCCGCTGCCATTCTGCATGACCTTCGACATCAGTGCGGAATACTCGGTGCTAATGGCGCGATCATCGAAGTGGATGAGTTGCGTGAAACCCAGTACGCGCTCGTAGAAGGCCACCCATTCGTTCATCTTGCCCAGTTCGACGTTGCCGACCACGTGATCAATACCGGCCAGACCAGCGGGACGAGCGCGTCGCGGTTGACCGGGGATGGGCTGATAGCCGGGGAGGAATATGCCCTGGTAGTTCTGACGTTCGACAAAGGTATGGATGGTATCGCCATAGGTGGCAATGGAGGCCAGTTTAACGACCCCATGGTCATCTTTAAAGGTCTGTGGCTCACGAACACCGCGCGCGCCCCGGCTGGTAGCCTCGCGGTACGCACGCTCGGCATCATCCACGCGGAACGCCACATCCTTAACCCCGTCGCCGTGCAGTTTGACATGCTCGGCAATCTCTCCATTGGGCAGATAGGTCGAGGTCAGCACCAGGCGAATATTGCCCTGCTCTAATACGTAGCTGCTGCGATCTCGTACACCGGTCTCTAAGCCTGCATAGGCAATGGGGACAAAGCCCCAGGCATTGCTGAAGTAGTAAGCGGCCTGCATGGCATCGCCAACATAGAACTCGGTGTAGTCAAAGTTCTGTATTGGCATGAAGTCCTGTTCTGGCATGGTGAAACTCCTTTGTTTCTTGACAACAACAGTTAAGATAGTTGGGATGCATTTTGTTGGTGCCTCTGACATTATATGCAACCCTGCCTTCCCGCTGCAAGTCAAAGGCACCGTCATTATAATCTATGAGATAAGGTGAAAGCATACAAGCGTTAAAAATAGCAATAACTAGAAAAGTGGTAATCGTGCAGATAGATACGAGCGGATTCTATGTCTCCCTTTCCACATCTCTAAAAATGATTTGAAAACAAGAGGTTCGCTGCGTTCTAGTCAATGGAAGCAGAATAATCACTGCTGTATCCTGCAATGCATATTCGCAACCGCACAGAAGTATGCTATGATAGCACCGGGCAAACACGGCATTCATATTTATTTATAGTTAAGAGGAGGCCAGGAACATGTCTCAAGACCCGAACGCAAATTACGGTTCTGACCCACACAATCCTTACGGCTCTGACCCACAGAATCCCTACAACCCGCCCGCTAATCCCTATGGCCCGACGCCAACAGACCCATACAGCACAGGCGGCACGGGCACATCCGGCATGCCACCTTCACCGCCGCCCTATCCCCCCACACCGTACCCACCGGCAACGCCTTATCCACCAGTGTATCCTAATCAGCCGGGCTACGGCTATCCGCCGCCCAACCAGGGCTACGGCTACAATCCGCCACCAACCTCACCACTGCCACTGGGACAGGCCATCCGCGAACTGCCGCAGCAGTACTGGCGCGTTTTGAGCAAACCGTCGGCGCAAACGATAGCGCAGGAGATTGGTAAAGCTGATTGGGGCATCGTGTGGGTAGAAATTATCGGCTACGCTATTCTGGGCGCGCTCCTCTATGCGCTGGGCTTCCGCCTCAATCCAGCATTTAGTCAGCTCAACACTCTGTCCACGCCCAATAACCCGGTCAATGTCGCAATGATACAGAATATTATGACCGGCTTCGCATTCAGCATGGTTATCTGGATTCCCATCGGTCTCTTTATCGGCGTTGGCATCTACTACCTGATCGCTAAGGCGTTTCACGGTGAGGGAACATTTTTGCAGCAGATGTACGGAACATTGCTCATTACGGTTCCCATCGGCCTGCTTTCATTCTTGTTAAATATCATTCCGGTGGTAGGCAGCCTGGCTGTCTTCGCGCTGAGCATTTACGCCATCGTGCTAAACATCTTTATGCTGATGGCCGTTCATCGCTTCAGCGGTGGTCGGGCCACTCTGGTGTACTTCATCCCGGTGATCGTCATAATTCTGTTAGCCTGCATTTTCAGTTTCATTCTTGCCGGGGTGATTGTCAACGCCTTACACAGCATATATTCTCACCCGTAGGGGCGTGATTCATCACGCCCTGTGAGCGGCCCGATGGGCAAACAGGGCATTATGAAACAGGCATGAGAGCAACGTGGCGGACGAGCAAGAAGAGATAAATCAGGCATGAGAGCGGCGTGACGGACGAGCAAGAAGAGATAAATCAGGCATGAGAGCGGCGTGACGGACGAGCCAGGAGAGATAGATCAGGCATGAGAGCGGCGTGGCGGACGAGCCAGGAGAGATAGATCAGGCATGAGAGCGGCGTGGCGGACGAGCAGGGCGTGATGAATCACGCCCCTACGGGATGGTGCCTTTGCCGGTTTCTTTGGAAAAATTTCTTCATCACGCCCTGTGAGCGGCCCGATGGGCAAACAGGGCATTATGAAACAGGGATGAGAGCAACGTGGCGGACGAGCCAGGAGAGATAGATCAGGCATGAGAGCGGCGTGGCGGACGAGCAGGGCGTGATGAATCACGCCCCTACGGGATGGTGCCTTTGCCGGTTTCGTTTGAAAAATTTCATCATCACGCCCTGGAAACGTGTCGAGAGGCAAACAGGGCATTATGAAACAGGCATGAGAGCAACGTGGCGGACGAGCAGGGCGTGATGAATCACGCCCCTACGGGATGGTGCCATGATCGATTTTGTTTGAAAAATCTATCATTACGTTTTTCTGATCTACTCCATCATGCACACCATGCCTCAGTCCTATCTGTCTCTCTGGCATGGATAGGCCGATATTCTCAAGATTTGTTCAAGGCCGCTTGCAGGAATAGACAGCGCGCCGTCACCATGCTATGATGAGCAACGGCAAGATCAGATTGTCGTCTAGAAGCGAGACTGTAAGGGATAAAGAGGCAAACATGTGGATACGCTGATAGGAACCTATCTAGGGGGCTATAAACTGCAACGTGTTCTGGGCAGCGGCGGCATGGGCACCGTCTACCTGGCCGAGGACGAAGCAATTGGGCAGCAGGTGGCCATCAAAGTCGTGCGCACCGATGATGCATCCTATCCTGACGCAACGAGTGTGCTGCGTGCAAACGAGCGTTTCCGGCAAGAAGCGCGGGCCATTGCCAGGCTGGATCACATGTATATTTTGCCGCTCTATCGCTACGGCGAGGAAGAAGCAGAGGGCGGCACACGCGCCTACATGGTGATGCAATATCGCCCGGAGGGTTCGCTGTGGGACTGGCTGCGCCGCCGGGCCGGTGTCTCCAGTGGCGAATCGCAAACGGGCATGCTGCGGTACCCTGATCACATTCCACAGGGCTGGCCGATGAAACTGGAAGAGGCGGGAGAGTATCTGCGCCAGGCAGCTTCAGCGTTGCAATACGCTCATGATCGTGGCATCATCCATCGAGATGTGAAACCGGCAAATTTTCTCTTGCGCATTGATCCGAAAGGGGCTTCGGCCCAGGACATAGCCGTCTCTCTGTTGCTCTCAGACTTTGGACTGGCAAAATTCTTCTCCGCCGCCTCAGCAACCAGCCATATCTTTGGTACGCCTACCTACATGGCCCCAGAACAATTCGATGGGGGCGCAGGCCCACACAGCGATCAGTACGCGCTGGCTGTCATGATCTACTATTTTCTGGCCGGACGTCCACCTTTTGAGGGCGACCCACTCCAGTTAATGCATCGCCATCTCAACATGGAACCGCCGCCTATTCGTCTGTTCGCCCCACACATCCAGCAGGGCATCGAAACGGTGCTAAACCGCGCCCTCGCCAAGCAACCACAGCAACGCTTTCCCAGCGTCATGGCCTTCGCCGAGGCATTCACGCAAGAGATGCACAGACAGACTCCGATACGCCCCGGCGGCAGTCTGATGCTCCCCGGCAGAGCGGCTGAGGCTGGTATGCGGTTAAGCGCCTATCTTCCGGTCATGCCATCAGATGGCACCGTTCAGGCCGAGGCTGCCGCCGCTCCTACCGTTTTTGAAGCACCAGCTAATACTCCATTGGCCCCGGAAGCCTCTCCGACCGCTATGCCTGCGCCCGGCTCAGGCTCGCTGCCCGCTATCCCTTCCAGCACCGTCAGGGCCGACACAGAACCAACAGCCTATCTCATGCCACAGACCGTGACGCCAGCCCATGCCAATGCTCCCTGGCAGGCTGCTACCGTCATACCGCCAACGGCAAACCAGCTTCATCAGCCACTCACGCCGCCACAGGCTGCCCCACCCTCTAATCCTCTATATTCAGCGCAGGTCCAGTCCCCCTCACTGCCCACTGCGTCCGCAAGTCCTGGCATGACACAGCCTGGGACGGGCACAACGCAGATGAATCGTCGCAGCGCACTTGGTTGGATTCTCGGTGGAACGGCGGCAGTGGTGATTGGCGGAGGCACCGGTCTTTACCTTCTGGCACACCGCACTCGCGCCTCTTCTCCGAAGCCATTTCCCACGCCACCGCCAACGCGCTCTGGCCTCGTTCACATCTTACATGGCCATAGCGGGCGCGTCACCGCCGTCGCCTGGGCACCTGATGGCTCCTATCTGGCTTCGGCCAGCGTGGATAAGACGGCTCGTATCTGGAATACCGGCACCTGGCAAAGTATGCTTACTTACCGGGGCCATAGTGCCGCACTCGCGGCCATTGCCTGGGATAGTCGCAGCAATCTCATCGCCTCCGCAGGCGCGGATAGGAGCGTGCAACTCTGGTCGCCCTACGGCACACACGACCGCACATTTAGTGGCCTGAAAGCCGCCGTCAGCGGCCTGGCCTGGGCCACGCATGACCTGCGCTTGCTGGTTAGCACCCTGGGCGATGGTCTCCACATTCTGTTCACCGACGGGGCTGCGAGCAGGGTTATCGACGCCAAAACCAGCTTTCATGCGCTGGCGCTCTCCCCTGATGAGCGCTGGCTGGCGCTGGGCCTGGGCACGGGCGGCATTTTGCTGATCGCACAGGATACCGTTCGCCGTCCGCTGCTCTACACGGCACACAACGCCGCTGTTATCTCGCTAGCCTGGTCGGCAGATAGCCGGTTGCTGGCCTCCGGCTCCATCGATCAACAGGCCAATATTCTTGAGGTAGCGGACGGAAATGTTTTATACACGCTGCCCCATAATGGCAGTGTGACAGGAGTGGCATGGCAACCAGGGAGCAATAGCCGCCTTGCTACCACAGCCACTGATGGCACGTTGCGCATCTGGTCTGCGGACGACAATACACCCATCAGCTACCAGACCTATACCCCCCTGACCTCGCTTACGTGGTACAAGAACACTATCGCGGTCGGGGCCAACAATGCAACGATCCTGATTTTCGCGGTATGATAATAGTACACTATATTTTGTCGTAGCAGGAGTTTGTATGTTGATGAACACCAGTGTTTTGAAAAAATGGTCAGCATTACGTGGCATAGCGGTTGTCGTTCCCAGGCAAGGGCGCAAGGTTGGTGTGGTGGAAGATTTCTTCTTCAAGGCGGGCACCGGCGTTGTCTATGCGCTGCTCGTCGATACCGGCGTAGAGGGAATGCGCTCACTTCCCACCAGCGGTATCAGTGCCGTCACCGACGATAGTGTGGCAATCTTTAACGCGGAGATGCTGATACGCGCCTTACCGCCACTGCCTACCGGTAGCAGCCTCCTTTCATACAAAGTCGTGGGCGAGAGCGGCATCGAAGTCGGCACCGTCGGCGAGGTCGTGCTGGATATCGAGCCGCCGGTAATCCGCATCGCCGCTCTCGAACTGGCCGAAAAGCGTGGAAAGCGCGTGCTGGGGGATGAGGTATTACACTACCACCAGGGCCTCATCGTCATTGATGACCAGGATGCGCGCCGCCTGCGCTAAGCCTTTCTCCGCGCATCCCTCACCTCCGATCAGCCGAGTGGCGAGAGTCTCAACAATAATGCCTCCAGAGATAGTACTTCTTAGCTGATGTATTGAGCCATAGAGAGGTAGTCCGTATAATAGGCATGTGCTTAAGCCCGTATGTTTAAGCACATGTTCCCTCACAGGGGGCATGGATAGCTCATACTTGATACCTGCGTCTACGTACTTGCGTGTGGGAGGGTATGAGATAGAACATAAGTCTGTATAGAAGAGGATCAAAACGTCAATGGAAATCACAGGTAGCCAGAAGATTAAAGCACCACGTCAGCAGGTCTTCAACGCGCTGCTGAACCCTGAAGTACTGAAAAATAGCATTCCCGGCTGCGACTCCGCCGAATTCGTGGATTTCCCAACGGGTCGCCAACTCAAACTAACCGTTTCACCAAATCTCCCTGGCCTGAGCGGCCCCTACACCATCTTTTTGCAGACCGGTGAGGTCATCCCGCCCTCCCGCGTCGTCCTGATTGCGGAGCCAACCAGCACGCTCGGCTCGGTCAAGGCCACCTGCACCACCGATCTGTCGGAAGAAGCTGATGGCACGCTGCTGAGCTACAATGCTCACGCCTCGATGGAGGGCAAGATCGCCGCTACACCCGAATTCGTTCTCAAGGGAGCAGTCAAGCTTGCTCTCGACCAGTTCTTCAAGAATTTCGAGAAGCAGGTCAGCACCATCCGCGCGTAATATTCCATAACACGCAGTTATTTAGTAGAGGTGGGATTTATCCCGTCCAAAGCCTTACGTCGTGTGATTCGTGTGGAAAATGCGTTTTTGAAGCACGTTAACTCACATGTTTGACGCAAGTGACCGGCGCAGACGGAATAAATCCCATTGCTACGGCAAGGCACACCCATAAAGCAGAATAACGACCAGCGATAGCCTCCTATCTCTTCAAAAAAACAGGGCATCCGCGCGGGATGCCCTTTTACAATGTGCAAGATGCTACTCACCGTTGAATATGCACCCGGCCATTGGACTCACGATGCTAGAACGAGCGTTGGAACCTCCAGCACACGTGCCAGAGCGCGAATATGATACGGTTGTGGATCTTCGCGTCCATGCTCTAGATGAGTAATGGTGTCGCGCCGGATACCGGTCATTTCCGATAACTGGCTCAAGCTCAACCCTTTGCGCTGACGCAAGGCGCGCAGTTGGGGAATGCCGTGCCGACGAGACATTTTCTCTTTTGAGGCCATCAGGTATACTCCTCTCCTCTGAGGTGTGATCACGCCCATTGCCGCGCCGTTGCGACAATGATCTGCTTTGCAGATATGATCCTCATTTAGAGGATACCAGATACGCCGCCGATTGTCCAGGATAGAGTGCTAAAGCAAGGCAACTCTTGCGGTTGCCCCGGCTGGGGACGTCCTGCTGATACTTCCTCCCATTTGGTGCCGGTGAGTACACTGGAATCAGATAGCCAGCCCGACGCTCGCAGAGCGGGCCGGATAGTTTGTACCTCAATGGCTATTTCGTTCTGTACATATCTAACCAAAAAAGAGGATGTATCTGCTTATGAAAATTGCTATTACCGGAGGAGCCGGTTTTATTGGAAGCTATCTGGCAAAAGCCTATCTTGATGCCGGTCATGATGTACTTGTCATTGATAATCTCTCCTGTAGATCACGCGAAGTGATCGATCCTCGCGCACGCTTCTATCACGTCGATATCCGCGATGAGAAATTTCGTACTATCTTACAGATGGAACGACCGGACATTGTAAGCCATCACGCGGCACCTGCATTACCACAACCCTATCATTTACCACAAGAGCGCTCGTTGAATGAAGCCGATATTCACATTCGCGGTCTCCTGCATGTGCTAGATAGTTGCGTCAACGCGCAGGTACGCAAATTTATCTTCGCTTCCGGCGGCAATGACCTCTATGGCAATGTCAGTAGCGAGCAACTGCCGATCACAGAAGATACAGCACTCTGTCCGCGCCGTTCTCACGAGATCGGCAAGGTCGCGGGCGAATGGTACGTGCGCTATTATACACAGCACTACGGGCTGGAGCATACGATTTTGCGTTACGCGGATGTCTATGGTGAGCGCCGCCATGTCGCCGCCCATCATCCCCTCAGCCATATGATGCAGGCCCTGCTCGAACGGAAGCAGCCAGTTCTCTGGGGATGTGGCGAGGTACAACGCGACCACATCTTTATTGACGACGTGGTGCAGGCCAACCTGCTGGCTTTGCAGGCAGGCAAGAACCAAACGCTGCACATCAGCTCCGGCCAGAGCTACTCCCTCAAACACCTCTATCAACTGGTCGCTACACTGCTGGAAAGCCGACAGGAGCCGCTGTATCTGTCTTCAACGGAACAAGAGAAAAGCGGCCCTGCGATGATCGCACTAAGTAATAGTCGGGCACAACAGCAGCTTGGCTGGCAACCACGAACCTCGCTGAGCGAAGGTGTGCGACGGGCCATCCAGCGATGGCGCGGCGAGGAAACGATACCACTGCCAATGGCGGTAGAAAAGAGCTTTGTAACGCTGACGAGATGAAGTGTAAAACGAGAAACCTATGGCATACTCGATATATCATAGGTTTCTCGTTTTACACTTCACCTTTTTATATTGCTACTGCTGTAAACCGCTGACGACGCGGGCGTATTTCTCGGCAAGGGCCTGGGCCTGCTCGTTCGAGACGGATTCGGCGATGATGTGGAAAAGCGGGCTGTCGGCATCCGGCAGCACCAGCACCCACTCTTTGCCCAGATCAATCTTGATGCCGTCAATGGGCTTGGCGCGTCGTTCCCGGTACTGCTCGCTCAGAATGCGCATAACCTTTCCTTTATGCTCCCAGGGGCAGCTTACGCGCGTCGTACTCATATAGTACGCGGGCAGGTCGTCCACAACCTCGGAGAGACGCATCTGGAAGGTTGAGAGCAGTTCCAGCAGCTTGGCAATCGCCAGCATACCATCGAAGGCCGGTTGCAGGGCCGGGAAGACAAAGCCGCCGCGCCCATCGCCGACCAGCACCACACCCTCGCGGGAAGCCGCACTCATCAGCGCATAAGACATCACCTTCGTGTGCAGGATATGGCCATCGTAGCGTTCCGCGATATGCTCCAGCGCGCTGGGCGCGGTCACAGGTACCGCTACCGTCCCGCCCCGATAACGACGCAGGAACAGGCTGGCCATCGCGGCCATCATTTTGGTGCCATCCAGAATACGGCCCCGATCATCAACCACCGAGATGCGTTCACCACTGGGGTCGATGCGAATACCCATGTCGGTATTGAGCGCCGAACTGATGGTGGCCAGACGCTGCATATCTTTGCCCAGTTCATCGCGTGAACGCGAACTCGGCAACTCGTCGGTACCCGCGTTGAGAACAATGACCTCGCAGCCGAGCCGCTTGAAGATACGCGGCAGCACCTGAGTGGTGGTGCCATGCGCATAGTCAACCACGATCTGGAACTTACGCTGGCGCACGATGTCGTAATCAACAACCTTACTGAAGCCCTCTAGATAGCGCCCCAGCACATCGGAGTCCTCCAGCACCTCTATCGCGCCAATTTCGTCGAGGTAGACGCGGCGGAAGTCCTCGCGGAAGAAGAGGTTCTCGATTTTACGCTCGGTCGTTTTATTGATGTCCAGGCCATACTGGTCGAAGAACTTGATGTCGATGACACGCTGGTCGTAGGGTGAAACCTGCACATGAACACCACCGGCAGCATCCGTAGTGCGGATGAAGTAACGCACTACCGGCAAAGGCACCTGGTTAGTATCATGCACATCCACGCCAGCCGAGGGCAAACCGGCGACAATGGCGCGCTTAATCATGCGCGAGGTGCGATGCGAGTCACGATTGATGCCTACCACCGCGCCTTTGGGCAAAATCGCACCGTAGGCCGCACCCAGTTTGGAAGCAAACTCAGGTGTGAGATCGACATTGACGAGGCCAGTCACGCCATAGCGGCTAAAGAGACCACGTCGGCCCTGCGAACCCCAGATGATGCTGGTGTTAATAACGGCCCCGGCCTCAATCTCCTTATCCGGCCAGATTTTGACATTAGGCTGGATAATTGCGCCCTCCTGTACAATCGAGTTATCGCCGATGACCGATCCCTCGAACATGACGGCCTTGCTCTTGATGCTGGTAGATGAGCCAACCAATGCGCCGCGCAATTCAGCCCGCTCACCGATATACGAATTGTTCCAGACAATACTACGATCTACCTGCGCGCGTTCATCAATGATGGTGTAGTGGCCAATGACACTGGGACCATGCAGGATAGCGCCGGGACGTATCTTGCAGTCATGGCCCAGATAGAGCGGGCCATAGAGCTGCGCCTCCTCAGCAATCTCGACCCCCTCTTCGCACCAGACATTGTTGCCGATATTTTTAGCGGGAATCTCAACCTCAACATGCCCTAGCAGCACATCGGCGTTGGCACGCATATATTCGCTCAGGTTGCCCACATCACACCAGTAGCCCTTTGTGGGCACATAGCCATAGATGGGATCGCCCTTGCGCAACATCATCGGGAAGAGTTCCTGGCTAAAGTCGAAAGGTTTGTTCTTCTCAAAGTAGGAGAGAATTTGCGGATCGAGCACATAGATGCCGGTATTGATGGTGTCGCTGAAAACCTCACCCCAACTGGGTTTTTCCAGAAATTGTGTGATATGTCCATCTTCGTTAGTGATAATGACACCATATTCCAGAGGATTATGGACATGGGCCAGCAAGAGCGTGGCCATGGAGTGCTTTTCTCGATGGTAACGCACGAGATCGGTCAGATCGTAGTCGGTCAGCGCATCGCCACTGATGACGAGGAATGGCTCGGTCTCTCCGTCTGCTCCCGGTGCCATGAGGAATTCCTCGGCATTTTTCACACTACCTGCGGTACCCAGGGGCACATCCTCACGCGAATAGGAGATGTGCATTCCCAATTGAGAACCATTTCCAAAATAGTCTTCTATATTACTGGCGAGGTATTGCACGGTTACTACAACCTCAGTAATGCCATGCCGTTTTAAGAGGTCGAGGATATGTTCCATCACAGGTTTGCCGGCAATAGGAACCATTGGCTTTGGACGCCGAATCGTCAACGGTCTCAGCCTCGACCCTTCACCGCCTGCCATGACAACCGCTTTCATAGAGGCCTGCCTTTCAGTTTGCTCGCTATTCCAGTAGAAATACAAGAACGGCGCAGCCGGGCCACGCCGTCTAATTTGCTCCACCGAATCCATTGTACAACACGAGAGAAACTCGTCGCAATAGTAATATTAAGAGAAACTCGCAGCAATATTAGGAGAAAGGAACAGGGGGAATATACACCAGGGTCGCCCTGTCTCCCGCCTCCGCCCAACAACCATGCAGAAAGATGAATAACTGTGCTATGATAAATGGCAATAAATCGATATGCTAAGCCAGGTGCGAGCAAACATTGTCCATAACATAGCTCCCGGTGGAGAAAGTCTTATGCGGAAATACGTCTTACCGACCCTCTTCTGTCTTTTGTGTTTCTCATGTCTCTCGTTGCTGGCCTCCTGTGGCAGCAATACCATCCAGAAGTCACCAACTGGCGCAGCTACCCCCAAAGTGGATTTGGGAGAGCAGATACTGGCCGCCAGCGCACAAAAACTCAGTGCCGCGCAGACGCTGTACAGTCGGTTTACCATCACTGTCGCAGGAACGGACGCGAATGGCACCATCGAGAGCGAGGTCTGGAACGCCAGACCCGCGCTCAGCCGAACAGTGATTCTGCAATCAACGATCCCCACCATCGCTGAAACGGGCATGATTACGGTCAATAATGGGAAACAACTATGGCTATATGAACCGGCACAGAAGGTTGTCTATACTGGAACTGTCACGACAAATAGTAGCAATGATACTACGGCGGCAGCGGGACAGGCGTTGTTTTTCTCCACTATCCTACAAACGCTCTTAACTCGTAGCAATGCCGCACTCGTCTCATCATCTGCCAGCATCAACGGCCATAGTGCCAATGAAATCCATGTCGTGCCGCAAGATCAGGCGACCGCCAGCCGCTTTGATTACGATGGCTACCTCTATATCGATAAAGCCACACAGTTGCCGCTAGAGGCCGACCTCTCCGTGCAAACCATCGGCAAGCTCACGCTGGAAATCACGCAACTCGACCTCAATCCGCCCATCCCTGCCAATACTTTCACCTTTGTGGTACCCACCGGCACCAAGGTCCTGCCGCTGCAACAGGCCAACCCGACCGGCAGCACATTGACACTGGCGGAGGCGCAACAACAGGCCGGTTATCACCTGCTGAGCATTCCGCACAGCCAGTCTGGCTATGTGCTGCAAGGTATCGATGCGCTCGGTGCGCCAGGGAACCAGATTTACTCCCTGCATTATACGCAGGGCACGCTCAGCTTTACCATAGCCGAGGGCAAGGCGCTGGCAGACCTGCCCGCCAGTGGACAGCGCCTCACCGTGCGCGGCCTTAGCGCTACCCTTTCTACAGAGAACGGCGCGACTACGCTCTCGTGGACAGAAAAAGGTGTCGGGATACAGATTACCGGTCAGGGGCTTAGCCAGGCGCAGATCGTCGCTATCGCTGATCTGCTCGCATAATGGAAGGACAGGAAACAGCGCATGGAGCATGTACAAACAGAACGCTGCGCGCTCAGTTTCAGCGGCGGCAAAGACTCAATGCTGGCACTTGACCGCGCGGTGCGACAGGGCTTACAGGTTGACTATCTTTTCACTCTCTACGAAGCGACTAACAATCGCGTGCGTTTTCATGGTGTCCACATTGATCTGATTCAGGCCCAGGCCGATGCGCTCGGCATTCCGCTGCTGAAATATCCATACCAGTCGAACGACTTCGAGGCGGTTTTTCTCAGCACGCTCAACGACCTGCATCAGCGCGGCATAAGTACCATCCTGTTCGGCAATATCCACCTGGCCGATGTACGGGCATGGTATGAGCAACGTACCAACGCCATCGGTTTCATCCATCGTGAGCCGCTCTGGGGTGAGCCGCCGTCGGCGCTGGTATGCGAATTTATCGCGCGGGGCTACCTCGCCGTTCTCACCTGCATCGAGTTGACTCACAGCAACCCCGCCTGGCTCGGACGCACGCTCACCAATACGCTCGTCAGAGCCTTCGAGCAGGCAGGCATTGATGCCTGTGGCGAACGCGGCGAATATCACAGTTTTGTCCACGTTGGCCCTCTTTTCAAGAAACCGCTCCCAATACGTCTGGGGCAAACGTATCTCATGCCAGGAAACGCCCGATTTCTCTTGCAGGAGATCAATTTATAGCGAGCAGGCGGCAAGATGACCGCCTGCTCGCCTTTATGCCGTTACCGGTTGTTGCATTGTCTCTTTTACCACTTCGGCCAGGGCTTTGATGAAGAGCGGGGCCGTGTTGAGGGACTCGATGCGAGCGAAGTGGATGCCATGTATCTCGGCCTGTTCGCGTGCACCGATCTCAATATCGTAGAGGATTTCCAGATGATCGGCCAGGAACTGCACAGGCGCGATCAGCACATGCGTGTGGCCCTGTGCTTTGAGTTCCGGCATCACATCAGCGAAATCAGGTTTGAGCCACTCTTCGGGCGTGTGACCTGCGCTCTGGTAGCAGAACATCCAGCGCTCAGAGGGTAGACCGGCCAGGCGCGCGATGGCCGCCGCCGTCTCCTTGAGGTGATCAATATAGTCCGGCTCGTTCTCAATCACCCGTTTGGGCATACTGTGCGCTGTCAGCAGCACGGGGACGCGCTCGCGCACGTCTGGTGGGAAGCGGTTCAGCGCCTCCTGCACACGTTCGGCGAGGGCCTGTAAGAAGTAGGGCTGCATATGCCAGTCGCGCGAGATATTAAGCTGGAGTTCGGAACGATGCAGGTCCTGCACGGCCTTCGTGAGCATATCGATGTAGCCCTTCATAATAATGGGCGAATACTGCGGGGACATGATGATGCCAACAATCTGATCGGCACCTTCGGCCACCTCCGGCACCACCTCGTAGACGAAGGGCGGGGCGAAGCGCATGCCGACGCGCACGCGATAGGTCGTGCCATCACTGCTCTGTCGATTTAGCTCCTCCTCTAGCGCGGCGGCCTGCTCGCGAGTGATGCGCAAGAGCGGCGAACCACCGATGAGGGCATAGCGGCGACGAAACTCCGCGATCACCTCCGGGCTGGCCTCGCGTCCGCCATAGACATGTTTGAGATAGACCGGCACGTCGTCCAGCGTCGCCGGTGAACCATAGGTCATGAGCATGACGCCAACATGCTTTACCATAGTGACTGAAATCTCCTTGTGCTAGCGTTTTGTTGCATCGTGAACAGCATCCACCAGACGGCGCAACAGATCGGGATCGGTAGGGGCCAGTACGCCGTGACCCAGGTTGAAGATATGGCCGGAACGATTGGCGGCACGGTGCAGGACATCGAACATACCACGCTCAATCGTAGGCCAGTCGGTCAACAGTAAAGTCGGGTCGAGATTACCCTGAATGCCGTGATCGTAGCCGATACGCGCCCAGGCATCATCCAGGTCTACACGCCAGTCAACGCTGATCACGTCGCCCCCAGCTTCGGTCATCGCCTCTAAGAGAGACGCCGCGCCGGTACCAAAATGGATAGCAGGCGTTCCCGTCTCCTTCACTGCATCGAAAATGCGTTTGACATAGGGTTGCACGTATTGACGATAGACGCTGGGGCTGAGCGCACCCACCCAGCTATCGAAAAGCTGCACGGCATCCACCCCTGCTTTGATCTGAGCGAGCAAGTAATTGCTCACCATGTCGGTCAGCTTGTTCATCAACATATGCCAGAGCGCGGGCTGGCCGTACATCAGCGACTTGGCCAGCGCGTAATCGCGCGAAGGGCGACCTTCGATCAGATAGCAGGCCAGCGTAAAGGGCGAGCCGGAAAAGCCAATCACCGCTTGCTTGCCCTCAAGCTCGCGGTGTACCATGCGAATGGCCTCCATTACAAAGGGCACGCTCTCTTCCGCGTCCACCATCCGTAGCGCATCAATGTCTCGCTGCGTGCGGACGGGATGATGGATAATCGGGCCAACCTCCGGCTGAAGCTCCAGCGAGACGCCCATGCCCTCGACAGGTAGCATGATATCGGCGTAGAGAACGGCGGCATCCACACCAAACTTCTGCACTGGCATCAATGTCACCATCGTACATAGTTCCGGCGTTTTCGCCATCGTGAGAATATCGTAGCGTTTGCGTAGTTCGCGGTAATCGGCCAGACAGCGGCCCGCCTGACGCATAAACCAGACCGGTGTGGCATCCGGCTGGCGTAGATGGCAGGCATCCAGAAAACGCGCCACGCCACTATGGGGCGGCACACTCGATTGCCCGCTCGTCAATGTGTTGTGCTGCATGAATCTTCCTTCAACAAAATTATGTAGGTAAGACGGGGCAGGGCAACCCTGGCGGTCGCCTTGTCCCCGCATCGTGCGATAGAATCGTACATATCATAGCGTGCCGAAACGGTTCTGGCAACAGGAAATCTATAGAAATCTGTTCTCGAAACGAAATTTGTATAGGTTTTGTGATATTTGTTATTTGCTACTGGCCAAGCTGGAAGAGGAAAAAATTGCTGAAGAGGGCCGCGCCGCTCGTCTCAGGCGTGAGTGTACCGACATCCAGGGCGATCTGGCCACCACTGTAGGTGGTATCATGCACCTCACCAACAAAGGTGCCGTTGATGTACAACTGAAAATCGCCGTTATCGTCTATGACGGTAAGCGTATTTTGCTGACCGGTTTTGATCGCATTGCAGACCGTATCGGGAATTAGCGCAACGTAGCCGGGGCCGCTCTCGTCGTGGCGACGGAAAAAAAAGGCCCTCTGCTCGGTAATCTCGAAGTCATAGAAATGCTGCCCTTGCAGGTTGAGCAGGATACCGGCATCGTGACCGCTAATCAGTGTGACATTGACACTCACTTTAATAGCACCCGGCACGCTGGCATTGAGGATGCAAGGTTGCAAGTAATCGCTCAAAAATACGCTCACCACGTAGCCGCCATTGGCGAAGTTGCATGCGCTACCCTGTGTCCAGCGCCCTGCAATCTCCTGTGTCAACGAGTCGGAGATAAGTAACATCGGAGTATTCATCTTATGAGGAACGGGAGTGCCGGTATGCGCATGAACAATATGAACAGCAGGCGTGGGCTGCGTTATGCCCGGCATGGTCTTGCCTGCATAACGCGCCGGGTCTTTGCCAACCGAATGAGAGGTACTGTAGAGATAATAGATGCACGACATGGGTAGTACGACAAATAACAGAATACCGGCGGTAATCACAGAGGCCACTATCGCATCCTTATGCCGCGTGTATCGTCGGCGTGTTGGCGTGTGCGACGGCAACGCGGGCGGAGAAACCGGGATAGTGTCACCGACAGCGACCTGCAAGCCGTACTTATCAAGGGACTCGACGTTCGCATCAGTCGTCAGCGTGATACGATTGGAGAGGCGCAAACGGCCAGCTTCGGCCATCGGCACATGCTGTGGTAACACAGGGAGCGGGGAGACATGGGCCACTGACGTGACGACAGCATTGCGTATCGCCAGAGGCATTACCGGCTCATCCTGTGCCTGATTATCGGTACAGCGGTAGCATTTGTTCTGAATACGCTCCAATGCCCGCAGATAGGCATTAGCAAGGGCCGTTCCACTCTGATAACGGCGCTCCGGCGACTTCTCCAGCGCCCGCAACACCACCGCATCCAGTTCAGGCGGTAGCGCCGGATTCCAGTATGACGGCGGCAGCGGCTCTTCATGTAGTTGCTTCATGTAGACCGCCAGGGGCGTGTCGGCAATAAACGGCACTCGCCCCGCGATCATCTGATAGAGCAAGACACCCAATGCGTAGATATCGCTGCCGATAGTAGCGGGTCCTTGCGCCAAATCAGGGGCCATATATTCAGGTGTGCCGAGCAGTGTGCCAGATTGCGTCACATCATGCAATTCTTCCAGCGATTTCGCCAGTCCAAAATCGGCCAGGTAGACGTGGTAGTCGGCACGAATGAGAATATTAGACGGCTTGATATCCCGATGGATGATTTGATGGTCATGGGCATATTGCAGAGCATCGGCCACCTGTACCAGAATGTCAGCCGCTTCCTCCGGCGCTAACGCACCCTGGGCCAGCAGATCGCGCAGAGTCGTGCCTTCAATATAGGGCATCACCAGGTAATGCCAGGGGCCATGCTCGCCATAATCGAAGGCCGGTAGAATGTGATCGTGGCTCAGGCGTCCAATGGCCGCCGCTTCGCGGCGAAAGCGCACAATGCCAATCGTGTTGACATTGCTCAAAACCTTAATCGCTACTTCGCGTTGCATCAACTCGTCATAAGCCAGGTATACCTCCGACATGCCTCCCTGACCCAGCAAGCTACGCAGGTGATAGCGGCCCAAAGTTGTTCCCTCTAATCCGCTCATGGCTCTATACCTATCTCTAACGGCCACGATGGGGTTGTGACCCATCAGGTCTATCATCGTGATCGTCATGATCATGATCCTTGCGATACGAATCGCTGTCCCCACCCTTCTGCCCATCGTGATCAGGATCATTCTTGTTCTGGTACTTCTGATTCGACGTTGAAGAAACGATGTAAGATGTTGTGTGCGTTGCAGGCTGATTGACAGTTTTCACCCGTGTCGGTACAGGTGTTACCGGTAATAGTGTGGGAGTCACAGGAAGTACAAAAGGCGGTGTTTTCCCTTTGAACAACACATTGGAAGCCAGACCGACGGATGGCCCATTGCTATGGCTCTGACTTCTATAGAGTGAAAAGCCCAGCGCAGCAGGCAGTACACACAGGATAAAGAGGGCGGTCAGCGCGGTTGCCGCCACCTTGCCTGGGGGGGCAGAGCGCAACAATTTGCCAGTATTGCCTATAGCGCGCAAGTTGCTGATTGAGAGAAACCGCTTGATCTCCAGGGTTGGCCAGCGGGACAGGCTATTCAACTGGGCAACAGGCTGCGCTGATGCAAGGGCGGCGTGGTATGCATCGGCAAAGGAGCGCACGCTGGGATAGCGACGCTGTGGGTCCTTGTCCAGGGCACGCAATACGACCTGCTCCACGCGCCGTGTGATGGTCGGGTTGAGCTTTGAGGGTGCTATCGGCTGCTCACGCAAATGTTTCCAGTAGACCCCCATCGGTGTCTGGCTCTTAAACGGCACCTGACCGGTCAACATCTGGTACAGCACAATACCGAGCGCGTAAATATCGCTTTGCGGCGTCGCCCTATCCTCGGCGAGTTCGGGGGCCATATATTCCGGCGTCCCCACCAGACAACCGGCCTGCGTGATTGCGCTTTCATCCTGCAAGCGCTTGACCAGGCCGAAGTCAGCAAGATAGACATGTATACCATCGCGCAACAGTATGTTCGATGGTTTAATGTCACGGTGCAACATGCCATGATCATGCGCAAACTGCAAGGCATCGGCAATCTGTTCTAGCAGGATACCGGCCTCTTTCAGCGACAATGGCCCGTGCGCCAACTTATCGCGCAGCGTGCCATACTCAATATATGGCATGACCATGTAATACCAGGAACCATAGGCTCCATAATCAAAGGCCGGTAAAATATGATCATGGTGTAGGGCGGCCATGGCCTCTACCTCACGATGAAAACGCTCATAGAATTCTTGTCGCTCATTGCTCACCAGTTTAATTGCCACCAGATGGTGGTTCTGTGTATCTTCTGCGAGATATATTTCAGACATTCCCCCCTGCGCTAAATGGCGTCGCAGGCGGTAATGCATCAGGGTCAGGTCTTCGAGTGCTGGCATTTTTCCACGTCCCCCATAACATCGACTGGTTACATTGCTTACACGGTTCCCCGTCGTTTTTGGTGTCAAGTGGGCAGAAAGTAAAAATAATGAGAGATGTCCCCCAACCTCTCCAAGAGTGCGTCTCCTATGGTACAGGCACGAGAGGAAAAAAGCTACACGCAGTAGGAAAGATAGCAAAGAAGAGGAACAAATTATACCGGAGCGGTCGGTCTAATAGACCGGGAAGGGGTACATGAAGTTGCTATTGTAAGGTTCTCACCCACCCGCACGCTTGACCTTATAGCCCAGGGCCGCCAACTTTGTCATCACTTTCTCGCAATGATCGCCCTGAATCTCGATGTTGCCGCCTTTAACGGTGCCGCCGGAGCCGCATAACTTTTTGAGTTGTTGTGCCAGCACGGCCAACTCTGCCTCGCTGCCCATGACGCCGCTGATAACGGTGACGGTTTTTCCGCCGCGCTGCTTGCGGTCGCGCATGACACGCACAATACCATCGCTTTTGCGCGCCGGTTGCGCCGGTTGAGAGCAGCGGCAGTTTTTATAGGGCAAGCCGCATGTGGGGCAGGTGGTTACGCACCCGTTATCTGTCGAATATACCAGACGATAGCGCTCTGGTTCCATTGGTCTTCCTCTCATCGCATATTGCCGTTGTTTCAAGTCGCCACCCAGGCTACACACGCTTTTGAAAAATGGTACAGAGAAAAGGTCAAGCCTCCTCACTGCAGGTGATATGCTGTATTGTATCATAGTTGCCAGGAGAGAATTTTCACAAGTAAAGGTTGGCATATATGCGTGCATTAGTCTGGAACGGCTTCACATTAACGCTGGAGCAGAGTTATCCCCAACCTGCCCCTGCTGATGGAGAAGCCTTAATTCGCGTCCTCTACGCGGGTATTTGCAATACTGATATAGAAATTATTCGAGGCTATATGGGCTTTACCGGTGTGCTCGGTCACGAGTTCGTGGGTAGAGTTGAGGAGATTTATGGTGAGCGAGAGCGAGAGCGGTATCGGTATCTTCTGGGGCGGCGCGTGGTCGGTGAGATCAACGCGGCCTGCTATCGCGCCGATTGTTCTTACTGTCGCAGCGGCATATCCACGCATTGTCCCAATCGTACCACGCTCGGTATCGACCGGCGCGACGGCACCTTTGCCGAGTATACCCGCCTGCCGCTCGGAAACCTGCACCTCGTACCGGAGAATGTGAGCGACGAAGAGGCCGTCTTTGTTGAGCCATTAGCCGCCAATTTTGAGATACTGGAGCAGGTGCATCTCAAGCCCACCGATTGTGTAGTTATTCTGGGCGACGGCAAAATGGGTCAGTTAGCCGCGCAGGTACTTTCGCTCAGCGGTTGCGAACTGCTGATGGTCGGTAAGCACGAAGAGAAACTGGCGCTGGCGGCGCAGCGCAACATTCCTACCGCTATCTTGCATGACCCGCAACGCTTCACGCTGGAACACGGGCGGCGAGCAGATGTGGTGATCGAGTGTACCGGCTCGGCACCGGGGCTGGCACTGGCCTTGCGTCTGGTGCGCCCGCGCGGAACAGTAATCTTAAAAAGCACGGTCGCGGACAAAACCACGCTCGCGCTGGCCCCCATCGTCATCGACGAAATCCGCGTGCAGGGTTCGCGCTGTGGCCCTTTCGCCCCCGCTCTCCGCGCTTTGCAGCAGCATCTCATCGATGTCCGGTCGCTTATCAGTGCCCACTATCCATTAGAGCAAGGGATAGAAGCATTTAGAAAGGCAGAAGAGAAAGGCATCTTGAAAGTCCTCATAAGCATATAAGCACGAGTATCAACCTCACATTTGATATAGCTTCATGTATCACGTCTTCTCTTTAAGAAGGACTTTATTACTCCTGGTTTTAATAATAAAAAGCCAGGGCTCTCAGATATTCTTGAGTTTGAGGGCGAATATCGTATGAAACTCAAACGGATAAGACTAGTACTGGGTGTCATTTGTACATCAATAATGACAGTCCTGGCAAATGTTCTCGCAGCGAATTTTCCCAATCTGCCGCATTGGGTAATCTGGTCAGGTGGAGGTGCTATTTTAGTAGGAATGATAGTGTTTGACATTATAGAAAAGTTTGGTGAAGAAAAGCAGAAAGAACAAGTGCCATCACAAAAAAAGCCTCTTGCACCACAGCAGATACCATATAATGAAAAGCTTTCTTCACCATCTCCTAATCCCTTACAGGCTGGTGATAGGGTTCTCCATGAAGTCTCAAAAATCCCAACGGGACAGCCTTTGTTGGTCGATAGTATAGGTGAGAAGGCTTCTACGATCTCGCCTATACACGGTCAACCAACGATAGAACATCCGATGCTACTTTGTTTGGCCATCGACGTATCAGCTAGTATGAAAAAGCCCATACTTGACCACACTGGAAAATCAATACAGCGGTGGACGAGCATAAGTGACGCTATAGAACACTTTGTGCAACTAGGAATTGCCTGGGTCAAGGACCCAGAGACACAACGAGTTCTTCCTCTGTATCATCTGTTGGCATACGGCTTCGGCTTCAAGGAAACAGTATATGGTTTGGGAATGCGTAAAGAGCCTGGTGGTAGGGTACGTGATTTACTTGCACACCCGCAGTTGACTTCATTCCCCTCCGCTTCAGAACTTTCTGATCACTGGAATGACTATAAAAACAATTTACTCTCCTACAAAAGATATACTGGCGACCTTTTTGGTTCTACCCCTCTATGCGAAGCCTTGATCACCATTCGTGAGCGAATAAAGAGTCTGCTTGCGCAGAAGGAGTTTACGATGCCCATTCTTCTTTTTATTCTCTCAGATGGGCTGCCAGATGACGGTGATCCTTTGCCACTCACTGAAGAACTCCATACTATGAATGTACTAACTTTATGTTGCTATATGGCAAATAAAGATGTGCTTGCAACAAAACGAATGTATGATGCCGAAGAAGCAGATTGGTCGGATGGAGCGAAACTCCTGTTTCGTTGTGCATCTGTACTTCGGAAAGATACCTACGTATCAGAAAGTATATTTAATTATTTGAACGATCATGATTGGCACCCTCATGAAGGGGTTCGCCTCTTTGCTCAGGTTAATCAGGCTGAGGCATTGGGAAAATTTCTTGAAGTACTGCTACAGGGCCTTTCAACTGAAAGGATGGCATAAAGATAATGACTCAAACAAACGTACAGCCAGTTCTCAACCAAAACAATTCTCAACAAGGTGTTTTGCTCGGAGTTGTTCTCGATCTTTCTGGTTCGATGTGCAACAGCCTGAGAAACAACGAAAAAAATCAGTACTCGCGTATTGAAAGTTTCTCAAAAGCGTTTCAACAGGTATTAGAAGATGCACAACTACTGATGAATGATGATATTCTAAGGGAAAAGATGAAAATTCGTATGTTTATTCATGGTTTCGGATTTCTTACATCAGAAGAACAAACAATGAGCAACTCAATAAGAGATATTTTTACAATTTTGATGGATATCAAAGAAAAATTAAATCACTATCGACCGCTGCAAGCAGAGCTTGAAAGCCTCTGGCAAAACGAAGTAGCACAAGTACTTGAGGAAGGAAGGATCACTGGAGATGCAAAAGAAGAATTAAAATTATTTGTGGAAAGAGAGTTGCGGGAGCAGGCTATAAAAGCTGAGCAACAAAGAAGTGTAGCTCGATTTCAACGTTGGTGTGCTTCTATCTGCCAAAGAATTGATAGGTACGACGCTAGAATACGTATGCAACTCGCCCTGTATAAAGGGCCTGCACTTCTGCTATTACCTCTGGCAATTAGCCTACTGTGGCTCTTACGAGGGCCTATGCTCCTTCTCGAATTACTCAACAAACTCTTTGAGGCCTGGTTAGAGCAGAAACTTACAGATTTTCAGCGAAATGCAGATCGCTATGCTTCGCAGCAAGCAGAGAGAGTTGTTGCGGTAACACATAAGGCGCTTGCAAAATACAACAGAGAAATATTTCAGGTAATTGAAGAGAAAATTATAAATTTCTTTGATCAAGAAGCTTTTTTGAAAATCGCACTATATAATAATAAATTTACAAAAGTTGGAGAGAATATATCTGATTCAAATAAGATAAAAGTTATGTATGAGTCTGTATCGCAAAAAATCGCGACAATTATGAGTCCTCAAGCAAACGGAGCCTGGGCAAGAAGTGTGTTTCTCCTGAGAAGAGCGGCGAAAGCACTCAGGATTACGCCTGATTGGGGTCTACTCAAAGAAAAGACTATCCGGTGTGCTCATCAAGTAGTATGGCAATCAACAGTACCAATAGTGAAAGAAAGAGCAAAAGTACTCGCCAAAGAACGCTTTATGAGGGCAGTGCTGATGACCATTGTGCAAACGGCGAAAGGCCAGGAGTGTACACTATCTCTGCAAGAAATAGCTCATCTTCTCCAGAGCATAGATAATAAAGTGCATCCGACTCTACAAGAACTTCCAATTTTTGGCTCTAGCCCTCTGGGGTTTGCTCTGGTTCAAACGTTTTTAAGGCTACGAAGAGAGCTGTTTCTTCCTCAAAATCGCGGATTTCGTCCTGCAATAGTTATCATTTCGGATGGATTACCCACAGATATCGGTGTTGTTGATGTATATACACAAGCTGAGAATATCAAGGCGTATGGTATTCCTATTTTTTGCTGTTATATCACGAATAGAAATGTAGGACGCCCCTGGATTTTGCAGAGATATGCTGGATGGTTTTGGCCCAAAGCTGCACAGTTGATGTTTTCAATGGCGTCCTCTGTGGATGAGTGGCCTCAAGTAGGAAAAAGCCTCGAAGGGAGCCGCTTTGTCGTCAAGCAGCATGCTAAGCTCTTTGTCCAGATCAATCATGCTGCCTATCTCCAAAACCTGATTGAAGCTATTTTGCTTCCAACATACAATGAGTAGCAAATACCATAGAATATTTCATATATAGTGACACATACTATCACAGTATTCTGACATTTTCTTTCTCACGGAGCAATATCACAAGGCTCCACTACGACGCGAAGCGAGCTTCCCGTCGCATCAAGTTGCAGTCCCCTCAAGCCGGGGCTTTTCTATGCAACTGAGCAGGAGATGCTACATTACTGGCACCGCATGACTGAACTTGCAGTCCCCTCAAGCCGGGGCTTTTCTATGCAACCGCAGCACCAGCGCTGTTTCGCCGCCGGTGTCGCGTGCCTTGCAGTCCCCTCAAGCCGGGGCTTTTCTATGCAACAGGAGGATCATCATTGATGTCGCCAAGAAAAGCGACTTGCAGTCCCCTCAAGCCGGGGCTTTTCTATGCAACATAACTTCTCATGCAAAGACTTTTGAAAGAAAGCACTTGCAGTCCCCTCAAGCCGGGGCTTTTCTATGCAACTTAATAAATACGGTGGATATAACGGCAATATCCCTGCCTTGCAGTCCCCTCAAGCCGGGGCTTTTCTATGCAACGAGTTTCCGAGGAAAAGTATATAGGACATTCTTCGAGACTTGCAGTCCCCTCAAGCCGGGGCTTTTCTATGCAACCAACGAAGCACGTAGCGGCTCCGCAGCACTCACAGTAGTCTTGCAGTCCCCTCAAGCCGGGGCTTTTCTATGCAACCAACGTGTAAAGTAAGCCTGCTTTTACAAGAAAAGCTTGCAGTCCCCTCAAGCCGGGGCTTTTCTATGCAACTGCTTCCAGATAGTCACATACCCTTGCTCTCAGCGGACTTGCAGTCCCCTCAAGCCGGGGCTTTTCTATGCAACCTCTCAACAGAGGAAATTTGTCGCTATTATCAGGTCGCTTGCAGTCCCCTCAAGCCGGGGCTTTTCTATGCAACAATGTGGTGAGTGCCCACGGACACCATTTTGCCCAGCTTGCAGTCCCCTCAAGCCGGGGCTTTTCTATGCAACTTGTCCTCCAACACTTCATCGACTGGGCCGAACCTCACTTGCAGTCCCCTCAAGCCGGGGCTTTTCTATGCAACATTGCCCCATCTTCTACCGAGATGATCTTGAACATTCTTGCAGTCCCCTCAAGCCGGGGCTTTTCTATGCAACAAATAGAGATGGAACTGTAGAAACAAGTAACTTGAATTGCTTGCAGTCCCCTCAAGCCGGGGCTTTTCTATGCAACCTGGCGCTATGCGGGCCTTGACCCCACCGTGACCTCTTGCAGTCCCCTCAAGCCGGGGCTTTTCTATGCAACGGTAGGATCGCTCGACGCCATCGGGGACTGACTCAACTTGCAGTCCCCTCAAGCCGGGGCTTTTCTATGCAACACCCTGGTTGTTTCCGAGTACGCGGAGGCAACCAGCTTGCAGTCCCCTCAAGCCGGGGCTTTTCTATGCAACGTCCCCCAAAGCCACCTTTCCTTGATTGAGACGCATTATCTTGCAGTCCCCTCAAGCCGGGGCTTTTCTATGCAACCAATCTGTGCGGGTGCAGCGTGCCGAACATTCCGCGACTTGCAGTCCCCTCAAGCCGGGGCTTTTCTATGCAACGATAAGCGATGAGCAACGTTGATACCCCCCATGTGGCCTTGCAGTCCCCTCAAGCCGGGGCTTTTCTATGCAACCTTTTCATGATGCTGGCCGATCCAGAGTGCTGGTCGCTTGCAGTCCTCTCAAGCCGGGGCTTTTCTATGCAACTCCGAGAATGAGAGTGAGATGTAACGTTCCTCCTCCCTTGCAGTCCCCTCAAGCCGGGGCTTTTCTATGCAACTTCACTCTCGCAACTGCTCAAGTTGTATGCCAGTCTTGCAGTCCCCTCAAGCCGGGGCTTTTCTATGCAACTACCTACTGAGCAAGCCGTGAATCTCAACCAGGTGAATCTTGCAGTCCCCTCAAGCCGGGGCTAGCTCATGAAACCCCCGTGAGTTGCTGAATACTGCCACTCAGGCGCGTCTTGCAGTCCCCTCAAGCCGGGGCTAGCTCATGAAACCGCGACAACAACCTCAACACAGATCACCGTCAATATTCTTGCAGTCCCCTCAAGCCGGGGCTAGCTCATGAAACTCTTGCAGCAGCAAGGATCGCTGCAAAAGTTGGCTTACAACTTGCAGTCCCCTCAAGCCGGGGCTAGCTCATGAAACGCTGGCATGTGAGCAACGCCTGGAGCGTATCTTACCTTGCAGTCCCCTCAAGCCGGGGCTAGCTCATGAAACCCTGAAAATCGCCTAGAAATGGGCCAAGGTCCTCATCTTGCAGTCCCCTCAAGCCGGGGCTAGCTCATGAAACGCACGCCCTGCAAAGGGGGCATGAGCGCGTGAGTCCTTGCAGTCCCCTCAAGCCGGGGCTAGCTCATGAAACTCATCGTTGACGTCACCGGCGCAGCCGCTGCGCCGGTCTTGCAGTCCCCTCAAGCCGGGGCTAGCTCATGAAACTGCCGGAATCGTGTGAGTGGATTGCGCCGGTGTGTGTCTTGCAGTCCCCTCAAGCCGGGGCTAGCTCATGAAACGCAAAACGCATCTGCAAGATTTGGCCTCGGCGATCTTGCAGTCCCCTCAAGCCGGGGCTAGCTCATGAAACCAATCCTAAATAATACAACATACCGCGCTGTATATCTTGCAGTCCCCTCAAGCCGGGGCTAGCTCATGAAACGGGACTGGTGTCGATTGCGCTCAGCACGAGCTATGCACACTTGCAGTCCCCTCAAGCCGGGGCTAGCTCATGAAACACAGGCTAGCTAGCTAGCTAGCTAGCGCAATCCCATCTCTTGCAGTCCCCTCAAGCCGGGGCTAGCTCATGAAACTGCGCGTGTATCGTCATCCCCGCTATACCCATATGCGCTTGCAGTCCCCTCAAGCCGGGGCTAGCTCATGAAACCTGGTATAGTAAGCAAGAGGTACTGGCCGTGAAAGCGCTTGCAGTCCCCTCAAGCCGGGGCTAGCTCATGAAACCGATGAGATGTCTGAGGGTACTGTATCTCAAAAATGTGGGATCGTCAAGGGAAAAGGGCCGCAATGGGCATTGTGGCGCGATGGCTAGAGGGGTTGCTACCTGTTTTTACCACTTTATTGATGAGGTTATTCGCAAATCGCTTTTTGCTCCCGATAGCAGGGGGATTTGCGAGTGACTTTAGACGCATTAGAGACTCTATCAGGACAGAAGGTGTCCACAAAGATGCCTGACCGGGATGTGAAGACATGACTGGTCGGCGATTTGCGAGAGCGACGCACTCCGTGCCTTTTATTCTGGCACAGCACGGTACGGGGAACACTCCCTACTTACTGGTCAGCACAGCATGATTGGTCTTTACTGAGGAAGAGACTGTCTGCTCCTTCCCTTCTCCTGGCAATCAACAATGCAAGGCCTGAGCAGGCAAAAATACAAAGTACTTCTGATTTTTTTCAAAAGGAGTTATGATGTGCCTCTGCTTTATATACGGTACACTTGTCTCTGGGCAGGTCTCCACGGCTGCACGGGTACCTGCACATAGTACTTGTGGGATGGGTGATAGCCAATAGTTGCGATTATCAGGTATAGTGCAGATTAGTCAGTGTCGATTCTCTATTACTATAGGATTAGGAGCATTGCTGTGAACTATCTCCTGTACGTCAGCATCGGGCCGGTGCAACCCTTTATTGCCAGCGCCCGCCGCACACGTGACCTCTGGTTCGGTTCCTATCTCCTCAGCGAACTCTCCCGCACCGTTGCATATACGCTCATGAAGCATGGCGGCCAATTGATCTTTCCCGCACCATCTAACGAGCAAGATTTAGCACAGATTTATAGTGTGGCAAATAAAATTGTAGCGATGATAGACACGCCGCAAGACGGTTTGCTGTCACTCGGTCAGGAACTACGCACGGCAGTAGATTCTTTGCTGGAACAAAAGTTGGAGTCTATTCTCAACGAGCAGGATATAAAAAAGCGCATTAATGTAGAGATGGCGTATCAGCAGGTCAGGGATGTTGTCGAATTCATGTGGGTTGCGCTTCCCTGCGAGTCTTCAGCCCATTACAGGGAGACACGCATGTGGCTTGAAGCTATCCTGAGCAATCGCAAAAATACGCGCGATTTTCATCAGGTAACGTGGGGGGAGACACGTTACAAATCTTCCATTAGTGGAGAACTCGAATCCGTTATTATCGATACCTGCTATCCCCGGAAAATATTAGCAGAGCAGCAAAGCGAGAAAGAGAGAAAAAAGATAGCAGAGGAGCGCCGCAGGAAAGAAGCGGAATTGTATCGCTACTTCAAGGCGACCCCCAATGAACGGCTCTCCGGCGTTGACCTGCTCAAACGTCTGGGTTCTGAGAAGGAAGGCCTGACGGTCATTAGCACATCTCACATAGCTGCTATGCCCTACCTGCGACGTCTTGAATGCCTGACCGGCCCGCCGCGAACAGTCGCTAAAGACAGGCTGTGGCAATATATTGATCTGGTGCGAGAAATTATAGGAGCAGAGACGGCAGATAATGCACAGAACTTAGATTTAGATAGGCTTCACTTTAAAGGTAAAGATAAGGAAGTCCGCGAGCAGTTTGAGCATTTCTTTCTTTATGAAGGCGAAGAAAATAAGGAGAAACGCTTGCCGCTCGATGGTGCGCTTTTCTTCCCCGAACGACTCTATGAGCGGGTTTCGGAGAATCAGCGTAAAAAAATTGAAGGAGCATTTAAGGAACTTGACAAGTTTTTCAGGTACGTTGATGATTGCTTGCGGTCGCAGGATGTCTGGCATAGTACCGCGCGTCCCTCGCCATATTATGCTATTCTCAAAGCGGATGGCGATGGCATGGGGACGGTGATTGATGCGCAGGCGGAGAACGCAAATGGACAGGAGCGCCATTGGCAACTCTCCCGTGCGCTGGATACGTTCGCCAGCGCGGTGAAACAGATCGTCACCAAGCATGATGGTGCGCTGGTCTACGCTGGCGGCGACGATGTGCTGGCCTTTGTGCCGTTACATACCGTACTGGCATGTGCGCAGAAACTCGATCATGCTTTTCGAGAGAAACTGAAAGGTTTTACCGACAAAAACGGGCGTCAGGCTACGCTCTCTATCGGCGTGGCTATCGTGCATCATCTTGAACTGCTGAGCGAGGCACGTCGGTTGGTAGATAGCGCTGAATCCACAGCAAAGGGTATCACAGACAAGAATGCGCTGGCTATTCTGCTGAGCAAGCGCGGCGGCGGAGCCTACACTATCGCCGGACATTGGGGTGAGTTTGATGTCCATATGGGGCAATTGATGCAATACTGCTATGAGCAACTGTTGCCCACTGGCATGGCCTACGAGATACGTGAAGCGGTACAGCGTCTTGATGGTGTAGAGGCGGAAGTGCTGCTATCGGACATCAAACGTATTATTCACCGCAAGCTGTTTGTGCCACAGCCACGCGACCCCAAACACGCCAAAGATGCTGAGCGCTATCTACGGAAGCATATCGGTCTGGCGGAAGATGGTACCGTCGCTGAACCCGAAAAGGTCAAGCATGTTGATAAGCTGGTCAATGAATTGATTATTGCGCAGATGCTGGCCGATGCGAAACGTGTCGCAATGGCGAAGGTCACTGAAGCGGCATCCGCCAGCGCGCAAGAAGGGGTGTAGTATGACACTATGGATGATTGAGCCGCACGATTCGCTGATCTTCCGCGATAGCCGTCCATTTCATGCGCTTCCTGGCGCGAAAGCCAGCACGCTCCCGTTCCCTTTTCCCTCAACGCTCGCAGGTGCGGCGCGCACACAAGCAGGTTTGAACGAGCAGGGCATGTTCTGGATAAGCGGTGACAGACAGCTTGAGGAGTTGAAGCATCTGGCAGTGCGTGGCCCCTTTCTAGTACAACTGACGCGGGATGGCACGGATATCGAGCGCTGGTTGTTGCCCGCGCCCCTGGATGCACTGGCCTTTGCGCCGAAGGGGTCAGATGCTCCTCTCATTCTCTCGCGTCTGCTTCCGCTCCGAAGACGGGACGAGGCCATAACCGACTTTGATCGTCCATCCTCGTTCGCAGACGCCGGGGCTTCAGAGGCGGCACTACCACCGCCATATCTGGTCGGGCAGGCGCGATATAATCCGGCCAAGCCCGCCAGCAAAGCACCCATATACTGGTATGACAAAAATTTTATGAGCTGGTTGTTGAATGAGGATGATCCGCACAAGCCACAGGAGATGTGGAAAGAGATCGAAAGCGCACAACTCGGTATCGGAAGGTTGTTGCAGGATACACGCATTCATATTCAAATGGATGCTCATCGCTCTACCGCCGCCGAGGGCGCGCTCTTCGAGACGGTCGGTCTGGAGTTTCTCATCGACACGAAACATAGTGATAGCGAGCCAGCGCTGAGCGCGGTTAAACGGCAGGCGCTGGTCGTAGATGTCGATGAGGACTATTTGAAGAACCATCCTATCGGTGGTCGGCTCCTTTCGATGTATGAAGGAGCAAGCTATCTCGGCGGCGAACGCCGTATCGTCAACTGGCAGCGCATGGAGCAGGAGACACAGCTACCTTGTTGCTCCGAGAAGTTCAAAGAGCAAATCATCGCACACATTCGCACGCACAATGCCTGCCGCCTCATCCTGCTGACACCGGGTTACTTCGAGCGAGGCTATCAGCCACAATGGTTCATCAAGCATGCGCGTGAGCAGTACGGATTACAGATAGAGCTTGCCGCCATTGCCATCCAGCGACCGGTGGTGGTCTCCGGGTGGGATATGCAGAGCCGTAAACCCAAAAAGTCGCGTCGTCTGGCTCCGGCTGGCACCGTCCTCTTCCTCAACTTCGCGGAGCATGCCGCCGACAAGACTGAAAAGTGGGTGAGGGATATGTGGTTACACAGCATCAGCGAGGACGAGCAGGATCGCTATGACGGCGGTGGCCTCGCCATCTTTGGTAAATGGTCAGGAGAACCAGTAGAACAGCAACTCAAGCAGGAGATAGCATCATGAGAAAACAACCCGCTCCACCGCCGGAAGTACCGGCCTTTACAGGGCAACCATCACCATTGCCGGAGGGCCTCGTGCGCCAGCGCCGCGAGTACGCTCTGATTACTCCCCTCTTCGGCGGTGGCGTTGTTCCCAATCAGGCCGATCCGGTGACTATTATTCGCCCGACCGAGATTCGCGCTCACCTGCGCTTCTGGTGGCGTGCCTGTCGTGGAGGGAAAAGCCAGTTTAACCGCGACATCAACCTCATGAGGGAGGAAGAGGAGCGCATCTGGGGCAGGGCGGCAGTTCATGAAAAAGAGCAGCCGCAAAAGGATGTTGATGAGGAGCAGGAGATCATCCATCCAGTACAAATCGCGGTGGAGATACTTTCACCTGGGTGTGCCGTGCCGCCAACAGCAGCAGAGAACATCCCTCAATACGCGGCATTTCCTCTGTTGCAAAGGGACAATAGAAGGGGAATGAATGGAGACGCGAAGGTTGTAAAAGATATTCGCTTTGCCCTTATCATCACATATCCCATAGCCTATCGCAAAACGAAAGCGGGGGTTGATTTTCAAACCGGAAAAACCGTCTACCGTGAAGACGTTGAGGCGGCATTATGGGCCTGGGAGACGTTTGGCGGTATTGGCGCGCGCACGCGGCGCGGCTTCGGGGCAATACAACTACAAAGCGTTGATGGCAAAGCACACACAGATTTACCATTATCTTCTTTCAATGCCATCAAGGATTGGTTAGCGAAAAAGCTCGCCTTCTACATTGAGGAAGAGGATTTTCCTCATGACCTACCACATCTTCCTAAAGAAACAACATATATGGCTATTACAGACCCACAGCAAACCCCAATGCTGGTCTGGAAAGAACTGATCGAGCATTACAGTCGTTTTCGACAGAGCCGCCGTTCTATGCGGCAACGGGGAAATAGCTATAGGCAAGGCAGGCAAGCAGGACGTAGTGAATGGCCGGAGGCAGAGACTATTCGTTCTCTTACCAACCACAGAGCAAGGACACTCAGACCACTCAATCATCCCCACAAATTTCCGCGCGCCGCTTTCGGGCTACCAATCAACTTCCATTTCAAGGATCAGGGCGATCCACCTGATGTGATGCTAGTAGAGGCCGAGAGCGGTAGTGATCGTATGGCAAGTCCCCTGATCTTACGCCCGCTTGCTTGCCTGGGACAAAAAGCTGTTGGTCTTGCCGTCCTTCTGGAAGGAATAGGCGTTGATTTGGACAATCTCAAGTTGAAGGTCGTTACCCCTGATCGTCAACCTTCCTGGCAAGAGAAAGACGGATTACAGGGCGAATTAACAAAAGCGGAGGCCGAAAATATTTCTGTGCTATCCGGCAAAATAGATGTTCTGGTCGCTTTTCTGGACTACCTTGATAAACAATACTGAAGAATAAGGAGCAAACCACATGCATGCCCGCTTGAGTTTTATTCATGTGCTGTCACCCCTGCATGCTGGCACAGGACAGGGCAGCGGTATTATCGACCTGCCTATCGCGCGCGAAAAGGCGACTAACCTGCCCTATCTCCCCGGTTCGTCGCTCAAGGGGACGCTGAAAAGCCACTACACGGGCGACAACAAAACGCTCATCTATGGTGCAGACAAACTGGATACGTACAATGAGGATCACGGAGCCAGTTTAGTGCAGATTTCAGACCAGAAATTACTGCTCTTGCCCGTGCGCAGTCTGGCCGGTGTCTTCGCCTGGGTCACATGCCCCTACGTGCTGCATCGCCTGGAGCGCGACATCAAGACAACCGGCAGAAATACCACGAACAAATCTTCTATCACTATTCCGGTGGTCAGCAGTGAGCGTTGTCTCGTAGCGAAAGCTGTGCCAAACGGCGGAAGGGCGGTGAAAAGCGCTATCAGCATGGATGTCGGTCGGGAGAAAGCTGTTTATCTGGAAGACCTGGACTTTCTTGCTGAGGAGAACACCGAGGTCACGCAATGGGCACGCTGGCTTGGGACACGCATCTTTCCAAACGCGCAGGAATGGCAAGATTTGCTAGTTGAGCGCATCTGCATCGTGCATGATGACCTCTTCGCCTTCCTGCTGGAGACGGCAACCGAGGTGACGGCACGTATTCGCCTGCAAGAAGAGTCCAAGACTGTGGAGTCGGGTGGCCTGTGGTACGAAGAGGCACTGCCCACGGAGACAATCTTATGGGGTGTAGTGCTGGCAACGCCGCGCGGAAATACGTCCCTGTCCCCTGAGAAGATCTTTGATGCTGTGGGTCAGCAATCCGGTCAACTGCTGCAATCTGGTGGGCATGCCACCATCGGACGCGGCCTGTGCCGTTTTTATCTGAGTTAGAAGGGAGCGCCGCGATGCACACACGCGATCAAATTTACGCAAAGGATGCTTATGACCACGTGAAGGAGGTGCAGGGATGGAAAGAGGCAGAGCGCAATCGCTACGGTGCCTTAGCGCACAAGCTCCCTGTGCTGATCCGCACAGCAGGGCTGGCGCAGGCGCTCACCTTTCTCGATGCTAAAGCAAATGACACTAAAGCAAAGGATGAACAGGAGAAGCAGGGTCAACAGAGTCCAAATGCGTACCGGCAGCTTCTTACCGATCTGGCCAAGACTATGAAGAAAGATACGAAAGACGCGCTGCTCGAACGCGCCCGCGAGGCCGAGTTGACCGAGTATATGCTGCTAACACGGCAGGCTCTGGCCGCGCTGCTCTGGTATAAACGCTTCGCACAATCGCTGCTCGATGTCACTGATGCGCAAGCTGCTGGAGACTAAGGAAAAGAGGAGAGAATATGTATCGCTCACGACTCAATACAGTCTATCGGCAGCTTACGCAAGGAAGCCTGACTACTGTTCACGCAGGCCTCTGGCTCGACAGATATATGGGGCAGAATGAGGAAACGGAGACGCGCAGAAAGCTGGTCGAGCAGGTTGCCAGCATTCAACCTTCCGCTGTATACAAAGCGTTTTATCGGCGCTGGGAAGCGATGTTGTGGCAAGAAATGCATGTGAAGCTGGGCGAGGCCACAGTGCAAGGGCGCATGGCGGTTGGCCTGGGCGCGGAAGGCGTGCTGGAAACCTCGGTGGCTCTGCATCACACCTACGGCATGCCTTATATTCCTGGGAGCGCACTCAAAGGTCTGGCCGCCAGCTACGCGCACCAGCGGCTCGGTCCGGTCTGGCAACGCGGTAGCGAGGCGCACAAAGCGCTTTTTGGTGACACCGCCAGTGCCGGTTTCATTACCTTCTTCGACGCGCTCTACATTCCTGGTACGGGACACAACGGGCAGGCGCTCCACGCGGACGTGATTACCGTGCATCACCAGGGTTACTATCGCGGCGATGGCCCACCGACCGACCGCGATCAGCCCATCCCGGTGCCATTTCTGAGCGCTACCGGCACCTATCTGGTTGCTCTATCCGCGCCTGACCTGGACGAATCCGACGCATGGCTGACCCAGACCTTCACCATCCTGCAACATGCCCTGCGCGATTTCGGCATCGGAGCCAAAACCTCAAGCGGCTACGGACGCATGGAGTTGAAAGAGGTATAAATTCTGGTCATTTCTCCCCCAAAAACCGATATACTTCCGGTTTTCCCGATCTATACTAGAAACATGAAAGATGTAAGTACATCCTTCACACAGTTTCGATAATAGAGGAGAAGGAAATTATGGCCCGTTCAGATTCAAGAGGTAAAGCCGAGCGGCTTCTTATGCTGCAAAAAATGTTTGCCCCCCCAGGGGCAAAATGGCGCACGTCAGAGATTGCCGACAAACTGGGTATCGATACGGATACCGTCCGAGACTATATCGAGGAATTAAGTACCTCTGGGCGTTTGCCTTTAGTAAAAGATGAGCATGAGAAACATTACTGGGTCGTAGCAAAATACGCACGTTTCGAGCCGGTACAGGTTTCTTTGAGCCACGCGGAGGCAACCGCATTTTATATTGCCGGACGGTTGCTGGTACAAATCAACGATGAACGCAACCAGCATGTGATTATGGCGTTGATGGAACTGGTCAAGAAAATGCCAGAACCATTACGTCTGCATCTTACAGCACTGGTGACAATGGCCGAGCAGCGGCAAAGCGTGCAGAATGACTGCTCTGCTGTATTTGCCGCTCTTGCGCAGGGATGGGCCAATCAGCGCAAAGTGCGTCTGCACTACGCTCCGCTGCACAACAACAAAAGACCGTTCGATTGCATGTTCTCGCCGTATCTGCTGGAGCCATCAGGCATTGGGCGTACCATCTACGCGATTGGACACAGCGACCCGCCCGGCAAACTGCGTACCTACAAGTTGGAGCGCATCGAGTTTGCTAAGGTAACGGGCGAGGCTTTTACGATTCCCACCGACTTCAATGGT
>Ga0080006_1138035_pt1 | contig 48523 bp, 43 predicted proteins | sample RS3BMetagenome_FD_69209 | JGI IMG/M metagenome (GOLD analysis project Ga0080006, IMG submission 69209) | Ferric oxide microbial mat and aquatic microbial communities from Rainbow Spring, Yellowstone National Park, USA - RS3B (SPADES... ... | reverse complement strand
CAGCAAGTTTCTAACTGAGCCTTTAACACTTTTCTTGTTATTTCTCTAGATATGATTGACTCTTGACCTTCTCCTTTTTCTATCTTTTTACTTACTTCCTTTCTTTTTTCAAGAAGACTTTTGTCTTGCTCATATGCCCTGTTAACCTCAACATATACTGAGTCACCAATATAATGGTCGAATTTGCTGTATTTGCGATTCTCAGCTGGTAATCCTAGATGAATTATTCCCAAAACCACATCTGCAACCTGAACTCCAGTATCATCTATATAGTTTAGAACAGTGATTCTGTGGCCGTATGAACTTAAGATCCTCGCAATCGAATCCCCTATAACTACGTTTCTAGCATGGCCGATATGAAGAGCTTTGTTGGGATTTACACTTGTATGTTCAACTGAAATTAAGAGACTTTTTTCTGCAATGGGCGTCTTAAGGTACTCTTTTCTTGAAAGTAATACTTTTAAGACTTTTTCGTAATCTATGAAGAAATTTATGTAGCCGGACTCATGCGAATTAACCCTGCTGATGAATTCAGGTAAATTCTTTGAAATCTGTTGAGATATTCTGAGTGCAATCTCATGAGGTGATGCGCGAGTTTCCTTAGCTATGGGGAATGCTACATTTGCAGATATGTCTCCCAATGTTGGTGATGGGGTTTCAGAAATTACAAACTCAGGCAAATTCATGCCCAGTTCCTTGATAGCATTATCAATGCTCTCTTTTGTTTTGCTGACTATTGTGAGATAGCTCAAAGAATTCACCTGCTCCTGAAATTACTCAGAGCATAGTTTACCGCTTCTACAAAACCTTGGCCGCCTTGGGCGCGAGTAACGTGGTCTGCAGAATTCTTTGCAGCTTTATCGCCGTTTCCTACTGAAATTCCCATGGCGCACATCTCAAACAAACCAACATCTGTTTCGCTATCTCCTATTGCTACAGTTTCTTCCGGCTTTATGTCAAGAATCTTCAACGCTTCAGTTACCCCTAATGATTTATCTACGTGATTGCCCACTATATGATAAGCATAGCCGCTATCGAGTACTTTAACCGGGAGCCTGGAGTCTTCAAGTGCATGCCTTATGACAGAGACATCGATGTTCCTTTCTAGGACCACTTCAGTAAAACGTGGAAGTGTTTTCTTCACTCTAACATCTTCTAGATGTTTCTTAAGGTAGTCCAGTGCAACAATGGGATAAAAATTATCCGATAGCATTATCATGTTCATGGGCTCACGATTCAACACTACCGAACCATTTTCACCCACAATAACCTTGCAGAGCCCAAGAAACATAGAAAGAGAATAAAGTTCCCAAGCTGCTCTTCCACTTGCAAGAATTATTCTGTATCCCATGCGTTCAAGGTTTCTAAGTAATGATGCTGCCGCGAAGTCAATAAGAGGATAGGTCTCTGTTATAGTCCCATCTACATCTGTTACGAAGGCTCTTATCTTCATGCTTGACTGGTGCAGAGGGTAAATATACGCCCTTATCTTCTTTTTTCATTTCTCATCTACTGAGACATTGTTGAACTTATTATGGTGGGGAAATAATTACTAAGAAACATTCTGTAATATACATTGGGAGGTATGTTTAAAAGATTTGTGCCAGTGAAGCCATTATACACCCACAGTGCAGCGTTGTAGCTCTCCTGAACGGGTTGTATAGACATCCCAGACGAACTCCACGGGGTTAGTTGGGCTGCCCAGAAGGCATTTCTATCTCCATCGTAGGAGTTCCAGATGTAGTATTGTGCTTGGCTGGGATTTATTGTCTTAATTGTAGAATTGAAACCATCCCCGCCAATCACCGCTTCACCCAAGGTGTTATTGTACTGCGTAAACCAGAGGCCCATGTTAGTTGTACTTGTTATGAACCCTCCATGAGGATAATTGAATGGATTAAGGTATGCACCTGACTGTACATTTGAATGTGAATCTTGGTACGCCCAATTTGTTGGTCTCAATGTAGGGTCGAGTGGCATTAATGTGTTATTTGTGCTGACTCCTGATATTAGAGTGATGAGATTCATCAGAGAGCCGATGCCAGATGGACTGTTCCACGCTGACCATTTATATGACTCAAACAGCTCAGCATAAGGAACGTTATATGGAACAAGTATAATATCTGTGTGGTATAGAGGGCCAGTTGGGTTGTATACTTCGCCAAATTGCCCAGTGTTGCTGTTGTATACAAAGAAGGTATCATTGCTTGAACTTCTGAAAGCAACTGCCCTCACCGGGCCCTCAATTATAAAAGAAGTAGCTGTGCTGTCATTCCAGTCTCCTCCTGGTAACATGTAAGGCTCCCAACCGGCTGACTTGATCCAGCCTACTGCGCTAAGCTCACTCTCTATGTGGTAACCATTGAATACCATCGACACAGAATAGTCTATAGAAAGGCTCAGTCTAACATTATTCAGCAACCTCAAAGTATATACACTATTGTTTATCGAGACAAAACCTGAAGAAGTCTGAATGTTCAGTAGGTATTGGGGGGGTGCTGCATCTGCGTCAGGCAACCAGGTTATATTAACCGCAACAGCCTTTCCGTAAGTATTAGCAAAGCTGACGAAGTAAACGAGCTTGTCTCCTGTTTCAAACCTTGTTCTCCAGTTAGCGAAATTCAAAGTTGGGTAGGTATAGTTGGCTGTCCATACTTCAGTCTGGCTCGGAGTAAGCTTGAATTGACCAGTGGTATTCGTATATACTCTCAACTGTTTCACTGGAGGTATTGGTATAGGCTCTGCAAAGGCGCCACCGGTGAATCTAAGAGGCTTGCCAAACCATAAAACAGTGCCGTTCGACAATGTCTCGAGAGTGTAGACTTCGCTAGACTGATTGTTCAAAGGATAAAATTGGTTAATTGCATTTTCTTTCAAAACATATTGAATGCTGGTATATGTGTAACTTTCGGTCATTATACCTCTGTTATCTGTAACCCAGACTATCGAAAAGTTGTAATAAGGAGAGGGCAAAGGCAGGCCTCCAGGGAGAGTTACAGATAGGGTGTAGTTACCTCCACCAACATCGGTTAACTGGTCCACATGTACTTTCTGCCACTGTTGTGTTCCTGGGTTGAATATAGCTATGGCAAAATTCCTTGGTGTTAGGTCATCAACAGGGATGTTTCCTTCTTTGTATACATATATGTTGTAAAGAGTTTCGTTGCTGTTAGATGTTGTAGTCATGCTTCCGAACGAAACGCTTGGCATTACTCCGTTCGGTGGAAGACTCCTTATTCTAACATAATCTATTACAGAGTTTCCGTTAGGTATGTTGCTCGCAGCTCCAAAGAATGGGTAAGTCTGAGTGAATGTGTATCTTGAATCGGATAATGGAGTGGTTGTTGTAAGGTTCGAAATTGCATAGAGAAGCTTTGGGTTCCAACCAAGTCCAATATCTCTTGGGAAGTAGTTAAAATTGCAGACTGCAGTGTAGTATTTGTTACTGTTCGCTACAATTACCAAACCATTTACAGAATTAATAGAGTTGCAGCCGTAAGAATATCCGGAGTTCGGCACTATATAATAAAAATTGCTGTATAAATTCACAGAGTAGCTGACTTTAGAAAAATTGTTCTGTGGAACCCATCCAACAGAGACACTCATGCCGTTGGATGAAGCAACTCCTACCTCAACTATTCCGTTGTTTGATGTTTTGACCGTAAAGGCATAACCATAATTAGAATTAGCTTTAATGGTCAACCCATTATTCGGTATATATGACCCACCAACGCTTTTTGCAGTTATCGAAACTGGAAGCTTGGTACCGTTGAAATTCTGATAGTAAGGAAAGACCTTTGGACCATTGTCATATTGACCGTAATTAGAAGAAAGGTATGGTGCTTCACCAAAATAGTTACCATCAAATTCATTACCAACTGGAAGAAACGTCATGTAGATAGTTATGGATTGTTGGGGCTTAATGGAACTTGGAATATTGACCCAAATTACACTCTTTTGTGAATTTCTGGAGGCTCCTGACTCAAGCCAGGCGTAGAGAGGCTGAGTTAATTTGCTGTCCAGATAGAATCTTATATTACCTAAATCTGACGAAAGGTATTGACCATATCGAGAAGCGTTAAAAATTATCATCTGTTGAAAAGGAGAAGAAGTACTGTAACTCTGAGTGTTTGTTATTGTAATGGGAATAATAGGATTGCCAGGATAAATTATTTTTGTATTGACTGTAGTGTTTAGGTAAATCAGTTGGCTCGAATTTATACCATACAGACCTCTTCCAGTCAGATTGAAGGTATAACCAGCTGATATTGCTGATATAGAGTTTGGAGCATACCAGAACATCTTGACCAGCTCGTTATCCGTATAACGATTAGTATTTCCTATGGAAACATTGTTAAAGAAAAAGGTTGAATTCAGGTTGTTCTGCAACCCGTAAAGAGTATAGGCATTTTCCACTGCAGCAACCCAGTTTGTAAAATTCGTCATCGCTGAGGCTCTTGGAGTAGTTATATCTGCACTGTTATTGTAGGATTTGGTTGCGCCAGCAAGTATACCTGTCAGAACCCTGTTGAAATCATCGCTAAAATTCAAAATGGCCGAATTGTATTTGTTTCTCTGGAATTCCTGATACTGAACTTCAGTAGTATAAATCGACAAAGCCACTGAAAGAATGAGGAGGGAAAGAACTACTCCTACCATTATTAATACCTGTGCTCTTCTTTTTCTGATATTTTTCAAGGGGCAGTCACCTCCGCCAACTGAAGGTCAAATTCCAGCATCAGAAGGCTTGGAGTGGTGTATGTGTAGCGAACGCTAGCAACATCTTCTGCATTTCTGAAGGCAGCAGCACTGCCGTCTGTTATGTTAATGTTACCGTTAAGTGGGATCAGAGAAGCCGCAAAGGGGTTGTTAGGAGGAACATATACCAGATATACCGTCAAATTATAGATGTATCCCTTGGGAACTATACTGGCTAGAGCAACGTTCAAGTTGTGCTGCCAGTTGGGATAGACTGCACCAATCTGCTGAAGGCATGAAAGTGTTACAGAAAGACATGGTGGTACCACCCTGAAATATGCAGAGGCTGTACTGAAATAAGATTTGTTGTTAATATCTGTGGCATTTACGGTAAGCTTGTAAAATCCTGGTGTATCAGATTGTAAGGATGTTACGTTAAGAGGAATTGTTACGTAGTTACCCGAGTCAACACTCAATGTCGAATTTTGAGACATAATTTGTAGGCTTGATGAATTAGAAATAGAAATATTGAATTTACCCTTCCCATTATCACAAAACTGATTGTTGTTGTTCGTAAGAGTGAGATAAAAGGTGTTTGAAGTTCCGTTTGGTAACCATGTTGCAGGTGGGGAGATGGTAAGTGAAGGATTATACCTAGTGCAAAGACTCTGCGTAGAGATGTTGTATTTTAACGCTACAGTGTTGGCAAGAGCAGGATTTTGCATTGATACAGCATTTACAATTATCTGTACAGAAGAGGGAGAAGCTCCATTTTGCGCTGAGACGTATAAGGTCAGTCCGGCCTGTGGAGCGTTTCCTGCTGATTGAGGCTCATCTATAGTGACTGTATTGGTCGATAGGGCTATGCTCCAGCCTGTTGCCCCCTGGGGAAGACTTGCAGTAACCTGAAAGGTCTCCGAGCAACCCTTTAGTTCATTAACTGAAATTTTTATTGCGTTCGAAGTGTTAGATCCGGGTGATAACACTATATTGCTATTCGATGCAATCAAACTTGGTTTTTGTGCAAACGAACAGGTTGTTGATGAACCTCCGAGTTTATACCCGATTATAAGAGAATTCTGTACTGAGGGGTTGGCAGCATTAACAGCTGTTACTATAACTCCCTTACCTATATTATTATTACCGTTTAGAGTCTCGTAAAGAGTTGTTGAAGCACTGAATCCAGAAGCGATCGAAAGCACTGATTGCGACAGAGATGCTGTCCAGTTGCTCAACGGCAAAGCGCTGACATAGAAAGTTTCCATACCACAATTCTGGTCATTGTTTGTCACTACTATGGCGTAAGAGACATTTGTATTCTGCGGAGAAGTTTGGGAGTTTGGGCTAACAGCTATGTTAGGTTGCTGGTATATGCATGGAAGAGCGTTGTTTACAACATAAAGCGCAATGGCAGAGGAGGTTGAGATTTTCTGAGGTATTCCTATTGCTATATTGCTGACGCTTATAATGATGTTGAAGCTACCTGAATTTCCAAGAGTTGAAGGAGAAATCACAGAAAGATGTGTTGAGCTTGAGCCGCCGTTAGATGGAAGAGTTAACATAGCATTGTCTAGACTATAGTTCCAAGCTGATGAAGGAAGACTTACACTCACTAGGAAAAGCTCGTTGCCACAAAACTGGTCGTTATTAACAACAGTTATTACGTATGTAGCCTTGCCTCCAGGTTTGCTCCAGATCGAGCCAGGAGTGACACTTATGTTTGGCGTGTTGTGTACGCAGTTTGAATAATAGTTTACGAAAGCTTCTCCGTTTATTATTGTATGGTCGAATTCGTGAGCCCTTGCTAAAGAGCTCAGTATGTTATACGCTGTCTGGCTGATGTCAGTCTGACTTCTCTGAACCCTGGTATTTGATGGAACTGTATAATAATATGCAACAGAAAATGCACCTATAATCATTATAGTAACGACTACAGCTTCAATCAAAATCGATATTCCTCTCCTTTGTCTCATGACTGTCCCATCCTCCACACTGTCAAGCTCGCGTACCAAGTGTTCTGCCCTACATTGACAAATCTGGTTACGGTTACTGCAGAATTCACGTTCGCATTAACGAGACCCTGTGAAAAAGATGGAAGAGTGGTCAGGTTATCTGAAGAATAGTTGATATAACCATATGGGTTGGTTACGGGGTTTGAAGCTATAATGAAGTAGTCTCTTCCGTTTGTTGTGATGATCAATCCAGCGAAGACCACGGAGGGGCTGATTGGGTACTTCATTCTCACGACTGCATTATTAAAGTTACCATTATTCAATACACTGCAACCAAGCTGACTCTGGTTGTTACCGTTTGAGCAAATAACTGAAGCAGAAGGATTGATTACTACATTTAGCGAAGAAGTGACTTCGAATATCGTATACTTATCGCCCACATGTACGCTACCGTTGTTTCCATTTCCATTACCATTGCCTTGACTTGGATTTACCGGAAAGCAGTTACCAGTTTTATTTTGGGGGACGAAGTTAGCCAGTAAGTATTGACCTTGAATTAACATATTTGCCTTGCACACGCCGGCTGAAAGTATGTTCTGGAACTGAATACCATAATAACTCGCGTCCGCCATAACAAGATAGGAGTAATGGTTATTACTCTGATAGCATATTGATGGTAATGATGGTTTTGTAAGGCTAACTTGCGTCTGACCGAAGAGGTTTGTAACGTTGTATGACTTGGTGTAGTTGTAATAAAATTGAAGCTGGCTGCTTCTTTTTCCGGCTTCGCAAAAGGCAAAATAAGATACGTTGACCTGAGCGTTTATCGCAGGAACTCCAGAGTAATCTGAAACATAAATCAGATACTTGTTTTGTGTTGTATTGGTTATTGTAATGTTGAGTGCAGGTACCATAAGAAAGCTAAAGCCGTAATTATAATGGTCCTTCTGATAAATGCCTAGCAAAGCACCAGTTACATTAGGAGGAATGTAAAGTTTGCTGTTTATTGAAGGCAGATTGGCTATTCTGTTCAGCTTACTAGGATCAAGACTATAGGTAAGTGTTGAACCCGGAGCAGTTGATAGACCAAAATATGTGAGGTTGTTTGCTAAAATCGAAGTATTTTCTCCCCAGTCATAGGGAAGACCAGGGTTGAGAAGAAAGCTCTGCATCAGTTGCTCTGCAACAGGATAAAGCTGATATTGGCTGTTTGTGTTAAGCTGAGTGAACACAGTGCTAGCCACAGCATAGAGTGTAAAACTGAGAGCAAGAATGACAATTATAGTAGCAGCTAGATACTGGAAGACAGGATTCAATTCATATCACCTATGCCTATTGTAATACTCTGTCCGGAAATGTATGCCCAAACCACTGCTTTGGCGTCACCGCTGTAAATCTGAGGCAGTGGATTGACTGATGCAGAAGGCGAAGAACATTTGTTGGGGTTACCATTAGCTAGATACACACATATTGATGAACCTTGAATCACATTGTTTGGCTGAAAAGGAAGAGGCATCTTTGCAGAAAGACTTGGGTTGTTTGGCACATATGCCAAAACCTGCCACTGACCAGATATGTAACTTAGATTTATTGCATATCCTCGAAGGTTCAATTCCTGTGGAAGGACAAGTTTGTAATAAATCGTTCCGGTTTGACCGCTCGGGATTGATGATACGAGCCCAGTTATCTCGTTTGAAACATATTGGGCAGCGTCAAAAAGAGAGTTCTGGGTTGTTTCACCCTGCAGTGCAACACCCTCGGTTGTTGCTATCAGCGTTACTATTCCTAAGATTACCAGAAGTCCAACCGTCCCTATCACATACGTTAATGGAACTGATGGCACCTTTATGGTCACGCTCCTGTAAATGATAATTGTATATTAGTCACAACTATGTTGACCACTGTGTCCACTGTGCAATAATCAACAGATGAATTAGGTTGAAGACAAGATGCGTTGCTCGGTACTTTTACACCATAGGGTATGTTGATTACTACAAGTTGTTTAGGAGTTGCTGATTGCCCTGTAAGGCTGTTTGCAAGACTGACCATAAACTGCACCTGATATGTATTTCCGGTTATTTGGGGACATTTGGCAGGTTTCGGAGAGCCATAAACACAGCTTAACATCGTACTATTCACCGGGTCTTGAATAACGAGACTCTTCGTTAGTACACCCCTGTTTGATGCAACTACATTCAACTTACTCGACCCGCTATAAGTTAATCCGGTAATGTTAACAAAATTAAGTTGAATTATGTTAACCTCTTTGAATATCTGCTTGTAAATAACATTTCCTCCTGCATCTGTCCCTATCGGAACTGCGCCAAGGCTTATGTTAAAGATCCCAAGATTGTTCAAATTCACCCTCCTGTAATCAAGTGTAACCCATGTTGCACCATTATCGTGAGATATGTAGACCATTCCGAGCGGTGCAGAATTGTTCTGAATCAATAAAGTACTGTTGAAAGAACTCAGAAAAGATAGACCTGTATATGGTCCAGCACGAAGCCACTGGTAACCTTCGTAGCTTACTAAAGACCCGGCTCTGTATCTGAACATGTTGATAGGAACTATATTACTCCAGACTCGCTGCCCTGTCCAATTCAATATCGTAACATTCATGGTGTCGAAGTTATTTATCAAGTCTGGTCCGCCAGTTCTGGCGTTAAAGCTCGAAAAGCCAGATGCGCCAGGTGAAGGAATTATTCCGTCGACCGTTTGTGCAAGCGATATTACTCCATTCTCTGCTTGGGAAAATTCTGCTTCCTGAGATTGAACGTTAAAGAGCTGAAGCGCAAACCCCATAACTCCTGTTACTATTATTAGCATTGCTGCAACAAGTATCGTTGTTGAGATAACTTCTGAAAGAGCTCTTCTATGCTTCAAGTTAATCACTGTCCAAACGGCGCAAATCCTGATATGAACATGGGGCTTATTGCTAATGCTATTATCGATACTGCAGCAAGTATTGTGCAGTGCAAAAAGCCTGCAGATATCTTTTCGCCGCTAGCTTTACCTGCTACGAGGCCTGCCAATACTGTATTAATTACAACTGGAGGCAAAAATATTGCAGCAAACTGATTGAAGCTAAATGTGAAGTTGCTCATTTGGGATAATCCTTGCACAAAATTCAGGAATACTGTTGCAGTAAGCAAAGTTGTCATACCTCCTATATACGGAATGAGCAGCAAAGGCCTCAATGCGGAAGCCTTCTCCTTTTCAAGAATCAATATCTGCTCACCGAAAGATGCTAAAGCCTCAAGTGTATCAGGAGTGCCCCCTCCAACATCTATGCTATCTATCAGCAGAAACGTGTTGACAGCCACAAACCAGTTCTTTGTGCTCTTTAATTCATCGCTGAGTATAGTATCGAAAGATACTCCCCAGCTTAATTTAGCAGCTATCTTTTGCAGTCTTTCTGAAAACCTGCCATAATCCCTCTTTGAAAGAAGTTGGATGCATCTCTCAGGAGCTATTCCAGTCTTTCTTGTTTCTACCATATCTCTTAGAAATGAAACAAGCTGAGTACCCATCTCAGAACCTTCTCTTGAGACTTTTATCGCTACAACTGCAGGAGGGGCGAAGATAATTATAAATGCTATTGCTATAGCAACAGCAGACTGCTCTCCTATTGGAACTCCTATCATCTTGCCAAATGCCTGCATTGGCGCAAAAAGAGGGCTTGGCAGATTAAAGTAGTAAGGGACTGCTGTTAGTATTGCAAATGCGAGACCTATGGGAAATGATATTGCAAGAATCTTGTAAGGCCTCCAGTCAGAAGTTGGATACCTTGGCTCATACATATCCAGCAAAAACAGAAATACCGCTGTAAGCATAGGCAAAAGGAAATATGCAAACAATACAAAATTACCTACAGTAAATGCTCCGCCTGCACTTGCAGGAAGTATCTTCGATATTATGAACAGAATGTATAAGCCAAGTGCCAGCAGTATTACTACAACAGCGTAACTCTCCATGACTACAGAGATTCTTTCGCCTATGTTTTTCATCGACCTTGCCCTGTTTTCAAATATATTGTACGCTTTTCTTTGCAAATAGTGAACAACATCTCCTCCTATGCTTAAGGTAGATGCATAACCTAACAGCAAATCCTTAAAGTCAGGAGATGGTAATGACCTGGCCATCTTCTCCATCGATGACACAGGGTCCATGCCTATTGCTTCTACATCGACAGCCATCAGCTGTGCGGCTTGGGATAAGCTTGGCAACAACTTGACATTTCTCAGTCTCTGAATTGCCTTGTATGGAGAGATTCCCCCTGTTGACATAACACTGACATATGCAGCTGCGTATGGCACTTCGCTTTCAAGGTTGAAGGCTCTGTTGTGAGCCTTGAAACTCGGATAAATCACATAAAGCATGAATACAGCCAGAGGGGCTACAAGAGTTAACAAGAATAAGGGGGAAACAAATATAGCACCCATTACCCCTGCAATTGCAGCTACTGCTGCTGTTATGACAGTTACCATGCCGAAAACAGATGCATAGACCTCAGGGTGAATTCTTATGTTAGCAGCCTGCAACTGCCCCCCGAGGTTCTTGTTGAACTTCAAGAAGGCCCTGCCGACCCATTCAAAATTAACATAGGCAAAGGCCTGCAGTCCCATGATTGAATCGAACTTGTCATAAATTTATTAAACATTTTGAACGCCAAGATTAAAAGTGTTTATTTTATCATTAATACGTAACTAATATGGAAAAGTTACAAAACAATTCCTTTCTAAATATATTATACTTGCGCTTTGATTCTTAAGGTTTGCAGCTTAGTGCGAAAAGGTTAAAATATTGGCTTCCGTGGTTAAGGATGAATCATGAGAGGCCTCAACGCAGGTTCGGAGCTTTCCGTGAATTACCTTGCAAAGAATTTTGCTTTCGGAAAGCTTGCAAAGGTTGTAAGCATCCAGGAGAAATTCTCAAACCATTTCTTCTTTGACCCTGCAATAGATAAGGAGACCTCTGTACCATACTCTGATATACTTAATGCTTTGTCAGTAATGGATGGATGGGGTTATTTATCGTCAACCAGGTCTGTAACCAGGTATTGTGTAGAGTGCTTTACCATGGGACTTAGCCTGGTAGGTAGATGCCCTTTCTGCGGTTCAACCAGAATAAGAAGAGGTAAAGTAATCTCTCATAAATGCGGATACAGAGGATTTGAGGAGCTTTACAGGCAAGGAGAAAAGTGGATATGCCCCAAATGCCAGAAGCAGCTTTACATGAACGGGGCAGATTACAAAGATGAAGGGATGCTATTCAAATGCATGACCTGCGGCAACATATTTGATAAATATGCTACATACTATCAATGCCCAAACTGCCATGCATATTATGAAGAGGACCAGGCTCCGTCGATAGAATTTGTGGTTTATGAGCCCACTGCAGCACTGACTGCAAAGAAGCCTCTCATTTCTAACTCTTTCAAGATTAATGAGAGGGTTGCACAATACCTTACAAAACTTGGATACGAGATAAGACTGTATTATGTGCAAGAAACGAATGAAGAGCTGATATACTGGGATTTACTTGCAAAACTTCCAGGTGAAGAAGAAAAGGAAGCAAACATAGGAGTATCAGTGCTACCACTGATTGACCAGTTTGATGACGACATGGTGGAAGACCTTATAACAAAGAAGAAAAGAGCTGGTTACCGGTCGATGGTCGTGATAACACCAGCATTGGTAGGGCAGGAGATAGCTACAAAGCTGTCGGAGAAGGATATATATGTATTGGACTCTCACTTCGAAACACTGATGGACGAAAAGATTCTCGCTGGTTACCTAGCTCCCGTTCTGTCCAGCTCGGCTGAGGTAGCGGCGCACGGGTTGGAAGGGACGGGAGATAACTGGAGTGATGTGGTGCAACAGATAAAAGACCTAGGAGACAGACTATCGTCTAAGTTAGGAGGTTTGGGTGATAAATTTTGAGCGCAGCAACAAAGCAGGAAGCCCTGAAGCAGCTGGAGGAGCTCAGGTCAGCAGTAGAACAGACAATACAGGGACTGGAGAGCACAGTTCAAGAGAGGCAGAGGGAGATAGAAGAGCTGAAGGCAAACCTGCAGCAGGCACACGAAGAAGTATCAGCCCTGAAGATGGAAAATGATAGACTTAACATGGAGATAATAAGCCTGAAGAAAAAACTTGATGCCTACCAGAGACTGACTGAGGTCCTCAGGAACCTGCGTGGCGAGCTCGATAAGCTGGAGCAGATGAAGTAAAGTTAGTGACCTGAACTCCCAGCTACCGGGAGTTTTTTTTGAAAATTGTTTGCAGTTAGAGAATATTATCAACAGTCATAGCATTGAAATTATGGTCATTATTGCAGGTTTTCAATAGCGTTTTTTGAATATTTTTGACTCTGTTATGAATCAATGAAAGTAGATACTTGAGGAATTGGAAACAGGCGCGGGAAAATAATCCCAGAGATGAATCGCATCTCATTCATGCAGTTTGGATGCTAAGAATCTGCTGCAGGAATTTTGACAGGTTGGAGGTATATTAAGCGTTAACTTATCGCTAAAAAGTGTTACATCATATCAACCTTTGCACTTGATTTATAACTACTTGTTAATCAATCAGAAAAGTCTCTTAAAAGTTAACAAGAAACAGCCTTTCTTTACACTTGAATTCGAGTGCACTAAGGTCTTTTTGGGGAGCCCTTTCCTCTCTTGCCAGAATCTCCCCCTACGTTCTTCGAAATGAGAGAGTAAGCCCTGGTTCCGTCTGCAGTTATAGATACGTAGCTCTTCTGGTCTTGACCTTCCCCTCTCTTCTCTTGAACAGCATGGCCAACTTTGACAAGCATTGACAAAAGGGATTCGAATTCTGCCCTCTCAAGTCCCACACTCTTCATAAGCACTTCTTCCTCTACCGGCCCCTTTGCCTCAAAGAGAGCACTTAATATCTGGAAGCTGCCAGACTGAAGCATCTTGATTGGGTCTGTTGGCAGTGAAGCCTTTGCTATTTCAGGTATGGGTTGAGGCGGCAATGGAGGCTGTGCTTCCTCTGCTGCCTGCTGAGCTGAAACCTCTGTATGCACTTCAGCGGGTGGTTGCTGTGCTATAGTCTCTACCTTTATCCCCAGCCTTCTGAAGAGTGCATCTCTGTCTACATAATATTCAGTTATGTACTTGTACACTTCCTTGACCTGCCTTATGTTGTTTGCTTGCAAGTACTTTAGAAGCATCTTCCTTCTTTCAATCTCATCAAGCATATCTGTAAAGCTTCTGCCGGTTCTGTATGCGAAGCGGTGCAGCATAACGCTTCTTCTGGTATAGTCGTAGAATATGTCTTCTGTTGGGCTCCACTCGAATACACTTACATATTTTGCAAAGTCCTCTATCTCCCATACATTTGTTACTCTCCTCCCAAAAGGTACTCCTGCAACTGTCTTTGGCAGTACAACTCTTTCGAGCATCAATGCAACATTCATGAGAGGTATGTAGCTTTCCGCAACGTTCATGGGAGGGCTGGTTAGCCTTTTAACTGCTGTATCAAGCGATTCGCCATGTATTGTGCAGTTGCTGCTGATTATTCCAAAGCCCTGGACAAAGTTGTGGGTATTCTTTACGTTTATGAAGTCGTATACTTTCCCTGAGTATTCTATTGGCTCTATTTCAACTATCTCCTCATATGCTACAGAGCCATGCATATTCATTATAGCCTGCGAAATATTGACATTCTGCATGCTTGCAACCAAACTGCCACTATATATCATTTTATTTTGAGTGGATTCCAGAGAATCAATATGCTTCTCGTAGTAGCCTATTTTCTTCCCTATTGAGAATTCTGCAAGGAATCTTCTTGCATCTTCTCCTTTTGCTACAGAGAGCCTTACACTTCTTTCATCGCTGCTCAAAAGCATATTATAACCCAGCTTCAGCATCAGGTAGTATATGCCTGATGCAAGCTCTCTGCTCGATACTGTTGAACTTACGAAGAACTCTCCATCAGCCCTTCTGTACGCAGAGCTGTTGCCAAGCAGATATGCATCCGCAACTTCCTTTGCAAGCTCTTCAGGAAGATTGAAAACTATATCAGGCACTCTCTTGCTATTAGCATTATACCCGCACTTCAGAACGTTTGCAAAAAGAATTTTGATAAGATTGTTGCTAACCACAACTTTGCTTCTATTACCTTTCTGAATTAACTTTGGTTTTATGTTGAATATATTTTCTATTGCATTTTTAATCTCTGTTGACATATCACTTTCATTGCTGTTGAATGAAAACTCTATGCCTTTTGCTGAAGCATTTCCTTTGGCTAAGTAGAAACCAATCAGCCTGCAGAATTCTCTATTTACTGGTATTGATACAGGAACCATGTCGCCTGACCTGAATAACCTAAGCATTCTCCTTTCTGCATGGGTATCATGTAGCATAATGTATTTCTCCAGAGGGATGAAGTCTTTGCTCCTGTAGTAATCTAACATATGATGCTGCAATCTGAGATTTTTGCTTGGCATAGCAAGAAGGTCTTGAATATTACTGACTACAAGCCTATTCAACAGGTTTGCTCTTTTGAATTCATCTATGAGGTTTAGGCTTTTAATATTATTGCTGATACCTTTCGGTAAAGTTTTTGCAACAAGAAGCATATCGTCAAGCCTTACATGCTTTGCAGGGACCTTTTGTAAAGTGCTTCCTCTTAGAACTATCATTGGATGGTCTTCAGTTACTGTAGCTTCATTTCCTCCTCTTGTACGAAATCTAAATAGCTTACCTTTGTAGTCTCTGCTCGATATACCACCTACTCTAGCAGTTGTTATGCTGTTTCCTTCAGCATCAAATGTAGCTACTTCTACTTTTTCGGTTGGTGCTATTATTTCATGAGTCTTGCTTATGAGAACAGTCGATTTCTGCTTTATCTGTTTGTAGAGTTCTCCTATTGGAGTTATCCTTTGGGTACCATTAACCATAGCCACTACGGTCTCCCATGGAGGTAAACAAAGACCGCCGTGGCCTGTATTGTGAAGAAGGACTGGTGTCTCTCCTCCGAAGAACGCTTCAGAATTGGGGACTGAAACGTCATATACATAGCCATGGTATTCTTGTCTACTTATGCTCCTGATTCTGCTGACTACGAGGTTGCTATTCAGCAACGCTCTTAAGTTGTCTATAATTTTCTTTGCCTCATATCCAATTTCCTTTCCTCTGTTGTTGATTATCCATTCAATAGCTTCAGAAGCAACCTGTTTTGGAATCAGAGCCTGCTGACTATCAAGTATATGGGATAGCTTATCTGGCATTTTAACTGGACTTAGCAATTCCCTAAGCTTGCGAAAGGGACTCGATGGTACAAATTGCATGGGGTTATATGGTGCATCCCAGACATATACGGAGCTGTATCCTTTATCCTTGCTAGAGATAAATGAAGTCTTTCCATTAAGCCTGGCTACCCATGATATAGCATTTATCACTTCTCCGTTATCAGACCTGTAAACAGCATAGTTATGTTTTGTAATTCTTGAGCCAAGTTTCGCTACTGATGAAGCTGTTTTTACGTCAAATTCGATTAATGAAGATGATGTCTTTGCTATATCATTATTTTTACCTTTTAGGTAAACATTAGAAAGGCTAAGGCCAGATTCACTTTCATTATCTGCATGATTGGCTGCATACGAGATGTGGCTTTTGCCAGCTGTATCAGCAGAAACGAGCAACCTTTCATCATCTGTTGCATTGCTCTTTATGTTTGAACCGCAGAAACTTACAAGAAAATCAGAAGCTGATAGTGCAGAAACTGGCTTTTCTACTATACAGCCATCATCGTCAAAGACGAATACTGAATGATTTCCTGTAGCCCTGACTGAACCACCTTCATATCTTATATTGTAGATTTCTTTTGCTGTATGCCTCAATACGTAGCTGATTGGCCTGAAAGTTACTTCATTATTCTTTGCTACAGTGAGAACTTCTATTCCCTTGACAAATTTCGCTATCCTCTCTTCGCCTCTGCTGTAATATCTATCTACCAATTCACCTATCTTGACAAGTTTGACTTTTCCTTTTTCCCTTATCATGATAGGTGTATCGCCAGTAACACTAGCTACAGCCTGGAACAGCACGAAAGCTTCTTCACCTCTGACTTCACCAACTATGAGGAAGTCAGGCCTATACCTCAATGATGTCCTTACCAGGTCAAATAGAGAAACTTCTCCAACCTTGTTTCCAGTCAGGCCATAGCTTTCCCTGCTTGTGAACTGCACCCAGTTTTCGGTCGGGATGTTTATTTCCGCAGTTTCTTCAACAGTAACCACCTTATAACCAGGCTTGATCAGACCTGCAATTGCGTTTAATATCGTTGTTTTGCCAGCAGCTGTACCTCCTATCACAAGTATAGATGCTCTATTCTCCATCATTAACCAGAGATATGCTGCTATGGCATCGCTTACCGTATTAAGGTTCATCAGGTCTATTATTGAATAAGGCTCTTCCCTGAACTTTCTTATTGTGAACGTTGAACCTTTTGGAGATATCTCTTCCCTGAAGCTTGCAGCAAGCCTGTGTTTGCCAAAGATCATAGCATCAACTATAGGGAAGGCTGAAGAGACATGCTTTCCAGACTTGTGAGCAAGCTTGACTATAAAATCATCTAAGGCTTTCCTGTCTGTGAATTTGATAGAAGTGGGTACAGATTCATACCTTCTGTGCCAAATGTATATGTTTGAATTTACACCATCGCAGGAAATATCTTCAATTCTCCAGTCATTCATAAGAGTGTGTATTGGCCCGTAGCCAAGCAAATCCCTTTCAAGATAGTAGTTTATCTTATCCCTGACATGCTGGTCAAGAAGTATGGGAAACTTCTTTACGTATTTCTTCATTATCCTCTTCGCTTCTTCGAGCAGTGCAACCTTGATATCCTCCTGCTTCTCCAAAGCCGAAGGGTTTATCTCTACAGAGACTATCTCTATTATCTTATCCAGTATAGACTGCTCTTTTTCTGTCAGGGTTATCTCCTGAACAAAATATTCAAGAGAGCCGCCGCTTTCAGGTAGCTTAGCAATCACGACTCCTGAAAAAGGCTCCTTTATCCAGTATTTCTCTATAACTTCTGCAGTTTCGGGTATAGGCTCATTTATGTAACCAAATTTTACGGTTGGTTCAACTGTAGGTAAAAGACCCTTTACAACTCCCTGCTCCTGTTTTTGCTTCATCCTCTTTTTTGAAGGTCTGAGTATGCTCACCATTAGTATTTTCAACGTAACTTTGGAATTTTATTTAATAAGGGTTATGCGCCCTAGTAAGCAATTTTATTTTGTTAAAAAATGTATTATAATTAGCCATGATACCTGCTAGGCTAATTTGGATTACATAATAATTTACCATTAATTTGGTAATAATTGCTGCCAGTGGTCAATGACTATATATTGATGTTCGTCTGAGCTCTAATCTGCGGAGAAGAATCAAATGGGTATAGAATCTGACCCCTCATCAAAGAGAGGACAGAAGACTTCTACAAGGCTGAGATATACTGATGAATACATTATGCTGAGAAACAAGATAATGGATGCATGCACAGAGTCAGGAATGAACGTATTAAGAGTGATAAGACCTCCCTATCTTAATGGATTATGGCTTGTGATAACGCAGACAGTTACCGATGAGGCATACATGAGGCTAAGAAAGCTTGTCATGAGAATGGGCCTTACTCCATATAACATATTTATCAGGGAAGTAGGGTCAGGCGAAAGCACCTTGTGCATAACTCTCAAGGAATCTGGTTTCAACTCTAACGATTCGTGGTAAAGTGTTAACGACTTTTTACAAACTTGTGCTCAAGTGATTATTGCCTAGGTTAAAGTTACGGTTTATTATGGGCTATTAGCTTGTGCACCGATTGGTCATTTAAAGGTCGATGCGTTGCTGATTCATGTCGACCTCCATTCCAGCTAGCAGAGGATGGAGATGGGCTGGCCCGTTTCAGCAATGCACACGTCTTTAAGTGCCAGCCGGGGGATAAAGATGGAAAGGGAAAGGGCAGGCCGGTGGAAGATGGAGCAGGCCTACCGAGCATCTGCCGCGGAGAGGATTGTCTCAAAGCGCCAGAAGCGAGGGTGGTGAGCGAAATCGATAAGCCGGAAGGCCTTTTTCTTCTTCCCTCTTTTCCAACGGTCTGAGGTGCACAGGCCCTAATGTAAGAAAACGATTAAATGTTACCTTTTTCAAAGCAGTGCTATTGACTATAGCCAATAAAGAAGAAGTGATGTTTCAAATAGAGATACTGTATGATTTTATGGATGAAGATGTTAAGGATAAGGATGAATTTGTTGCAAAGAAGATTGCTGACAACTTCAAAATACCAGTAGATGAAGCAAGAAAGTATGTTGAGGAATATAAAGCCGGTAAATAGTTCTCTAGAGAACAGGGCAAGGAAGGTAGAGTTATCCTCTTAGGATAGATTCACTGAGTCTGACTTTCCTCAGCTGCATCTCCTATTTTCTTTACATCGAACTCGAATGCATTTGTAGATTTTGCAACGTTACCCAGCACTTCAGCTAGCAGATTGCCTAAGAATATCTCGTCAACCCAGCTCTCCTTGGCCTTGAAACTCACCCGGAACGAAAATATCTTTTCGGACACGGTCAAGACATCAAACAGCCTATTCAAAAACCTATAGGCTGCTTTACCCTTCTTCTATGTTCTTTTCAGAATGTTTGAGAGGATAATTTGGGCCTTCTCCTCCAGCGCAACCCACTACACCCTTAACCCTGTTAAGAAATGAAGGGCAGACAAAACAGGCAAGAAACGGTATTTCCCTCTTTGCAACTGGGCAATCTACAGCCTCCTTTTTCATCGAGGCTATCATCTTCTTGCTGACAGCACCTTTCAGCTGGTCTGTAATCTCCTTCGGTATGCTATACCTATTTTCTGTTATATATACAGGGACCTTGTATTTTGCTTCTACCAAAATTATCCCGTCTGCATAATGCTTTTACAAGTTATAATTTTTACTCTACAGAAAAGATTAAAATCAGGAAAGATAACAAAGATTTCATGCCGAAAGAAAAATACGACTACCTGATAGTAGGCGGAGGAATCTCGGGAGCTTTTGCGTCATATGCAATAAGAAAGAACGATAAAAAAGGAGGCATAGCAATCATAAGCTCTGAAACTCATTTACCGTACGACAGAGTGCCGTTATCGAAGGAGTTTGTGAGGTGGGAAAGAAACTTTGATGAATTGTTCTTCAGAAAGGAAGGTTACTACAGGAAAAATGGGATAGATGTTTTGTTGGGACATACAGCAGTTGCGATAGACAAAAAGAAGAAAACGGTGATGCTTGACAATGGAAGCAAATATCATTATAACAAGCTGCTGATAGCAACTGGCGGTAAACCAAGAAAGCTGGATATAGCTGGGTCAGGTCTTGAAGGTGTATTTTACTTAAGAACAATAGAAGATAGCATTGCTATAAGGCAGAGTTTTCCAAGTGCAAAAAATGCTATCGTGATAGGAGGAGGCTTCATAGGCTGTGAGCTTGCAGCAAGCATGGTGAGCAAGGGATTGGATGTAACGATACTGGAGGTGATGCCCCATATACTGGGTAAAGCTATCGATAACAAGACAAGCGAATGGATAAAGAAGTATCATGAAAGCAAAGGCGCCAAAGTGCTTACAGGTAAGAAGGCAGTGGCAATAGAAGGTAAGGATGGCCATGTTTCATCTGTCAAAACAGACGATGGGAAAATACTAGCTGCAGATATAGTTGCAGTGGGGGTAGGTATAAAGCTGAATACAGATGTTGCGGAGAATGCAGGGATTAAAGTAGAGAATGGCATTCATGTGAACGAAAGAATGCAAGTCATAAATGAAAAAGATATATTTGCTGCTGGAGACATTGCAAACTTCTATTTACCTTTGCTTGACAGGAATATGAGGGTAGAGCATTATGATGTTGCGGAAAAGCAGGGAACTGTTGCAGGGACTAATATGGCTGGTGGTGAAGCTAGCTACAACGAGCCTCCTTACTTCTTCTCAGACCAGTATGATTTGAATATTAATGCGTTTGGGGACCTTTCACACCCAACAAAGATAGTGACAAAGGGGGAAATGAGCAACTCTGGTTTCATTCAGTACTACCTTGAAGGGAAGAAGCTTGCTGCTATACTAGCAATCAATTATGACTGGGATAAGATAGAGGAAGAGAAGGAGAAGATAGGAAAGAATCAGGAAAGTCTGCTCTGAGATATCAGGGAAGGGTTATTGTTAGTGCATAGTCTACTCCTTCAGCAGTCAGAACTGTTACCTGCAGGTTCTGACCAGACTGAAACGATGTATTCGGAATCTTTAACACAAAAGAAAAAGAGCTGCCAGAATGCACAGGGATAGGCAAAGATGTGTTTAGAGCAGCTCCTGTGAAAGATGTATAAGGTATGCCGTTTATATCCACCTGATTTATTGTGAGGTCTTGACTACCCTGATTTACTCCTGCAATTGTTACATTCCATCCTCCTGATATACCTGATGCGTAATGTGTAGTTATGCTCAGCTGCAACTTGCTATATTTGGAAAATTGACCTGTCATCGCCCCAGCCCAGAAGGCAACAGCAATACCAATAGCTACAGCAACGGAGATGAGAATAACTGTTGCAATTACTGGTGTTACAGCCCTTCTTTTAATCATGATGCAAATTAAACAGCCAGGATTTGAATATTATAAAGTTGTCCAAAGTAGCAAGCGGAGTTTTGTTTCGTAATTGTTGATGATTTCTTATGTATTAAGTCAATTTTTATATCTGGTTGCATATACTGCTAAGGTTAAAATACCCCACTTCCTAAACTGCTTGATATCTGTTGGCTCAGCAGAACTCGAACGATTTTCTTACGATAGAAGATTTGGAGCCTGAAGGCAAGACTATCCTTGTAAGAGCAGATTTGAACACGCCTGTAGATAGCAAGGGGAAGCTTATTGAAAGGATGAGGATAGAGGAAAGTGCAGTCAGTCTGAGAGACCTTTCGAAATCAAAAGTTGTGATATGCAGCCATCAGGGGAGGGTGGGGAGAAGCGATTACATATCGATGGAGCAGCATGCGCAAGCTCTGAGTGAAATTCTCGGTAAGAAGGTTGAGTTCATAGATGATGTGCACGGGCCGGCAGCGAGAAAGAGGATATCTGAATTAAATGAAGGAGAAATCCTTATGCTGGACAACCTGAGATTCTGCGCTGAAGAGGCTCAGGAATACCCTCCAGAGCAGGCTGTCAAGACTCAGATAGTAGTGAAGTTGGCTCCTTTTTTTGACGGGTTTATTCTTGATGCCTTTCCTACTGCTCACAGAGCCCATCCATCCATAGTTGGCTTCCCTGAAGTGCTACCTACAGCAGGCGGAAGACTTGTTGCAAAGGAGCTCAAAGCAGTTAGCAGAATTCAGCAGGTTGAGAAGGGACCTTTCATTGCAGTGCTGGGAGGGAGCAAAGTAAGCGATAGGCTTGAGGCCATTACAGCACTAATAGAAAATAAAAGGGCAGACAAGGTTCTTCTTTGCGGTTTGGCTGGGCTTGCGTTTCTGAAAGCTGCGGGAAAGTACAAGCCTGATTTGCCTATAAGCGATGCTCAGACAGCAGTCTCAAAAGCAAGCAAGCTGCTGGAAGAATATCCAGATGTCTTTGAGATGCCGATAGACTTGGCAATAGAGGATGAAGGTGGAGCAAGAAAGGAGGTTGATGTGGATTCTTTACCATCTAATGCAAAGGCTCTTGATATAGGAACAAAGACTATACATTCGTACGAGAAAGTTATAAGAAGCGGGGGTACAGTATTCATGTCAGGTCCAGCAGGGGCTTTTGAAAAGCCAGAATTCGGCAAAGGCACAGAGGAGCTTCTGAGAATTCTTGCAACGTCTTATGGAACAACAATAGTTAGCGGAGGTCATTTGAGCACGGCATTAAAAGTGTTCAACATACATTCCTGGATAGACCACGTCAGCTCTGCTGGAGGGGCCTTGATATTATACCTTGCAGGAAAAGAGCTCCCTCTCATAAAGGCTCTGCATAAGTCTGCCAAGAAATACAGGTCGAACGAATACGGAGAAAAAAAGATACAAGTTTAATGCCTGGCTCTTGACTAGTTCAGCCATGTCTTCAGATGAAATAGTAACAGTCAGAGAGGATGATTCCCTTTCAGTCGCAATAGGAAAGCTCAAGGAATCAGGCCAAAAGGCACTGATAGTTCTTAGAGGAGAAGATTCTGAATATGCTGGTATACTTACTGAGAGGGCAATAGCCAGAACTTTGCTTGACCCAACAACTGCTAAGGTCAAAGCAGTTTACCAGAGGGTTCCCGCTGCGGACGAGAATTCAACGATGCAGAAGATCGCAAAGATGATGGTTCAGTATGATACAAGGGTGTTACCAGTCTTGAATAACGGTAAGGTTGTTGGCATAGTAACAGATAGCAAACTGCTTCATGATGCACTGAATGGTGAATATGGAAAGAGGAAGGTCAAGGATATCATGACCCCAGCCTGGAACGTTGTTACTATTGGGGAAGATGAAAGCATAGGGAAGGCGATAAGCCTGATGAGGAGAAACGGTGTAACCAGGCTTCCCGTGGTAAGGAAGGCAAAAGTAACAGGAATAGTAACTGTACATGATACTTTATCAAAGATAATTAAGCCTAAGGTAAGAATCAGCAGGGGAGAGTTTGTAGGAGAGAAGGTTGAATTTCTAAGAGACCCTGTTAAGACGATAATGACTACCCCAGTTATATATGTCAGGCCTGATTCAACGGTCAGGGAAGCTTTTCAACTCATGGAAGATAACGATATCAGCTCTGTCTTGGTGTTAAATGAGTTTGGAGAGCTTGTAGGATTGGTAACAAGACATGACCTGCTAAAGCCCCTTGCTGCAGCAGAACAGCAGGAAAGAGGAGTGAACATACAGATTACGGCAAAGATGCCAGGAGGAACTGATGAAATTGATGTCAAGAATATGCAGTCTGAGCTTGAATCTTTTTTGAGGAAGCATGAAGATATGCTAAAAGGCTCTTCATTATCTTTGTATGTAAAGGCTCACAGAGAAAGGAAGAAAGGGAGAAGGCTTATCCATGCAAGGGTAGTGCTGAATGGTCCTTCAGGATCTTATTCTGCGGTTGACGAAGGGTGGGGTGATATTCAGGCTATTAACAGGGTTATAAAGGCTCTTGAAAGACAACTGGAAAAGAAGAAGGAGACGGGAAGAAAGAGGACTGAAGGGCACAAGAATGTTTATGAAGCGTTTGAACTGCTTTACTGATTAAGATACGCTTCAACAGTCTTCTTTATCCCCTCAAGCATACTTACTTTAGGCCTCCAGCCTATCTCCTTTGTTATTTTGCTTATGTCAGATGCACTTCTCATAATATCAGATTCTCTGGCATTCTCAAATCTTCTAGCTATGCTGATTCCCGTGGCTTTTTCAACCATTTCTGCAATCCTTAACACCGAAGTTTCCTTTCCTGTTCCCACGTTGTATATTCCTCTCCTAGACGAATGGAGGGATTTTACAACTGCATCTGCAGCATCATCGATGTAGATGAAGTCCCTTGTCTGTCTTCCTGAGCCATATATTGTGACTTTCCCTTCTTTACCAACTCCTTCTATGAATTTGGCTATAACTCCTGCATAGGAGAGGTTTGGGTTTGGGCCATATATGTTGAAAAACCTTAGTATGGTTGAAGGAAAAGAATAAGTGTATTTGTAAGAATTTATGAGAAGCTCAGCTGAAGCTTTGGTTACACCGTAAATGCTTATCGGTATCAAGCTACTATCTTCTTTTATGGGTAATCTCTTTTGCTCTCCATAGACAGCAGCGCTTGAGGCAAAAACGAATTTTTTATGGTAATTCCATCTTGCACATTCAAGGACCACTCTTGTTCCTTCAACATTCACGTCAAAGGCATGCTTAGGGTTCTGCTGGCAGGTTTCAACATCTGCTATGGCTGCAAGATGAATTGTTGCATTGCAGCCTGATGCCGCTTCTTCAACTGATGCTTCATCTCTGATATCGCCTTGAACGAATGAGATGTTGCTTTGAGATAAAAGTTCTTTTTTTGGATGCTTTATATCAAGGATTACAACTTCATCTCCATTCTCCAGCAATTTTATGCATACTCTGCTCCCTAAAAAGCCTGAACCTCCAGTAACGAGAACTTTCACAGCATGGTATATAGCAATAGCCTATAAGAAAAGATTGCCAGATACATAAATAAACTTATCTTTTGTGATAAGATGAATATGGACTTTGAGAGGTATGCAAGGCAACTAGTTATGCAGCAGATAGGTATAGAAGGACAGGAGAAACTGGCTAGAGCAAAGGTGGCTGTTGCTGGTATAGGCGGGCTTGGAAGCTTTGTCGCTATGCAGCTGGCAGGGATGGGAGTAGGAAATATCAATTTGATAGACAGAGATATTGTAACTAAAACAGACCTGCACAGGCAGTATCTTTACACAGAAGAAGATATGGGAAAGCTCAAGGTTATAGCTGCAAAGAAAAGACTGCAGGAGTTGAATTCGGACATCAAAATTGAAGTCTCTGATTCTGTCATAGATGAAGATAGTGCAGAATCGATTTGCAAAGATTCTGATGTTGTAATAGATTGCCTTGACTCTGCATGGGCAAAGTACTCCTTGAACAGAGCATGCATAAGAATGAAGAAGCCTCTTGTATTCGCCTCTGCTGTAAGCAATTATGCTGTTATATCATCCATTATACCTGAGAGAACAGCATGCTTGAAATGCATATACCCTAATCTTGATGATGGCAATGCCCTAACCTGCGCTGTAGCTGGTGTGCATCCAAGCATTCTTGGTATAGCTGCAAGTATAGAGGTCTCTGAGGCTGTGAGACTGCTGTTAGGTAAAGAGCCTAACTTGGCCTCTAAGCTTATGTTCATAGACCTCGAATCCCTTTCTTTTGACATGCTTGTTATAAAGAGAAATGAAAAGTGCAGTGAATGCTCGGCAGATACAGTAAAGAAAGATAGGTTGAAAGCCCCTTTTGTTGAGAAATCATGTAGCAGGGATGGTAAAGGCACATATTTCCTGAATCCTGAGAACAAAATCCAGCTGAAAATGGAGTATGAGGACTACAGGAGAACAGGCCTGCATAAAGCATATGAAGACGATGAGATTACAATTTTTATAAAAGGAGATTCAAGCGCGATAGCTCTGGTAAGAGGAAAAGTTTTTGATGTGGATATTTTTGAAAAGAATCTGTCTGAAAAGTATAAAGATATTGTTAAAGCATTTTCATCCCAATCAGCCAGTTTATAATTACAATGGTTTGAAGCCTTAAGCATGGGAGAAACAACAAGTGTTGAAGTTGAATGGGTTGGCGATGGGAATTTTGTTGCAAGAGACTCAGAAGGGCATAGCATACTCATTCAGACAGGAAAGAGAGAGTCGTTGAGCCCTTCCCAGCTTTTTCTTGCTTCTCTTGCTTCATGCTCTCTGGTTGACGTTGTCAGCATCATAGAAAAGAGAAGAAAGAAATTGAATGTTGTGAAGGCAAAAGTTGAAGGAGAGAGGGTAGATGGTTATCCCACAAGATACAGAAAGATAAAGGTAACATATTTTGTCAAAGGGCCTGACGTGACCAAGGAAGAATCAAACAGGGCAATAGAACTATCGCAGAACAAATATTGTTCAGTTTCTCTGACTGTAAAGAGTGGGGCTGAAGTTGAATGGATATTGGCTGATGAATGATCATTCTGGCTGCGTTAACACCATTTAAACATGTTGTCTAATTGTTTGCATACTATCTGTTAAACAGGGTTATCGAAAGCAACTCTGTAATGGATGCAGAAGAGATAAAAAGCCATGCCAAGAGAAGAGCCTCAGCTTACAGAGATTTAGCAAATTCTCTTGATATGAATGATGTAAGCAGAAAAATAGCTAGGACAAAGGGAAGGGGCAAAATAGGCAAATCGCTGATGAAAGCGGGTATAGCGCTTATAGCAGTGCCTGACCCTATTACAGATGTGCCTGGCATAATTATGGTTGCTGGAGGCTATATCATCTCAAGGCTATGGGAGGCTAATGGAATAACTGATATACAGAAAGAGCTGAGAAAAACTATAGCTTCTATAGAAGAGCTAAAAGTTATCCAAAACGGATTTTAACCCATTCCTCTAAGATAAGGGTATGCTGAGCCACAAGGGATTAGATGTGACTTATTTGGAGCATGACACATTTAGGGTCAAGTATGGAGAATTGATAGTTTATACTGACCCGTTTCAGATAATGCCACAGCAGCAGAAGGCTGATATAGTTACAATCACCCACGAGCACTTTGACCATCTTAGTGATACTGACTTGAAGAAAGTACTGAAAGAGGGAAGCGTTATAATTGCTTCGATAAACTGCAGAGAAAAGCTTCAGTCCCTGACTTCTTTTGAAAAGATATTTGTGAAGCCTGGAGAAGTAGTAGAAAAGAAAGGTATAACATTCCAAGCTGTCCCTGCATATAACATAAATAAATTCAGGGCTCCGGGTTTACCTTTTCATCCCAGGGATTACCTAGGGGTTGGATTCATAATTGATTTTGGAGGTATCAAAGTTTACCATGCAGGAGATACTGACAATATAGAGGAGATGAAGAGTTTCAAAGATGTATCCCTTGCCCTTCTTCCAGCAAGTGGAACATATGTTATGACTGCTGAAGAGGCGGCTTCTGCAGCTGGAATAATAAGACCAGATATTGCAATACCTATGCACTGGGGAGCAATAGTGGGAACAAGGCAGGATGCTGAAAGGTTTAAGAATTTGGCTTCAGATAAAGGGATAAAGGCTACTGTGATGGAGAAGTCTCCAAGCTGATATAACTATCTTTTCTTTATAATTTTATCAATCGCTGAAGCCAGTCTTGAATATGTTTTATTCAGCTGCTCAGGAACAACTTTGGTATCAGAAATTACAGGCATGAAATTAGTATCTCCATTCCATCTAGGCACTACATGCATGTGAAGATGCTCATACCCAGCTCCTGCAGCTCTCCCTATATTCATGCCTATGTTGAATCCTTGTGCTCCATATTCAAGCTTCAAAGCTTTGCAGGAAAGGCTTACAAGGTCCATCATCTCTATGAATTCTTTTCTCTGCATGCTATCAAAGACTGAAATATGTCTGTATGGAGCTACCATGAGATGCCCGCTGTTATATGGATACTTGTTCATTATCAAAAATGTGTACTTTTTCCTTAGTAGAATCAGATTTGTTGCATCATCTCTAAGGCTGGGAAGCTTGCAGAATATGCACTCTTCGCTTTCTGAATCGAGATATTCCTGTCTCCAGGGCGCCCACAGCCTATCCATTAGATAAGGTGCATGTTAATCATTAAAAAATCTTGTTTAACAAAAGTTGGTAGTTTGGAAGCATAAATCTCAACCATTTTAGCAATGAGATTTCTTCTCGTGAATTTTACCAATATTATTGCAACTACACTTTTTACGAGGGGAATTCATGCTTTTGGAGATTAAGAACTTTATAATTCATTATCCATTAAGTCTTTACTGCTGGGAAGCTAATCTCTTGCTATCGAGTATCTTTTGATACAGGAAGCTTCAGCTGAAAAGTATCTCACAAAGGAGTCCCCTTTCTTCTAGCGATTCCAAGTGCTGCAAGAGCATCTTTCTGTATTGCAGCTTTGGCACTTTTTGTATACGGATAGAACATGTCGCTTCTCAGTTTGCTGCTTTCCTCTCTTTTTGAAGTCCCGCTTTCATCAACCATCTCTATAATAATCTGGCAGTTTTGCTTTTGAATCCTTTCTGCAATCCTTTTAGCCTGACTGGCTATTTTCTCACCCCTAGCATCTCCTTTTCCTATCCTGAGTGTGAACCTCTTTACATGAAGCATCATCATTTTATCGATAAATGCTATTGCTTCGTAATAGCTAGGAAATGAGTGAAATGATACCGGGTAGCCTCTGTAAATGACCGCTATACCAGTTATGCCGCCCGGGTCAACCCCAAGAAGAAGATAATCACTTCTGCTTGCCAACAACCTCTGAAGAAGGGATATCGCATCATGCTCAAAATCTCCATTCATTTCTTCAAAGAGAAAGTAGAATTTTGGATTTATCAGAAATAGCTCTTTCTTTGTTGTCAGTATGAGGGAATCTCTATAGCTTGTAGCTTCATCAGGTAAAACGTCTTTATGAGGTAGCGAGAGCCTTTTAAGAAGGCTGGCGAATTCGAAATAAGCTCTGCCATTCGTTGTTGAAATAACTATTCCCCTAACTGTTTTTAACCCTCTAAGAAAGCTCAACTACAATTCCACCAGGCATAAAATGATAGTAGCAAATTTTGCTATGGCTTCGACCATCACCCCTCCATAATTCAAAAAGATGCCAGATTATTTTATCAGTGCCAAAGACCTGTTTGTCATCTCTATTGAAGTCTTAGAATCAACTGTTCCTAACATTGCCCTTATGCAGTCTACATTTTCAGGTACGACTATTGCTTCCTGGTGGATTGCCATGAATAAATAAAGCCAGCCGTTTGAAACCCTGATAGAATCTTTCCATACTGCTACTTCATACAGGTCTCCTCTGGGCCTACCTAATTCCCTTGCAAAGTCCATAATTCCTGACGTTGAAGAATAGCCCTCTCTGGATTCGAGCAGAACAATTCTTGGGGCTTTATCAAAGCCTTCAACAACTTTCTCAGCATCTGGCTCCCTCAACTTGATAGCTAATGCATGCAGATGCATATGCGTAGTAGGTACTTTTACAGCCATAGTTGTTAGGTTTATGTTATGCAGCACTGTCTTCACATCTTCAGCATGATGGCTAGGTAGCTGGACAGGGTCTGGTACAACTGAATCTATTGGTCCTTTCTTTGGGTCGTTCGGGTCTGTTGCCCTTCTTACCAAGGTTGCTATTGCCTGCTCTATCCCTGCAGCATCATCAACAGTTTTAAGAACTCTGCAGAGTGCTGTTGTGTTGCACGAAACTACCCTAACATACTTTTTTCCAATAGCTTCGTCATAATTGCATTGTGCAACGAAGCTGGTTCCTGCAATAGAATGTTCTTCCCCTCCCTGAAAGACAACCTTTTTACCTGCTTTTTCATACATTGGCTTGTTTTCTTCTCCCTTTTCTGGAGAGGCATCTACTACTATATCTGCCAGTTGCAGCAATTCATCAAGAGTTCCTTCAACCTTAAGACCCGCTTGCTGAAGCTTTACCTTTGTCTGCTGGTCAGATGCATAAATATTTATTCCTCTCTGCATCGCAACTTGAGCCATATAATCTGGAGTTCTCTTAACTATACCAAGCAACTCCATGTCTTTCTGAAGCTTTATGGCATCTGCCACTCTTCTACCTATAGTTCCATAGGCGTTTATAGCAACTTTAATCATGGACAGCATGGATAAAACAATAGGTATCTAAAACCTTTTACAATCATTTGTGTTTAGGGAATGAAATATTGCTTAAGTGCATTAATGAACCCCTCAGGAAAGGTTATCAACCTATGTTTGGTATATTTGCATGCTTAAGATTAACCATTTACTGTGAGTATTTTAAAAGAAAAAATTCTCGATAGAGAAGGCAATAATGTATAGCAATTCTTCGTGGACAGAACAACATGACAGCATAAAGAATTTATCATTTACTCCAAATATTCTGTTAGGCTTAGCTGCCTCTCGCTGATGGTTCTTGCCTTCAAACCATTCCTCCTGAGAAACGATGCAAGGTCTGATGAAAAGCCATGGCATGTTAGCACGAGTTCAGGCTTGCACCTTTCGGCATAGCTGATGAGTTCTGAGAAATCAGCATGGTCGCTAATGGGAAACATGCTTAGAGAATCGTTTTTGGTGTATGAATTCATCGCCCAGCCTGTGAACCTTAGCAGAGGTATGTTCAACTTGTGTAACTTTTCCCTTACTTCTCCTTTAACTCCGGTAGTTGGAAAGATTGCAACTCCTCCCCTTTTAAGAGCTTCTATCTTGTCTGGAGAGCTGAGTTGATGCGTCTTTTCAGGAAGGTCTATTCCGAAAGATGAATAAATTCTGTTGTATTTAGCTACTGAACCATAAACATAGAGAGGAGACCAGGACTGGAAAAGATAGGTGAGCACTTGGGATTTACCGAGCGGGTAGCCTTCTATGGCAACACCCCTCCCTGCTTCTATGTATGAAGAGATTAGTCTGTTTGCGTTTTTTAAGACAGTTGCCAATGGTGGAAACCTGTAGATAGGTCTTCCGTATGTACTTTCAATTATAAGCGTCTCACAGCTAACTCTTTTGGGAGCAGGCATAAAACCCCTGGCTCTACCAGCTATATCTCCCGTGTAAAGTAGAGATTGCTCTAGAAGAAAGCCTCTTGAGCCAAGTATATGTCCTGTGTCTATAAGCTCAGCACCTTTGAAAGAATCTGTATGCGAAGATATATGCAGACCTCTCTCCTGAGCTAACTTAACAGTCTCATCTGACGCTATTACCGTCGCATCTCCCACTGATGGAGGTAAATGGTCAGAGTGGGCGTGAGATAAAAAGACGTAATCTGCTTTGAACTTCTTTACAGGGTCAAGGGCTATTCTACTCTGGCCATATTCAACAATTATACCTGCAGGGGAATTCATCACCTTTATTGATGGCAATAGATGCTCTGTCTAGCCCTAGTAATATGCAGTATCTAATCGTTACCTTACTGACATACTCTCCTCGTTGAAGCTCGGAGGTTCTGGGGTCTCCGTCGCCCTCAGAGTTGCCCCTCTGGGGGTATCAGTGCTCCCCTTGCACGCATCCCTGTCTACGTGCAATCTGGACATGTCTTCACCCACACTGTTTTGGGCAGAGTGTGGAGGCATTCCAAACCAGCCCATGGCTGGCTTTATCATGGAAGTATCCTGCATGCCTTCTCCGAAGGACTTATCCACAGGACTTTCCACGAGGGATTATAGTATTACTGTGTATAAATGCTTTCCGCAATTCATCTCCTCCCTAAAGGTCGGAGCTTTCTTGCTCACGACTTGTAAATTCATTCGTAATGCTAAACCATTTTAAGAAAGGACTAGTTTACTTTAAGAATACCTGCTGTATACGGCTTGGACAATGGCGATACGAATAGGGCTGATAGGGAAGACAAATACTGGCAAGACTACCTTTTATAATTCAGCTACACTTGGCCAGGGAGAAATTTCAAACTATCCTTTCACCACGAAGATGCCAGCTGTGGGAACTGCATATGTTATCTCACCATGCGTATGCAGGGAGATGAAGGTAAAAGATAACCCTGTCAATTCAAAGTGTATTGACGGATGGAGATATGTACCTATAGAGCTTGTAGATTTGCCGGGACTGATAAAAGGGGCAAGCGAAGGAAAGGGATTGGGCAATCAGTTCCTTAGCGTTGCTTCCCAATCTGATGCTCTGATACATGTTGTCGATGCTTCAGGGAGTATAGATGAGGATGGCAGAATAGCAGACCCAGGGACAGGAGACCCTTTGAAGGATTTTGAAGAGATAGAAGGAGAGCTGGTTGCATGGTATGTTAAGATAATGGAGAATAACAGGGATAAAGTGCTCAAACTTCTCAAGAGTTCTGAGCCTGCTGAAGCCCTTGCCGAACCTCTGAGGGGAATGAAGATAAAGCCTTCAGAAGTTGCTGCAACTTTATCAAGACTCAATCTTAATGGAGAAGAGTTCGATTCTTGGACAGCCGGTCAACTATGGGACTTTGCAGGAACTCTAAGAGAGATATCCAAACCTACAATAATTGTAGCTAACAAGATGGACCTTCCAGGAGCTATGAAGAACTACAAGAAGCTCAGAGATAGTCATCCGGACCTCATAGTTGTTCCAGCAAGCGCAGAAGCTGAGTTAGCTCTTAGAAAGGCAGAGCAGAATAATCTTATCAGATATAATCCAGGAGACGAAAGTTTTGAGATACTCAACGAGAAAGCATTGAGCCAGGCGCAGAGAAATGCTTTACAGCTGATACAGAGAATGGTTCTGAAAGAATTCATGAGGACGGGAGTGCAGTTTGCATTAAATGTGACTGTATTCAAACTTCTCAAGATGAATGTTGTCTATCCAGTACAAGATGTTGATAAGCTCAGCGATAAACATAACAATGTGTTGCCAGATGCACACTTGCTACCATCAGGTTCAACAGTTCTTGACCTGGCGCAGCTTATACACACAGACTTGGCAAAAGGATTGCTATATGCGATAGATGCAAGAACCAAGCTTAGACTCCCCAATGATTATGTGCTTAAGGATAGAGATATTCTGAGCCTTGTATCTGCAAGAAGAAGAGCCTGATAGATGAAACACTCTGTGAATGGAAAAGTCTTCACTTATTCATTGTTAGATTCAACTCAAGATGAGGCAAAGAGACTTTTTGCCAAAGGCGTGCAATTACCATTTTTTGTCATAGCGAAGAAGCAAACTAAGGGCAGAGGCAGGTTTGGGAGGAAATGGGTCTCTGATGAAGGAGGGGTGTGGCTTACATATGCATTAAAGCCCAGTGAAAATGTAAACCTGCTCATTAGCAATTATGCAGCTGCAATAGTTGTGAAAAGGATGGTTGAAGAATATGGTATTAATTGCAGGTTGAGATGGCCAAACGATGTTTTTGTTAAAGGGGCAAAGATATGCGGTATTATCTCTGAGGCTGAATATTATGGGGATAAACCGAGCTTTCTTGCAATTGGTATAGGACTTAACGTTGAAAACGATGTCAGCATTATACAAGCTCCGTACCCTGTTACAAGCATGAAAAATGAACTAAAGGCAGATATTGATAGCAAAGAAGTTGGTGAAAGACTGATTCAGTATTTAGATGATTATTTTTCTAGAATAAATAAAAATCAAGTAATCAGAGAATATTTGAGTGCTTTGCATATAACAGGAAAAAGAATAAGGGTAAGGGTTGATAATTCGTATGTTGAAGGAATTGCAAAAGGCCTTGATGATGAAGGACTCCTTATAATTGATAAAGGTCATAATGAGGTGCATCTAACTGATGGTGAATTGCAGGATTTTTAGTTCGAATTTATTTGTTTATTTACCTGTTTAAAGCTATGACAAAACTATGAAGGCTGTGGACCTTAACAGCGACATGGGAGAATCAGACAAAGAGATTGATAGAGATTATTGCATCCTTGATTATGTTACATCTGCCAACGTCGCATGCGGTTTCCATGCTGGTGATCCATACACCATGCTAAGAATTGTCAAGAGATGCGTATCAAAAGAAAAGGGAATAGGAGCTCATCCTTCATTCTTCGACAGGGAAAATTTTGGAAGGTCAAGAATTGAAATGCCAAAGGATATGCTCATTCCTGCTATACTTTATCAGATTGGCGCATTGGAGGGAATATGCAAGGCGGAGAAAGGAGAAGTATACCATCTGAAACCGCACGGCGCTCTTTACAATATGTCAGCAGAAGAAGAGGTTTACGCGAATGCTGTGGTTGAAGCTGCTAAGATATCTGGAAAAGCAATTCTTACGTTGCCAGGGTCAAAAGTTATGAAGATAGCGCAAAGAGAAAATGTTAAGGTTTTCTCCGAAGGGTTTGCAGACAGAGGTTACACTTCAAAAGGAACTCTTGCTCCGAGAGGGAGCGAAGGTGCTCTGATTACTGAACCTGATATGGCTGCAGAGAGGGCACTGAAACTGGTTGATGGTTCACCGTTAAAGACAGTTGATGGAGGCTCCATAAGTCTTGAAGTGCAGAGCATATGCATACATAGCGATACCCCAAATGCATGCGGAATAGCAAAGGCTGTCAGAGAGAGGCTTGAAGAGGCTGGGATTACAGTTTTGAAGCTGTCAGAACTGTGAGCTGAACAAAGATGAATGGTATGTCTGCAAGGATAACTCATCTGCTGAACTATGTTTACGTCACATTCTGCGAAGATGTGGAAATTGAATGCAACAAGAAAGTGCATATGCTTGACAAGTCTCTTCAGAAAAGGAAGCATGAATGGATTATAGAGACTGTTCCTTCTTATGGCACCTTAGCAATTGTAGTTGATAAAGACAGGGTTAAAGATGAAGGAGAAATAGATGAAGAGATTGCAAACATTTTGAAAAAGGCAGATGTAGAAATAAATGAAGAAAGAGAAATTCTAGAGCTCGAAGTGCTTTATGGGGGAGAATATGGACCTGACCTTAAGCCAGTTGCAGAGGAGAAGGGAATGGAAGAGGATGAAGTCGTCAAAATACATACTTCAAAGGTGTACACATGCTATATGCTCGGTTTTACGCCAGGGTTTGTGTATTTAGGAGATGTTGACGAGAGAATAAGGGTTGAGAGATTGAAGATACCAAGAACCCTGGTTCCTGCTGGTTCTGTAGGACTGGCAGGGAAACAGACAGGATTCTACGGTATAAATAGCCCAGGAGGGTGGAGGATAATAGGAAGATTGAAAGAGAAGGCTTTTGATGTAAACAGACATCCTCCATCTTTGGTAAAGCCAGGTGATAGAGTAAGGTTTGTCAGAGCTGAACAATGAAGGTGTAGCAGAGGTTGAGCTGCCAGGCATCTTTTCAACAATACAGGATAAAGGCAGGGTAGGAGGTAGAAGGTATGGAATACCTTCTTCAGGCGCTCTTGATGTGAGAAGTTATTTTGCCGCAAATAAGCTTGTTGGCAATGCTATAAACGCACCAGCGATAGAGGTTATAGCAGGGAACTTTTCTATTATCTTCAAGAATTATGCAGAGATTGCCATAACAGGAGCTAGATGCAAAGCATATCTTGATAACAACAAGGTTGAACTTGATAAATGCATAGATGTGGACAAAGGCTCAAGGCTTTTGCTCAGCATACCCGAATATGGATTCATAAACTACATTGCTGTTCGTGGAGGCTTCTGGGGAGAGGAAGTGCTTTCGAGCAGGTCTACATACGTGCCAGGCAGGTTTGGAGGAAGCTGGGGAAGGGCGCTTATGAGTAATGATATTCTTTCAACTCTTGATATGACTGGAAATGGATATTCAAAACCTTCGAATTTCGAGCTGAGTAGCAGGATAAAGGTGAAAGAAGGGTTTCATCTAAACGAAGGAATAAGAGAATGGATGACAAGCCAGAAATTCATTATAGAGGCGGAAAGCGACAGAATGGGCTACAGGTTATCACCTCAATTCGAATTACCATCTAGCCTTCACAAAGAAATAGTCACAATACCCGTATTTCCTGGCATGATACAACTTACCAAGAGCGGGGAGCTGGTCGTTGTAAACAAGGATGGGCAGACAACTGGAGGGTATCAGGTTATAGGGGTTATGAATGAAGAGGAGCTCGGAAATTTGGTGCAGCTCGGGCCAGGCGCAGAAGTTGAATTCATAATGTAGTTCAAAATTTATTTATCCTTAAAACCCAGCCTAGGTAGCGATGCCTTCTCGTGTAGGAGTAATAGGTATAGGCTACGAAGGCTTCAGACCTGTCGTTTCAGATTTATCAGTTAGAGAATTGATGTTTGAGGCTGCATCTAAAGCCTATAACGATGCAAATATAGACCCGAGGAAAGATGTATCCTCTTTCATCTCATGTGACGAAGATTTCTGGGAAGGTTGGAGCATAACCGATGAAATGGTCCCTGACCAGGTCGGAGGAGCAAGAAGAGCTGTATCTACAGTATCAGCCGATGGGTTGATAGGAATAGCTCAAGCAGCAATGCAAATATCATCAGGCATAGGAGATATAGTTGTGGTTGAAGCTCACAGCAAGGCTGCTGACGTTATCAGCAAGGATGAGGTTGAAATGCTCTCTCTCGAGCCAAGCTATGTAAGGCCAATATTAACCTTAGATTCTCTAGCTGCACTTGAAATGTCCTACTATATGAATGGAAGAAAGCTTGACAGGAATTTGTTTGATAAGATTGTGGCAACTGAGAAGAAGAGGGGTTTAAAGAATCCTAGGGCATCTTATTCAGCTGATATTGATGAAAAGGATGTATCTGAGTCAGAAGAGCTTATCAAGCCATTGAAGAAGTTGGACAAAGCTGAGTATGCAGAAGCAGCTATAACTATAGTCCTTGCCTCCGAATCCTACATAAAAAAAGAAAAGAAAGATGCTGTGTATGTAGATGGTGTTGCATGGAGTTCCTCATTACCGTGGTATGAGGCAGTTACAAACGAGAGCAATTATCCAGAAGCTGTATACATGAAAGATTCTTTCAAGAAATGCTGCAAGAATGCTAAAGTCAAAGAAGATTTATCATCCTTTGACATTATAGAAGTTGATGACCAGTACTCATACAAACTTCTACAGCATCTTGATGCCCTGACTGGAGATGAAAAGGAGAGTGGAGAGATTGCGGAGAATATGCCTGATTATTTGAACCCCAGTTCTGGCAGTATTGCAATAGGTAATTTGATAGAAGCAACCAGCCAGGCAAGGATATTAGAGGCTCTCCTTCAGCTTAGAGGGGAAGCAGGTGCATTGCAACTGAAAAGGGTTACGAGGGCTCTTGTAGCATCATGGAGAGGCTTATCATCTCCAACTGGAGGAGCAATAATACTTTCAAGGTGATAGTGCTTGATGGGAAAGAGAAGGGTTGCAATAATAGGAGCAGGTATGACTCTGTTCAGGAGAAGAATGCTAGAAACAGGAAGAGAAATGGCGTTTGAAGCCAGCAGAGCAGCTTTGGATTCTGCTGGGATGGAGATTAAGGACATTGAATCCGTAGTGCTAGGAAGTGCTCCAGATGCCTTCGATGGTGTGCACATGAAGGGAGAATATCTGCTTGATGGTGCGGGAGGAGTAGGCAAGCCTTATTCAAGAGTCTATGTAGGAGGAGGTACTGGTGTTTTTGCTCCTATAGCTGGCTGGTGGCATGTAGCTTCAGGAGCTTTTGATACATGCCTTGTAGTTGCAGAAGAGAAGATGTCGCCTTTGCATCCTCATCCTCAATATGCTTTCTGGAGCATATTTGACCATACTTTGGAGAGACCTCTTGGCACAACACTTCTCTGGATCTTTGCTCTAGAGATGAGAAGGTATATGCATGTTCACAATGTTAAGGAAGAGGATATTGCTCTTGTATCTGTCAAGAATAAAAGAAATGCCTTAGACCATCCTGCTGCACAGCTTGCAGCTAAAATAACAGTGGATGATGTTATGAAAAGTGAACCTATGGTCTGGCCTGTGAAGAGACTTGATGTTTCCCCTCCATCAGATGGGGCAGCTGCGGTTATATTAGCATCAGAGGATGTTGCAAAGAAGTACACTGACAATCCTGTGTGGATAGACGGAGTAGGATGGAATGTTGATACTCAATACTGGACAAACAGGGATTTATATTTCCCTGAATATCTCAGACAAGCAGCTTTGATGGCATACAAGATGGCAAAGATAGAGAATCCGAGAAAGCAGATAGACTTTGCTGAAGTGTATGACCCGTTTGACTACAAGGAGCTTCATCACATGGAAGGTTTGATGTTAGCTGACAAAGGAGAGGCACCAAAGCTGACAAAAGAAGGGATAACTCAGAGGGATGGAGACTTACCTATATGCCCTTCTGGAGGATTACTTGGGGTTGGCAATCCGATAGCAGCAGCTGGGCTGATGAAGGTTTGCGAAGTGTTCTGGCAGCTGAGGGGAGAAGCTGGTAAACGGCAGGTAAAGAAGGAAGTAAACACGGGTCTAGCACAGGCATGGGGAGACTTGATGCAGGTAGGCACTGTAATAGTCTTAAGACGATGAAATTATATTTTTTTAATAGGTAGCTAGGATGCAGAAGACTACAACATATAGGATAGAAACTCTTGCTCTGTAGCAGCTATTAGAGCTGGGTTCTCTGATGCCTCTTTTCCTATGGTCGATGTTGCCGTTGCACCATAATCATGACCTGGGTAGATAATCAATGATGGGTTAAGATGCTTTATCCTTCCAAGACTGGTAAATAGTTGCCTTGGGTCACTTTCAGGCAAATCAGCTCTTCCGCACGTTCCTACGAAAAGAGTGTCTCCTGTAAAAATGCAGTCATTTGTCAAAAAGCAGACAGAATCAGGAGTGTGCCCAGGAGTATGAAGAATATTAAGTTTGATATCTGCAAACTGAAGCTCATCGCCTTCATCGAATTCCATGTCCTTCTCGATCGGCGATAATTTATGAGCAAACACAGGTATAGATAGCTTTGTCTTCAGAAATATGTTATCCATGTTATGGTCGAAGTGTCTGTGTGTTGATAATATTGCCACTGCTTGCAACCCTAGCTCTTTTATTTTACGAAGTATTACCTCTCCTCCGAAAGATGCATCTATTATAATGGCTTTTTTGCTATCATGAACTATGTATGAAAAGTTCTGCATATTTCCTACCAAAAGTTGCATAACATGTATCTGGCTGGAAGCCATTAAATATCACTATTGTTTGATGAGCTACCAATAATGTGTATTCTTTTGTACTTCTTCGATTTGAGTATTCCTCGCGCATCATAAATGAAGATAGTTGAATTTTTACTTATGATTTCCTCAAAATTTAGCTTTTTGTACTCTGAGTGATCTGTTGATATCAGCAAAAGCTTCGCCCCATCAATAGCCTCTTTGAGACTGGAAGTAAATGTGAAGTCGTCTGTTGACTTTGATGGTCTGCAGATTGGGTCATGAACCCATACTTTGAACCCCTTTTCTTTCAAATAAGACGCAATTGGATATGTGGGAGATAATCTATCGTCTGAGACATCTCCTCTGAAAGCTAATCCTAGAATAGTGATTTTGTCTCCTTTATTTGCTGAAGAAAATTTTATTGCAGCTTCTGCTACTTCGATAGGCTGAGATTCATTCTCCTCTCTTGCTGCCTTTACAACTGATAGGTCTACTCTCATATCATCAGCCAAATTGCTGATAAAGACTGGATAGACAGGAATGCAAGCTCCTCCTACTCCTGAGCCAGGTCTGTGAAGATGACAAAAAGGTTGTGAATTTGCAGCATTCATAATCTCCCAATAGTCAAGACCTGCTTTTTCACAGAATGATGCCAGCTGATTTGCTAAGGCAATATTTACATCTCTGTAAATCCCTTCAAACAGTTTCTCTGCCTCTGCCGCTTCAAGAGAACTCATTCTTATGATGCCTTTTTTAGCAATGTGGGAATACAGCGAGACAACTTTATCTAAGGACTTTCTTTCCAAGCCAGCAACTACCTTGGGATAATTTTCCTCTAAATCCTTCAGAGCCCTGCCTTCAGATATTCTTTCCGGGCTGTATGCCAGAAAAAAATCTTCGCCCGCTTTCATATTTGATTTCGCTTCAATTCTCTCCCTTAAGAAGTTGCGCGTCGTGCCTGGTGGGACGCTCGTCTCGAGAATAACCGCAGAACCTCTTCTTAAATAACCTGCGATGTCAGCAGCTGCTTTCGCCAGATATGAGAAATCAACCCTTCCTTTCATTAATCCTACTGGTACGGCAATGAAAACTGCATCTGCCATCTTGATTGCTTCTTCTGCATTGCTAGTAGCATGGAACCTTTTGTCAAGAGCACTCTTTAGAGTTTCATCAATAAACGGCTCATCTTCAAACAGAGGAATCCCTTCTCTCAATTTATTGATTTTTTGGGTATTTATATCATAGAGGAAGACTTCCGCCCCAGCACGTATCCAAGCTGCTGCTATCGTTGAGCCAACTCTGCCGGCGCCGATTACTGCAACCTTAGATTGCATCTTGCCAAACTCGTCTTGAAAATGCTTAAAAAGAATTGTCGTTGATTCTTTCAACCTGTTTCTTTGTAACCTATACTGTATTGTCAAAGACTGTGATTAAGAATCATCAGATGCAAAATTTAATCTGACCTTTTAAATACACTAGTATAAAAAATTAGTTTCGCATGAGTTGATTTAAGATTTGTATGATTCTGTAGGAAGCTCTTCCATCGCCGAACGGGTTAGACCAATTACCTTTGACTTCCAGCATTAATTTAACCTTCTCGAGTATTGAAGCAGGTTCTGTTCCAGCCAGAACGTTAGCTCCTACATCAACTGTTTCTGGCCTTTCCGTGTTATCCCTTAGCGTCACGCATGGGACTCGCAGTATACATGCTTCCTCCTGAACACCACCTGAATCAGTCAAAACCAATCTGGCTTGGCTCTCAAGTTTAAGGAAGGTAAAGTAGTCTAAAGGTTCTGTGACATTGATACCTTCTGGGATAGAAAGTTTATTTTCCCTGACCCTTTTCTGGGTTCTAGGGTGCATAGGGTATATTATCTTAATACCAAATTTTGAATGAACTAAAGACAAGGCTTTAAAGATGTTTCCAAGCCTTTCTGAATTATCTACATTCTCTTCCCTGTGCAAAGTTAGTAGAAGATATGGTTTTGACCCTGTTAGCCAATCAATATCTCTATTCATTATATATTCCATGTTGCCGTATATGCTGTCCACAATCGTATTTCCGGTTATGAAAATTGATGTTGGAACGATTCCTTCTCTAATAAGGTTCTTGCTTGCCTTTTCAGTTGGTGCAAATAAATAGTTTGACAGATGGTCAGCCACTATTCTGTTGATTTCTTCAGGCATCGTTCTGTCGAAACTCCGCAATCCAGATTCTACGTGGCCTAATCTTATATGCAGTTTTGAAGCTGCCAAAGCTCCTGCTAAAGTGGTGTTCGTGTCGCCTTGCAAGAGAACGACATCAGGCGACTCTTCTTTTAGTATCTTTTCTATCCCTATAAGCATTCTTCCTGTTTCCTCTGCATGCGAACCAGAACCTATTCTCAGGTTATATCTCGGTTCAGGTAAATTCAGGTCTGTAAAAAATATTTTATCCATATTATTTGAATAGTGCTGACCTGTGTGTAGAATAAAATAATCGCTTCTATTTTTTTCAAGTATCTTTATTATAGGCGCCAACTTGATAATCTCTGGTCTCGTACCTAGTATCAGAGCTATCTTCAATTCTAGTCATCGCCAGCCATTTTCCAAACACATTTTTAATTATATGATTCCATGAGCACTTCTTCCACCTAGCCTTAATACCATTATATTATTATCATACTTACCATCTTTTACTGGTAATATCCCAGTAGCGTCAACTATGAATTTCCGTTCACTCATATTTTTCGCAAGTTGACCAAGCTCAATACCTGAGAATTCGTTATGGCCTACCATAAAAACGCAGCAGGAGGCTCCATTTATTGCTTCTACAAGGTCTTTGGCCTTTTTGGCACCAAAGGTTTCTTCGCAAAAAGGGTCATATGCCCATACTTCAAATCCTTCATCAATCAATGCTCTAATCACTTTCTCCGACGGGCTTGACCTTGCGTCGCTGACCTCCGGCTTGTATGCTGTGCCTAGTATTGCTATTTTTTTGCCTTTGAATTCTTTTGAGAATCCGCTATGGATAAGCTTCAATACATCCTGATACATGCTGTCGTTGATGAGTCTTGCATATTTTATGATGGAATTTTCCCTTGAATTATCATCTTTGTAGTTTTGAAGAAGCATATAGGGGTCCTTAGTAAGGCAAGGCCCTCCAACTCCGGGGCCTGGTTTAAGTATTTTTACTCTGGGATGTGTATTTGCTAACTTTATTACCTCCCAAGCATCTATCCCTATATTGCTACAAATTCTTGAGACCTCGTTGGCAAATGCAATATAGACATCTCTCGCCGTGTTCTCGACAAGTTTCACGGTTTCAGCTGTTATGATATCAGTAGTATGAATTTCTCCTTCCGTCACCTTTGTGAATAATTCTATAGCCTTCTTTCCACTTGCAGGCTCATCATAGCCTATAATTCTGTCATTATTCAAAAACTCTGCTAGAGAGTTTCCTGGAGCTATCCTCTCTGGGCAGTATGCTAGGAAGAAAGATTTTCCATCTCTGATGCCTCTTCGCTCAAATATTGGCCTTACCAATTTGCTGCATGTTCCAGGCGGGACTGTACTCTCGATTATCACTAAAGTTCCCTCTTTCACTGCCCCAGCTACATCTTCGCAAGCCTTATGCAAGTATTTGAGTTCAATCGTTGCATTTTCAACAGGTGTTTGAACAGCAATTATAATCGCTTTGGAATTTTGAACAGCATGATTTATATCAGTAGTAGCAACCAGTTTCTTTTCTTTGACTGTTTTTTTAATTGTCTGAATAATGTCTGGTTCCCTGATGAAGCTTGACCCCTTGTTAAGCATATTGACAACTTCTGGCTTGATATCAACACCCACAGTTTTGATTCCTTTTGATGCAAATGCGCATGCTGTAGGGATTCCCACGTAGCCTAGTCCTACCACGCAGATACCGTACACAATTATTGCACCTCGTTATGTAAGATATACCTGTTTCATCCATTCTATAGTTCTTGGAATACCCACTTGCAATGGCGTACTAGGATTATGCCCAAGCTCCTGTTTAGCAAGTTCTATCGATGGTCTCTTACTCTTTGTATTGTGCTTTTCTTGAGGCAAGTAATTAACAATACTATCATCCATACCGAGGTAGTTCAAAATCATATCGGAGACGTTCTTTACCTCGACAAACTCTGTACCGCCTATATTGTATATTCTTCCTGGTCTAAACCTTTCAGCTATATTTGCCAAAGTAGGTATTAGGTCATCTATGTACATGAAGACTCTCTTATATCCTAAGTACACGTCATAGCTCTCTTTCATTAGAGCTTTGTAGATGAATTGGCATACTGCGCTTCTGTAAGGGGTGTAATATTCACCTGGGCCGTACGCGTTGAATAGCCTTACTATTACAGTTTCTATCCCGTCCGTTATAATGGAATTCCTGATCTGAAGTTCATTTACCCATTTACTTATAGCATAATCATTGTTCTGCTTTATCGGCATCAAATCCGGAAGCTTTTCGTCCAAATAGGCGCCTTCAGGTATAGCCGGTTCACCATATATTTCCGAGCTGGAAAAGTGAATCAGTCTGAACATTTTCTTTGATTGAATCTTTAAGATGTGTTTCAGCCCTATAACATTAGTTTTCCACATCTGTTCGTAATAATCCTCTCCATTCTTTCTTCCGAATTCTGCTGCAAGGTTATATACATAATCAAACCCTCTATCTAACAAATTCTCTACCTGCCTGAACTCTGATATATCACATCTGGTAAAGTTCTTCTTTTCCGTATGACGAATGTCAGCACGCCACAAATCATGTCCTCTTCTACCAAGCTCTGCACAGAGGTATTTCCCGATTACGCCTTCGCTACCGAGCACTAGAATCCTAGACATTGATTTCAATAAGACCTCAAAATTGTGTATTTAACCTTGCTGCAATTTGGTTATCTTTCTTACAAACGAATTGAACTCATGGCTTGATAAGGAAGCATCTAACATTCTTTTAAATTCCAAATTTGCTTCACCAGATTCAGATACCATTTTTAAGTGTCTCTTGTAAGCAAACTTTAATATTCCTCCTATTATTCTGTTCTTTAAGTCTCTACTGTGTGCCATTTCTTGGAAAAGATAGCTAGCTGTACGGGGATATTTGTAAATGTATTTACCCTCCGTTGCAAGAATAGCGACCAGCCAGGACCAACGAGAAAGGATCCGTTCTAAATTTCCTGTCTGAGAAAGTGCCATGAGAACACGTAGCCTAGTAATTTCTTTTCTGACCTGCATCGCTTGCAAGTTCTTAGATGTCTGAGCTTTGTGAACTCGGTAAAAAACCGGAGCCCCTGGAATTCGGATGAACTTTAGTCCTAGCACATAATAACGCATCCAAAGGTCTCCGTCCGGGTCAAACTTTCCAAGCACAGGGTCAAAGGAACCATACTGCGCTATACAACGTCTGTGTATCATTACGCTACTACCGTTAACCGGATTCCAAAAGAGTGTTCTAATAAGGCTGGGTTCAGGCTTGTTTGCACATATGGATTCCAGAATCTTATGGAAGATAGTCTTACTGACTCTTACAAGCTGTGCACTTTTTCGGTTAGAACCAGAATAGAAGTTTTCATAGTAACTCCAGCATGCTCCTGTCCTTCTCATACATTCAGCTTGAATAGTAGTCTTATTCACGTCAATAAACTCATCGTCTGCACTTAACCATGAAATGAATCTTCCTCTTGCTTGGGAGAAACCAGCATTAAGAGCGTTGGCAGTCCCTGTGTTTCTACCTAGGCCTATTATTTTCATATCGACGTTGTCTTGGGTCTGGTCGATGATTTGTCTTGCTACCTGTATTGTTGCGTCTTTGGACCCATCATCTACCAACACAATCTCTATTGGTCTGTAGCTCTGGCTCAAAACAGATTTTATAGCATTCGCCACGTATTCTTCGGCATTGTAGGCTGGGATAACAACGCTTACTAGGTCTTTGCTCATGGATTTGCGACATCATGGTAGGGTCTCTTACTTGTATTTTAATACCACTCAACTGTCTCAAACAATTGCTGTTGTAAGAATGCAAGCCTATTTATTACATAGATAAACCTATGCCTCACGACTTCGAATGTTATGAATGGTTCACCCTTAAGCCAGCCATATCGCGTTGCAAAATATTTAAGGGGATTCGGAAAAGATATTTTGAGCAGATTATTACAAAGAAATATTCATATGATAAGCTGGGAGGAAGCTAAGTTCAATTTGAGATATTTCTCCCTACATATGCTAAATTCCCAAAATTTTCGAAAACGACGTAACGTATAAGAAAAGGTCAACCTGATAAGATTAGCTAGTTTGCGTAATATAAAACGGTACTGCATCAGGAGAATTTAAAATGAAAAAAATCGTGGTCGTAAACGATTGCGCTTATGTTATGAGTGACCTTATCCCCTATTTAACAGACTCTTACAAAATCCACTTTTTGTCAAGGTCAAGAAATACATATTCTAAAACTCTTGGAATTTTTCTCAAGGTTCTTGCTACTAGCGGAGATTTGTACCATGTGAATTATGCACTACAGGATGCTTACTTGGTTAGTAAACTTAAACGTAGGTTGGATGTGTTGCATGTACACGGGTCTGATGTTAGAACAACATTAAATACGAAATGGGGGTGGATTGTTAAACACAACCTCCTAAAAGCAAGAACTGTTCTCTTCTCGACAGAAGACCTCGCACCGATTGTTAACGATTTTAGACCAGATGCTGCGTATCTTCCTAATCCTGTTGACACCTTAAGGTTCAAATTCAAGAATACATTTAACGACCCGCCGAAAGCTTTGTATTTTAAGCTGAATTACGAAACAATCCCTCCTATTCTGCCCAAGTTGCTTGACAAACATGGTATTTCGCTCGATATTCTCGATAGGAACATACCTTATAATGAAATGCCAAACTTGCTGTCTGCATATGATGTGTTTGTTGACAGATTCACGATAAAATCGCTTTCAAAGACATGTCTTGAAAGCATGAGCGTAGGCTTAGCAACGGTCGATTATAGACACGTTGATGACTTTGAACGAAGAGTAGAGGAGTTAAGTGAGCCAGAAAACATAATTAAGATAGGAAAGGAAAACAGAAATTTCATACTTAAGAATCACGATGTCAGGCTTGTCGCGGAAAGACTAAAGAAAGTTTATGCTAGACTGCTTTGATCATAATCTACAAAAAGTTGCCTCTTTATTATCAGAGAAAAACCATGGTCTACAAGTATATCAGAACTGTTTACAGTTTTGCTATATCGAAATAAACGTAAAACTGTTCGTCTAGCCTCTGAGAATCGACTCTAATAATTCAATATGATTACGCCTGCCACAGGGTGAATAACAAAATACAATTTTAAAATCTAATGTGCTGAGATTTCATGACCTTATCTAACCATATCTTAATGTATAAAGAGTGATTGCTTGTTTAATCGAACACGCAGGTTTTGAGCTGAACAAAATACATAATTAGTTCGAAAAATTTAACATCTAAATACAGGTTACAGTGTTATTTGCATTGTAATTTGTTCAATAGAAAGCATCAAGGCTGTGACTTATTAAATTATATTTAATAGCTTATCAAAGATATATGTAGTGCCTGGTTTGGGAGTAGTGATGCTTTGTTACGAACCTGCCTTGTCACACTTAAGAAAAGGTCAGTAAGTCCTTCAACAATTCAGCTGGCAAAAAGTATTTCAGAATTTTCTTCTCAATTGGGATTTCGAATAGAATTATTAGAACTAGATGAAAGGTCTAAACTAATTAAATCAACCACAACAATTCTCAGAATGTTACTGATAGCTTTAGTGTTACGCAAAAACAATCTTGTTCTAGGACTTTATCCTCTTTCAATTCCGGTCAATATTAGAAGAGGTAAATTTCTTGCTTTACTTGAAACAACAATTATTGCATTAATATTTCGACTGTCGTTAGGAGTAGCCTATGTTTTTGACCTTCCAATAGAGCAGGCTATACTATCAGGGAAGAAGGTAGAAGGTTTCTCTCAACTGTTAGAAAGACAATTCCTCTCATCGTGCAAGTTCATTTTGGTGTTCAATGATGCTATGCGTAATACTTTGATAGTAAGATACCAGTTGTATGGGTCAAAATTCCGCACTTTCAAGATGCTTGATTACCACCTCCCTTACAATCCTGTGCGTGAACCGGAAAATACTGGCAGAATAGAAATAGCCTATATGGCAGGAGCTCTAAACACTCCTGATACAAAAGCTGTTGTGTTTAAACTTCCTAAAGAGCAAGGCTTGACTTATTATTTCTATGGTAAGGATGGAGAATGGACCAAAGGGATTAGAGAAGACATAGTCTACTGCGGATATTTGGAAGGAAACGAGCTTTTCAGGAATCTATCCGGAAGAAAGTTTGGCTTGATATATTATCCTGCTTCAAATCCGGCATACTACTCTTTCGGGTCGACGTCAAGATTTTCAGCATACATAGCTGCTGGTCTTCCACTTTTGGTTCATGAAAAGACCAAATATGCAGCAGAATTGACTAGAAAATGGGGCTTGGGAATAATTTTCAGCGACCCCAAGCAAATTCCATCGCTATTGGTCTCAGGCCAGACTTGCAATGAGTATAATTGGATTAAAATTAACGTTAAAAATCTGTCTGCTAAGATTAGAAATGGATATTTTTTTAAAACGGTAATGTTAGATATAATAAAAAATGTGAGAACAGAAAATGATTAAACATTTTGCTTACGAAAAATGACGATGAATAATGCTGAAAGCAAAGGATTACGCTTGCTACTTTCCTTATAAAAGTACAGCTTGAATAAAATACTAATGAGGAAATTACACAAAAAATGTATTTTCTTATTATTAGCAAAGAGTATATTATACGTTACCTATCATGATACAGTAACATCTCATATAACGACGCGTTTACACAATAAATGAATATTGAAAATATGATTTGCTGATTATGCTTGAAAGTTTTCGATTCGTCTTATTGTAGATCCTTTCCTTGTACCGGACAACCTTCAAATAATAGATAAATGAAAAAGATGCAATAAACAGCATTATCTTCCATCTTAATAATGGCTTGAGATGAGATATATTAGCAGTTCCCATTTATGTAGTGTATTTTTAACAAGAGTGGACAATTACTGCAATAGAGTGTTGGTTCTTTTCTTCTAGGCTCGATGCATAATTTATATCAGACAACAAAGGTAAAAAGGCTGTGGGAAATCGTTTCGTTATTTGCCAGCTTTTTGACCGTTTTCCATTTACTTTTCTGAGGACAGTAACCCTAATTGAAAACAACTTGACCAATTATTCAATAGGATTCACAGAAAGTGACTGATTGATGTTATACTTAAGAAAATGATAAATAGGGAATTAAGTAAATTATTGCTATGCCCCCTTGGATTGCAAGTGCCTTGCTAAAATCACTGAAATATGCATCTATACTTCTGATAGCTAGTGTAGCTTTACCCTCTCCGTTCTATATTTTGAATGGCTGGAAAGCATACACGGATGGTGTAGGCTATGTTATCTTGATTGAGATAATGATTGTCTTTTTTATAGGAGGTTTTATGGACTTCAAAGAATCAGGTACAGGTCTGAGCTTAAGAAATCTCT
>Ga0080006_1150788_pt1 | contig 48584 bp, 37 predicted proteins | sample RS3BMetagenome_FD_69209 | JGI IMG/M metagenome (GOLD analysis project Ga0080006, IMG submission 69209) | Ferric oxide microbial mat and aquatic microbial communities from Rainbow Spring, Yellowstone National Park, USA - RS3B (SPADES... ... | reverse complement strand
GCCGGGGGCCCCGGCGGGGGGGGGGCGGCGGGTGCGGGCGGTCCGCCGGCCGGAGACGGTGGGGCGGGGGCGGCGGGCCACGGTTGCGGCGCAGCAGGGGCGGTGGCGGGTGTGGGCGGGCGCAGCGGCGCCGCAGGGGCGGTGGCGGGTGCGGGCGGGCGGAGCGGCGCCGCAGGGGCGGTGGGGTCCGGCGGCGCCTTCGGCGCGGTGGGGCCGGAGGCGGGACTCGGCTGGGCGGGGGGACGTATCCCGGCATCGGCGGTGGCCCGTCCCGCGGGACCGGCCACCGCCGCCTCCACCATGGCGTGGAAGCGCTCCCCGTCGGCCATGCGCAAGCCCTCGCTCCGCAGCATCCGGATGTTGGTGGTGAGGGCGTCCACCGCGCCCGTGAACAGCGCGAGGGCGCCGGCGAGGGCGAGCAGGCGGCCCCCGGCCAGGTGGTGGATCTCCGCCTGGCGGACGAGGGCGACGAGGGCGGCCCACAGCAGCAGCCGGCGCCAGACCATCAGGGGGAGCCCGCGGATCTGCATGCGCGCGCGCAGGGCGCCGCGCTCGGCGGCCAGCCGGTGAAACTGCGCGCGCCAGCGCCCGGTGAGATGGTCGGCCAGGCGGAAGAGCCGCGTCTCAGCTGCGGCCGGGCGCCCGCCCAGCAGCGCGCCGAGGTGGTCGAGCACGCGCGTCGGCGCCGCCTGCTGGAGCCTCAGAAGGCGCTGCGCGTCGAAGACCCGCACCTCCAGCCATTGGGCCGGCACAAGGAGCGCAGGGACGCCAAGTGGCAGCCACCAACCGGCGCCGCCGAGGAGCCAACCCAGCGAGACGAGGCGGACGGCCTCAGCGCCCATTTCCCGGGCACGGTCCAACCACTGCGCCGTGCGCAGGCCGGCGTCGGTGCCCGCCTGCGCACGCAGGTCGTGAAACTCCGGACGCTCGAAGAGCACATACTCCGCGTGCGCCGCGGACTCCAGGGCCCTGCCGTCGAGGGCGCTCTGCAGGCGCAACCGCAGGAGTGTTTCGGGGATGTGCTCCGCCACCGGGATGCCCTCGGCGAGGAGTGTGACGCCGATGAGCACGGCGGCGGCGGCCAGCGCGCGGGATGCGGAGGCCGGGACCGGGGCGGTGACGGCGTCCAGGAGTCGCGCGGTCGCCGCGACGCCCGCCGCGGGCAGGAGGCCCCGGATCAGCGCCGCAGCCGTGAGGGCCCCGAGCGGCCAGAGACCGTCCCGCCGCAGCACGGCGGCGACCGGCGGCCACCACCGGGCGCGGGGGAGGGGAGGCGGGGCCGTTGCGGGCACGCGGCGGGACGTCACCGCGGCTTCCCCCTTGATGGGCGGCGGTATCCCAGGACACCGTCCCTTTCACTCTGGGATGGGCAGGCCAGGGTCTCGGCCGGGAGGCTGTTCCGCATGGCGGTTGCCGTGAACTCGGTTCGCCGATGGGCGACGGTTCCCTGTGCGGGGCGTTGGCTCACCCGGGGGCGGGCGGACGGGATGCAGTGGCGAGGAGGAGGGGCCTCGCCGCGCGCCCGGCGGACGGCCGTCACAGGGGGGCTCGGAATCGGCGCGGCCTTGGGAACGTCGTTGTCGATGTCGCGTTCCCGCTGCTGGGGCTGCGTACCCTTGGTCCCCGGCGGATCATCTTCGCGCCGGGAGGCCCAGTACACCCGCGCGAGCCGACCAACCATTACGCGAGCCGAACGCACTCCGAGCCGTGGCGTGAAAGCGTCGTCCTGCATGACCTTGGCCCACAGGTCGTCGGTGACCTCGCCAGTGATCTTGCACCGCTCTATTAGCGTCCGCTTGGAGCCGTAGCGCCGCGCCGGGAGAACGTCGCAATCGACTGCCGTTTGGATTGCTTTGGCGGCATCGGCGGACGAGCTGAACGCGTCGATCATCTCCTGCAGCTCCGCGTCTGAGAAGACGCCGTGCCATCCGTCACACCTACCTTGGAACGCGGCAGAAGATTCGAAAAGCATTCGGCCGATATTGGGGCGGATTCGCGCTGGACTCGCCAGTACCGCCCTCCCGCGACCATTGGAGGCGGGAGGCGGGAGGCGGGGGCGTGCCGGGCCGCCACGCGGTCCGCGTGGCCACGCGACGGCCGCCGCGACAGCACCGATCCGTCGGCGGACAGCAGCGAGTCGCGCCGCCCAACACATCATCCCGCCCGTCCCGGTCGATGCCGCAGATGTAGGGGTAATGCAGGAGTCCGGTTCAATCCTCGATCACATCGGGCACGAATAGAGGTAGCGCCGATTGTTGAGACCACGTGCCGCCGCTCAAAACGTGGACTGGAACCGGGTAGCTCTGGACCGCGTCACGTCGGAAGCTCGCGGCGCCATATCGGGTCGACACCCCGGCGAAGACCGGAGTGCTGCCGAAATCGTACAGTTCGGTCAGTGCGAACGCGGTGCCCTTGACCCGGAAACGGCGGAAGCCGTCGTGTGCTCCGTCGTTGAGGAACAGGGAGAGGGGGATGAAGAAGTAGGCGCTTCCTCCCGGACGGAGGTGGTCGCCTATGCTCTTGGCGATGACAAGGGCTGCAATGTCGATGCGGGAACGACCCAACAACAAGTCGCGAGGTCGAGGGGCCAGCCCGTACTCCACAAATAGGGGCTTGAGGGCCGCCTTGTAGTCGTCGGGCAGGTCCGCGAAGTTCTTCCACGGTGGGTTACCTATATTAGGATCACGTGGGCGCAGAACGCCGGGGTTGTGAGCAACAGATCCGCCGTCCGGATGTTTGCACGTGGGGGCGTGGTACCGATCTCACGACGGAATCGGGCAAGCAGAGCCGCGACGGCGGTACTTTCACGTTCCACCCCGTACAGCCGCTGGACTGGGAGGGCCTCGGGCTGGACGCCCCGTCGGAGAGCCCCGGCGGCCAGTGCCAAGAGCAGCGCACCGTCACCGCAGGTCGGATCGAGAACCGTGGCCCCCGCCAACCAGGTTTCGACGAGGTCATACCGCGTAACGAGCCAGTCCGCCCAATTCCGAGGCGTGAATACGCCTCCGAGCGGCGCCACGGTACTTTCACTTGAGTCGCAGATCTTTGTACCCGGAACGCACAAAGGTTTCCATCGCTGCACGGCGCTCGTCCGCATCGTTCGCCACCCGCCGGTAGTGCTCAATGCACTTGTTGCAGAACGGTTCCAGGAACTGCACGACGGAGCGGTCCCACCCGATGCGGGACCACGACTGATCGACGGTGGTGTCGAGACGGGTACTCGTGGATGCCTTTCGCCTGCTTGCGCACCTCGTCCGGGATGGGCACCTCGGGGTTGGCGAGGTTGGCCGCGCTCCATTGCTCCAGCCGGTGCAGGATGCCCTGCCAGGCCTCGGGCTCCACGTGGCTCCACAGCTCGGGATCGGGCGACCGGAGTGCCTGGGCGAAGGTCAGCGTCGGTCCCAGTTCCGCGGCCTGTGCGCTGACCCGCTCGAACTCGGCAGCGGCCCGCCGGATCTCGGCGGTTGCGGCGTCGGCCACATCGCGAACCTCGGCCATCCCGGCGTCCCGTACCGCAGCGATGGCGGCGCTGAGTCCGTCCCGCTCCCGCCGCAGGGCCGCCACCTCACCCAAGAGCTTGGCGTCGTCGGCCCGCAGCTTGGCGACGGCGGCGGACCACGCCTGCCGCACCGCCTCCACGGAGCCATGCTACTCCAAGGCACGCGCCAAGCCGCGCGCGAGGGCTTCGTCGGCGATCCCGAGTTTGTCGGCGATGGCCTGCCAGCCCTCCACGGCGGCGGTGCTGACCTTGCGGCAGACCAGGTAGGCGGCGGCATGCACCGCGCTCTCGGTGAGCTTCGCTGCGGCCACCCGCGCCTGCGCCTGTCGCTCGGCCTGCCCCGCCTGCTGCTCTGCGGTGGCGACCTGGGCGCCGAGTTCCGCCAGCCGCCAGCCGCCGGCAGTCGGCGACGACTTCCGCGGTCGACTTGCCCTCGGCCTGTGCGGCACCGGCCAGCGCCTCCCCGAGCCGCGCGAGGGCGTCCTCGTCGAAGCCGGCCACGCGGAGGGCGTCCGCGCGGTCGATCAGGACCTGCCGCTCGGCAACGGCGGCCTGGGCAGAGGCGAGCCGCTTCTCTGCGGCGGACGCCCGGCGCTCGGCCCGGGTTGCGCGCTTCTCGGATTCCTGCGCCTCTTCGTCGGATTCCCGGCGGCGAGACTGGGCATCGCGGAGCTTGCCCCGCGCCTCGGCGAACCGGCCGGTCGCCTCGGCGGTCGCCCGCGCCACTGCGGTATAGAGCGGCCCCTTGCTGCCCGCGTGCCGGTCGAGCACGGCCTGGGGGTCCCCTTGCCCGTCCAGGCTCGCAAGCAACTCCTCCTCGATGATGTTGGTGAGCGCCACCGGGACCACCCCTCTCCGGGAGACCGCAGACAGCGGCCGATGGATCGGGACGAAGGCCGACCAGCGCGGATGCACGCCGATGGAACGGGAATGCGTCGGCAGAGCGCCCGCAGCAGGCGCCGGTCGGCGGTCCAGAACCCGCTGCCCTCCCCGGCTGCAAGGAAGGCCGCATCATACAGGGTGGGTAGGTTCCACCGTTCCGCCAGCGCCCACGCCCGCTCCGCCGGGTCCCCCGGCCCCAGAAACAATACGGGTAAGCGGTGCGGTTCCCGCCATGCCGCAGCCGCTTCCTCCGCCGACAGATCGCCCTGACGCCGGTGGCGTCGCAGTGCCGAGCCCGTCTCCGCCCAGGCGAACGAGGGCACGACGATCAGGACCGGCGCACGCAGGGCGGCTTCGAGCAGGGGAGTGGCGTGGTCCGAGCCGACATCCGGTACCAGCACCTTGAACAAGACGCTATTGTCCAGGCATATCCGGCTCATCCCGGACGTGGCGCCCACCCTCCCGCAATTCACGGATGAGCGGGGTGAAGTCGGGTAGCGGCGTTCCGCGCCGCTGCAGGATGCGCCGGTGCAACTCCTCCCGCCGCCGTGCCGACAGGTCCGCTCCGGCGGAGGCCACGGCGCGTTCCGCCGCCTGGGCCAGGAACTCGTTGACGGAACAGCCCAACGGCGGGCGCGGGTGAGCCGCGGTGTGCGCGCACCGGGTTGTGGCCTGAGCGGGACCGGGCCCTTCCCGCCGTTCCGCCCGCCGTCGATCCCGCGCGACCGGTTGTGCACACCCGCCGGAGGAGCCGGCCCTCCCGGCCCCGAAACCCCACCCTCCGCGCCAACCAGCCTGCGCCTTCCGGGGGTGTGCCCGTGCCCGCGCGACCGGTCGCGCCTGAAGAACCGAACATCCTCCTGGTGGTCTGCCACGACCTGGGGCGCCACCTGCCCTGCTACGGCGTGCGGGGCCTGCACACGCCGAACATCGACCGTCTGGCGGCGGACGGCGGCGTCTGCGACCGCTACTTCGCCACGGCGCCGCTCTGCAGCCCCAGCCGCGGCAGCATCCTCACCGGCTGCTACCCGCATGCGAACGGCCTGATGGGGCTGGTCAACCGGGGCTGGGACATGCCGGATCGCACCCCGACCCTGCCGCAACTGCTGCGCGAGGCCGGCTACGTCAGCTACCTCTTCGGCTTCCACCACGAGAAGAAGGACCCGCGCCGGATGGGGTACGACCACGTGCCCCCGGCCCGCGCGCCCATCTATGCCGGCGCCGTCCTGCCGAGTATGGCCGAGTTCCTGCACGGGGCGCGCGAGGCGACCCGGGGCAACCCCTTCCTGGCGGTCGCCGGGCTCTTCGAGGTGCACCGGCCGTTCAAAAACCCGCGCTACACGCCCGCCGATCCGGCGGCCGTCGATGTGCCCGGGTTCCTGCCGGACCACCCCGGGGTGCGGGAGGACCTGGCCGACCTGGCCGGCCTGGTCGAGGCCGTGGACCTGCATCTGGGCACGGTCCTCGACGCCTTGGCGGACACCGGTCTCGACCGCCGCACGCTGGTGATCCTGACCACCGACCACGGCATCGCCTTCCCGCGGGCCAAGTCCACCCTGTACGACGCCGGAATCGGCACGGCGCTGATCGCGCGCTGGCCGGGGGTCATCCCCCCGGGGAGCCGCATCGACGAGCTGCTCTCGAACGTCGACCTGCTGCCCACCCTGCTCTCCGCCGCCGGGCGTGAGGTGCCGCCCCACGTCCAGGGGCGTTCCTTCCTGCCGCTCTTGCGCGGGGAAGGGGGAGGCGGCGACGAGGCGGTCTTCGCCGAGAAGACCTACCACGACGCCTACGACCCCAAGCGCGCCGTGCGCACGGACCGGTGGAAGTACATCCGCAACTTCGAGCCGGGTCCGGAACTGCTGCTCCCGGCCGACATCGCCCCCAGCCCCTCCGCGGCGGCGGTGGCGGACGCCGCGGACCGCCCCCGGCCGGAGGAGGAGCTCTACGACCTGGCCGCCGATCCCTTCGAGCGCCGTAACCTCGCGGCCGACCCGGCGTACGGATCCGATCTGGCGGAGATGCGCGCCCGGCTGGCCGGGTGGATGGAGGGGACGGGGGATCCGCTGCTGCGCGGGGCGATTCCGGATGCGGGGGCGGGTGCGGCCCGCGGTTAGCGGGTCGCCCCTGCATCCCGCTTCCGGGACCGTGCGGGGGGGGCAGGCGGATGGAACGCACCTGGGACGGTGAGCCGGTGAGCCCCGATCCGCCCTTTGGCGCCTCGGTCGTGGTCTACCGGCGCCGCGCGGGCGCCCTGGAGTTCCTGGTCCTTCACCGGGCCCATGGCGTCGCGGCCGAGGGCGATTGGGCGTGGACACCGCCGTCCGGGGCGCGGTACCCCGGCGAGGCGATCGGTGACTGCGCGACGCGCGAACTGGCCGAGGAGTCGGGGCTCCGCCTAACTCTCCTCCCCACCGACCTGGGCGGGCCGGAATGGCGCGTCTATGCCGCGGAGGCCCCAGAGGGCGCCGATGTGCGGCTGTCGGAGGAGCACGACGGGTTTCTGTGGCTGCCCGCGCCGGTGGCCGCCGCGCGGTGCCTGCCCACCGTCGTCGGCGCCAGTATCGCCGCGGTCGCGGCGGGGCTGGCCGGTGGGGATGCGCCGGCCCGCTGACGCGGTAGGGGAAGGCGGGGGCGGAGTCCCGGGCCGCCACACCGTGGCGGCTCGCATCCGATGCCCGCCTGCCGTCCTGAGTTGGCCGTCCCCACTGCCGGAGGCTGCGCGGCGCGCGCCGGTCGGGGAGGGCGGGGGAGGGGGTCCTGGTCGCCACACTGTGGCGGCTCGAAACCCCATGCCCACCCCTTCCCGCGTGTACCTTCCGCCGCGCCGGAGGCTGCGCGGCGGGCGCCGGTCGGGCCGGCAGTGATGCACCCGCCGACGCGGTGGGAGAAGGCGGGGAGGGGGCCTCCGTTTCGCAGTGGCCTTCCGCGCGCCGGGACAACGGCTTGGCGGGTGCGAATCCTCCGGCATCGAAGGGGGCCCCTGGCTAGGACGACAGTGCGAAATCCGGTTGCCGCAACCGCACCGGGCTCCGAAAGCCTTGGGGGGCCGGGATGGCGGGAGCGGAGGACGCAAGGTGTCCAGAGCGACCTGGGGCCGGGATGGCGGGAGCGGAGGACGCAAGGCGTCCAGAGCGACCTGGGGCCAGAGGCGCCGGGATGGAGCAAGCCGAGGGCCAGAGGCGCCGGGATGGAGCAAGCCGAGGGCCAGAGGCGCCGGGATGGAGCAAGCCGAAGGCCAGCGGCGCCGGGATGGAGTAAGCCGAGGGCCAGCGGCGCCGGGATGGAGTAAGCCGAGGGACAAGGGGCACGGAAGCAGTGGCCTCGCAAAAGTGGACTTTTGCGGAGGCCACCCTGGGGCTGAGACCTCACCCCGGACAGCGCGGCGGGTCGGTAGGAAGGCGCACGCGCCACTCCTACCGACCCGCCGCCGCTTTCTTCAACGCCTGCAGCTTCACCCAGCCCTCGGAGTCGCGGTAGTGGTCGTCGAGCGGGTAGCAGCCGCTGACCATGCCGTTGCGCGGGCCGGTCGTGCAGTCGCTGAAGGTGCGGCAGATGCGGCGGCGGTCCGGGGTCCGGCCGGCGATGGCGTCCAGCGGGAACTCGGGGTAGGCGAGGATCATCCGGCCGAGGCCGATCATGTCCGTCCAGCCCGCCGCCACGGCGGCGGAGGCGACGTGGGGCAGGTATTCCTGCAGGTAGGAGTAACCGGAGCCCACGACCAGCATGCCGCCGGCGGCCGGCTTGAGGTCCCGCGTCGCCCGCATCTGGCGCGCGACGCCGAGCAGCGGATCCTCGGGCGGCAGGTAGCCGTCCGACGGCGGGTACTGCGCCGGGCGCTGCACGTGGGGGTTGTAGTACGGGCTGCCGGCGGTGAGGTTGACCATGGCGACGCCCAGCGAAGACAGCAGTTCCAGGAATCGGCGCGGCTCGTCGAGGTCGGGCTCGGTCGGGCGGTCGGGGTTGACGCCGAAGGCGAACGGGTAACGGCCCTGCCAGGGCTCCGGCTCGCCGGTGCCGCCGGGGCCGGGGCGGAAGGGGAGGATGTCGAAGGCCGACAGGCGCACGCCGATCAGCAGCCCCGGCGCCTCGCGCCGGATCGCAGCCACGGCCTCGCGCACAAAGTGCGTGCGGCCCTCGAAGTCGCCGCCGTACCGGCCGGGGCGGGTGTGGGCGCTCAGCAACTCGTGCAGCAGGTAGCCATGGCAGTGTTTGACGTCGACGAAGTCGAAGCCGCAGCCGGCCGCCCGGCGGGCCGCCTGGGCGTAGTACCCGAGGAGGTCATCGAGTTCGGCGTCGGTCCAGACGCAGGCGTCGTCGGTGGGATCGACGCCCCCCCGCCGGTCGAGGACCGGGTGGTGATAGGCGATGCGCGGTTCCAGCCGGTCCTTGGCGTTCGGGCGGCAGTAGCGGCCGGAGTGGGTGAGTTGCAGGCCGACCACGGGCTGGGGGACGCCCACGGCCTCGCGCCCCGCGCGGAGCGTCCGCAGGAGCCCGGCGATGTGCGGCTGCGTATCGGCCGTCAGGCACAGCTGGTTGGGGTTGGCGCGGCCGTCGGCCCGAACGGCGACGGCCTCCCCACCCCAGATGAGGCCGGCGCCGCTGCGGCCGAAGCGGTCCCAGCGGCGGATGGTGAGGTCGGTGGGGGTGCCGTCGGTACCGCCGTCCCAGCCCTCCATCGGCTGTACGCAGAAGCGGTTGGGGATCGTCCGGCCGCCGGCCGCGGCGGGGCGGCCGAGCGGTTCGGGGTCGAAGGGGTCCGAGAGCGGTAGATCGGCCCCGATCGCGCGCAGGTGCGCGCCGAACGCGGCGGCCGAGCGGAGGGCCGGGATGCGCGGGAACGCCGGTGCGGACGTGGGCATGACCGAGGGGCACCTCCACAAGTCGGGTGGGCGGCCGCGAGCGGGGCGCGTCGGCGGCGTGGCAGGCAGCCGCCCGGCGGCTGGGCCGGCGGCCGGACGCTTTGCCGGGGGGATTCACCGGTCGGGCGGGGAGGGCCTGCCGGGGGCCGGCAGGGGCCCGGGGCCCTGCCGGGATCCGGGGGTCTGCCGGGACGCGGGGCCCTGCCGGGACGCGGGGGCCCGCCGGGATCCGGGGGCCGGGCGGGATCCGGGGGCCGGCGGAGACGCGGGGGCCTGCGGGGACGCGGGGGCCTGCGGGGATCCGGGGGCCGGCGGGATCCGGGGGCTGGGGGGGATCCGGGGGCCGGCGGGATCCGGGGGCTGGGGGGGATCCGGGGCCGGCGCGATCCGGGGCCGGCGGGATCCGGGGCCGGGCGGGATCCGGGGGCCGGCGGGATCCGGGGCCGGCGGGATCCGGGGCCGGCGGGATCCGGGGCCGGCGGGATCCGGGGCCGGCGGGATCCGGGGGCTGGGCGGGATCCGGGGGCCGGCGGGATCCGGGGGCCGGCGGGATCCGGGGGCCTGCGGGGATCCGGGGTCTGGCGGGGATCCGGGGTCCGGGCGGGATCGGTGGCCGGCGGGACGCGGGGGCCTGCGGAGGCGCGGGGGCCTGCGGGGACGCGGGGGCCCGCCGGGATCCGGGGGCCTGGCGGGATCCGGGGGACTCCCTCGGGGATGTCTCCGAGCCAGACTTGCCGCAGCGGCTGGTCGACCCGGCTCGATCGTTCGCCGACCCTCCGCCGTCCGGCCGGTAGGCGCGCAGCCGACGGTATGGGTATGGGTGGTCTGGAATCTATGATCCCGCGGCTCGTGCCGCATTGCTGTCCATGCTTGTAACTACCGTGCGTCCAGGTGAGGTGCGTCGATCCAGCCGGTGAGAGACCGGTCGCGGTAGAGTCGAGGCGGCGGAGTCCCCTCCCCGGCGTAGGCTGGTGCGACGGGGGGGCGCCGGCGGTGACGCCGGGCCCTACCCTCCCAGCAGACCCAGTCCTTGGCGTGTGGAGTAGGCACCGTTCCGGTGCACGGGCCGCCGCCGTTCACGGGTCCGTTCGGGCACCTTCGCCACCGGTTGGCGTGACGCCAACTGACGGGCGCCGCGACCCACCTGGCCCCGCCGACACACGCAGCCGCGAGCCATCCCGGTTGGCCGCGGCCACGCGGTGGCGTACGTGCCTTCATCCGCCAGCCGGCGGGGTTCCCGACCAAGCGCACCCAAGCTGTAGTTACGATTGCTTGACCGTCCGATCCCGATCGCGCGCGTCGTCCGCGTCCTGGCGCTGACGGACGGACGGTGGGGCTGGCGATCCCACTGACGGACGCAGATGGCAGTGGACGTCCGGATGATGACGGACCGGCCGGGAGTGCCGCCCGGGGCCGGGATGGTTACTGGTTGCGCCGCTCCAGGGCGGTGATGCGGCGCTCGTGATTGGCGGCGCTGGCCTCCAGCGGCGCGATGTGCCGGTCGACAAGGTCGCGTTCGCGCCCTTCGGCGCGCAGTTCAACGGCGGCGCGCAGCATGTCCACTCCCTCGATCACGGTGCGGATGGCCGTCATGGTGGCCTCGTGGAGCACATGCGCCTCGCTGCGGGCCGCGACCGCCTCCCGGTGCGCCGCGACCGCCTCCCGGTGGGCCGCGGCCGATTCCTGGCGGGCAGCGGCCGCCTCCTGGCGGGCAGCCTCCGCGATGGTTCTGGTCTCGGCCTCACGCGCGGCGGCTTCCTGACGCATGGCGTCCAGGTAGGCGCGCAACTCCGGGTCCACGGCGCCACCTCCGGGGGGGCTGGTTCGGCAGACGCCACCGCCATCCTGCCGAGGCCGACCGTCGCCACCCGGCGCGTCGGTCCGGCGTCGCGTTGCGCCCGGCCACGGATGCCATCGCCGACGATGTGCCCGCCGGGGGGGATGACCGGCCTGGGCGGCGGCTCGGCGCCGGTGGCGCGCCGGTGGCGGCGACCCCGGCGCCGGGGTGCCCGCCGGAGAAGCCGCCGCCGACGCTCGGCGCGCGCGCTATGGGGCCAGGCCGCGGCCTCCCCGGCCGGCCGCCTGATGCGGCGGCTGCCCGGCCGGGGTGTCCCCCGAGTCCTCGCTCGGCGCCCGGGGCGTGCCGGCGGCCGCGGCGAGCAGACCCATCGCCGTGGACACCTGGTGGGGCCACACCGAGAAGACGCCGCCCAGGTGGTCGCAGGCGAGTCCGGCTTCGCAGAGCGCCCGGCAGTGCGTCCGCACCCCCGCCGCGTCCAATCCGCACGCCGACGCCAGGTCCTCCACGTGAGCGGCGCCCCAGGCGCGGAGCAGGGCCTGCAGCACGGCCACGCGCCCCGGCACCGCGAGTGCCGCGCACAGTTCCTGCGCGGCACTCGCCACGCCCGCCGACTCCAGCAGACGCTGCTGCGGGTAGACCATGTGCCAGTGGGCCGCCCGGCTCCCGACCTCGAACACCCCGCGCGTGACGACGGCGCCTCGGGTGCCATCCGGCAGCCGCCGCGCGTCGTCCGCCGGCAGGTCCAGGGCGGAGACCTCCACGAGCCAGCCATACGCCTCTAGGCCGACCGCCTGCGCCAGGGCCGCCGAGGCCGCATTCTCGATGCGGTGCAGGTAGAGGGGGGCGTCCCCGTGCTCGCACACCGACCGCACGGCCTCGGCCACCGCCGCGCGCCCGTACCCCTGCCGGCGGAAGCGCGGCCAGGTCTCCACCGAGATGTTGGCCACACTCGCCGTGTACCAGGTGACCTCCGCGTGAGACGCCCGTTCCTCCCCCGCCGTGACCGCCCAGAAGCGGCGTCGATCGACGGTGTACGCCACCCGCACATCCGGCAAGGGCGCCGGCAGCGACCTGCCGGCCGTGAGCACCCGCGAAATGTGGGCCCATGCGCCGGGGCGGGCTTCGCCGACGAGGTCGGGCAGGCGGGCCGCGACCCTTGTCGCGGCTTCCTCCGGGTGCGCGTCCCCGACCAGGTCGGGGAGGACGCGGCGGACGGCGTCGGCGTGGGCCGGTACGCTGGAGGCCACCGTGCCGCCGCCTGCGCGGAAGAGGACGAGCACCGGCGATACACGCGGCCCGAGCGAGGCCGCACGCCGGTCGAGAGCGACGACGGCCGGTCCGGCCGCGGACCCGGCCAGGGCCTCCACGGGACAGCCGAGTTGCTGGGCGTAGTACGCGTCCAGGAGGGCGACGGCGCGGACGTGGTCGGTGTGCATGGATGGAGGTTCGGGTGGAGTGGGCGCCGGACCTGCTCTGTGTCGCGGCGGCCACATCCGTCGAAGCGTCGATACCGTCCGCGGGTCTCGCCCGTGGCGTACCGTCGTCGTGCGGTGTCGATCCTGCCCAGGAGGCGGGCCAGGTCGAAGGCCCGCTCCCATTGCGGGCTCCGAGGTTCTCTGGGCCCAGACCGGCTGTGCCGGGAACCTGCCGACTGGCCGAGCGCCGGTAGTGTCTGCGCGGGTGGGCGATGCACAACGGCGGGCGCGGTTCATGAGCGTAGCGGGCGACGGCGCCTGACACCCCGGGCCGTGGGACGGCCGTCGTGGTCGCCCCACCACTCGGCGCCGGGCCCGGGCGGTGGTGGCACCGCTGCGTGGTATCGGCGGCGTCGGGTGCCCCTGGTGCCTCGGACCGGCCGGTCGGGCGCCGACCGGCCGGGGGACGGAGCCGCGCGCATCCCCTGCCCGACTGACCCGTTCCTTCCCCGCCCCCTATCGGTTCCCGCAATGTCAGGCGATAAGAACAATAGATCATTCCGGCCGGGGCCGGCGGGAAGGGGGCGAGCCCGATGCGCCAGGGGGCAGGCCCCTCATCCGGCGCGCAGCGCCTGCTCATCTTGCTCGGCCGCTTCGGTTTCGTCACGCCTGGGCAGGCGGCGGCATGGCTTGCCTGCACCGAGCATGCCGTGTGGGATTGGAGGCGTGAACTGGAGCCCCGCGGCTTCATCTCGCGCCTGCAGGTCGCCGGCGGTCGCGGCTCCCGACAGCGGATCGTCCTTGTGCTCACGCCCAGGGGCCGCGACGCGCTCCGCCGGATGCCGGGGCGACCCGTCCCGGGCCGCGGCGTCACGCTGGCGCGTCTCGACCCCGTCCTGGGCGCGGTCGATCTGGCCTTGGAACTGCAGACCCGGGGCGACGGGACATGGCAGACCTGGGGCGAGTACCGCGCCACGCACCCGGGTTCGGACGTCCCGCGCTGCCCTCCAGCGGGTGTCCTCGTCGGAGCGGACGGCGGCTGCACCCCGATCTGGCTTGTGCTCGTGTGGAGTCAAGTTGCGGGACTGGAAGCGGCCACGCGTGTCCTCTATCGCCGGCTGGAGTTGGAACCCGGCCGGGTCTTCGCTCCGCCGGCCCTGTGCCCCCGCCTGGAGGGGATCGACCTCCGGGCGGAGGTCGCCCCGTGGACGCCCCCGCACCTGAAGGGACGCATGCCGCTCGGGCCCGGCTGGTGCCACGCCGTCCCCAGTCTGCGCGCCGCCACGGCGCCGGCGGGGGGCGGGCGCCTCACGCTCCTGGGCGGACGTATGCTCTCGAATCTGGTCCTGCTCGACCGTTGTGGCTATGCCACGTGCGCTCAACTGGCGCTGGCCTCGGGCACGGTCTTCGTGACGATGCGGCGCAGTTTAGCGGCCCTGGAGCGGCGCGGGCTGGCGCAGCGCTGGCGCGAGTCGCCGGGCCATGGGCGGCCGGAGGCCTGGTCGGCGACCGCCCCCGGCCTCCGGACCATCGGGTCCAACCGTGTCCCGGTGGGCGCGCGGCCCATGCACCGTCGCCACTCGCTGGCCCTGGTCGACCTGGCCTTGGAGATCGAGGCTTCGGGTGCGGGCCGCTGGGAGGCCGAACGCGAACTGAGGAGCGAGATGGGCTGGCAGTCCGGCTGGGACCGGGTCACCCCGCCGGATGGCCGTCTCACGCTGCCGGACGGCCGGCGGGTGCTGATTCAGTTGCAGTTGTCTACGGGGAACCCCGCGGAGTCGTGCCGCAACGCCTGGCGTCTGTGCCACCGGGGCTGGGGGGACGTGGTGCGGTTTGTCTGCGTCCCCGAGGTGGCCCCGGCATACCGGCGCGCGCTGCAGACCGCGGAGACCGGTTTCATTGAGGTGGCGGAGTGGACCCCCCCGGACCGCTCCGGACGCGTGCACACGCTGGACCCGCCCAATGAGGCCAGATGGCGCGCCGCGCGCGAGAGACGCGCGGCGGCGCGGCACCTGCAGGGCACGTGATCCAAGCCCGGGACCGCCGTCGTGCCGCGGCACCTGGCGGCAGTGCCACTGGGGCCGCCGGATCCCGGGCGGCCGCCGACGCCGGTCTTCTGCCGCCGATCCCGGCCGGGACAGGCCCGAACGGCGCCGCTGTTCGGTGCGTTCTGGTCCAAGGGCGCTGGGGCGGCGCCGTCCAACTCCATGCCGGGCCGTCCCCCGCGGCGGTGGCGCACTCGTCGCCGGCGTCGCGCGGGGACGTGCATGGCGGGCTTGGGGGTGGCGGGCGGCGTGCTCCCCTTTCACGTGATGGCCAAGCCGATCGGTCCGGTGTGCAACCTCGACTGCACCTACTGCTACTATCTGCGCAAGGATGCGTTGTACGCGCACGGTGAGGACTTCCGCATGCGGGAGGAGGTGTTGGAGCGCTTCATCCGCGACTATGTCGCGGCCAATCCCGGGCCCCATGTGGACTTCGCCTGGCAGGGGGGCGAGCCCACGCTGATGGGCCTGGACTTCTTCCGGCGCGTCGTGGCCCTGCAGCGGCAGTACCTCCCGCCGGGCTGGACCTGCGGCAACGCCCTGCAGACGAACGGGACGCTCCTGGACGAGGAGTGGTGCGCCTTCCTCCGGCAGCAGCGGTTCCTCGTCGGCATCAGCATGGACGGCCCGCCGGAACTCCACGACCACTACCGGGTGGACAAGCGGGGCCGGCCCACGCATGCGGCGGTGCTGCGGGGCCTGCACCTCCTGCAGCGGCACGGGGTCGAGCACAACGTGCTCTGCACCGTCCACCACGCCAACGCGCCCCATCCGCTGGAGGTGTACCGCTACCTCCGCGGGGCGGGCGTGACCTGGCTGCAGTTCATTCCGATCGTCGAGCAGTGCGGGGCGGAAGGCGTATCGGACCGCTCCGTCGAGCCCGAGGAGTACGGCGCCTTCCTGAGCGCCATCTTCGACGAGTGGATCCGCCACGACGTCGGCCGGGTCTTCGTCCAGATCTTCGAGGAGTGCGCGACCGTGTGGGCCGGGATGCCGGCGAGCCTCTGCGTGCTGCAGGAGACGTGCGGGCGCGGCTTGGTCATGGAGCACAACGGCGACGTATACGCCTGCGACCACTTCGTCCTACCCGAGTACCGGCTCGGCAACGTCTCCGCGGCCGGTCTGGCGGAGATGGTGGCGGCGCCGGAGCAGACGGCCTTCGGCCTCGGCAAGCGCGACGCCCTGCCCCGGGTCTGCCGGGAGTGCGACGTGCGCTTCATCTGCAACGGGGGCTGCCCCAAGGAGCGGTTCGTGCGCAGCGCGGACGGCGAGCCGGGCCTCAGCTACCTCTGCGCCGGCTACCGCCGCTTCTTCCACCACGCCGATCCCTACTTGCGGCGGCTGGCGGGGATCTGGCGCCGGGGCCTGCCGCCCGGGTCCGTCATGGCCGAGATCCGCCGCGAGGACGCCGCGCGCCGGGCCGGGATCGGGCGCAACGACCCCTGCCCCTGCGGCAGCGGCAGGAAGTACAAGCGGTGCTGCCTGGGGAAGTCGGGGCTGTGAAGAGCGCCGGGGCGGGGGCCGGACCTCCGGCCGGGGCGCCCCGGGCAGCATGGAACGAATGACCCAGGGGGCGTGGGCAGCAGGGCCGCCGGACACGTCGCGAGGCTTTGCCGTTCCGCATGCGACGCCGTGAACGACGCGATGTCGGAGGCATGGCTGAGGTCCGTTTCCGGTGACGATGGCCGCACCCGCTACGGCGATGGGGGAGCACCCCTGTTCAGTCCGGCAAGACGCCCTGCGCCGCTGGTGGGGATGGCGACCACCCGGGTGGTGTTCCAGGTGGCGTCGCCGCGTCCGCCATCGACTGGTCCGCGGTGCCGGCGACCGGGGGACATGGCGGATCGGGGTGAGCGCCATGTGCGGCTCTGACCGTGGGCGCCACCGGTGCGGGGGTGCCAGGGGGCGTCCCAGGGCCGGGGCCTGAGCGGTCACAGGGCGGGAATCACCGTATGGTCGCCGTCCAGGCGGCACGCCACCGGTCGCCGTCTGCGGCAGGCCTGCGCCGAGGCCCGGGCTGAGCCGGCGGTGCCGCGGATCGGGGGGAAGCCGTCGCGGCGGGCGGCACTCCCATCAGGCATGCGGGGGCGGGCCCTCCGCGTAGGCCTGGATCAGCCGGTCGAGTTCCGCCGCGGACCGCACCACGTGGCGCGGCCGCTCCGCGTCGTCGGCGGGAGCGGTCGGGTATCGCTCGTTCCAGACGATGTGGACGGAGATCAGGCCGAGGGCGTTGGCGCCGCGGATGTCGCGGGCGAGGTTGTTGCCCACCATGGCGACATTCGGCCATTCGGGCTCGGGGATGCGCAGGGCGCCGAGGGCGTGATGGAACATGCGCGGGTCGGGCTTGGATGTGGCCAACTCCTCGGAGATGGCGAAGGCGTCGAAGAGGTCGAAGAGGCCGTGCTGGTGCAGGACGTTGCGGTAGGTGCCCGGCCGGGTGTCGGCGACCAGGGCGAGGGGGTAGCGCCGGGCGTGCAGGTCCCGCAGGAGCTGGGCCATGCCGGGGAAGAGGTCTGCGCTCTGCGTGGTGGCCGTCTCGTCCTTCTGTTCGGTCCGTTCCTGCATGATCGTGTCTCCCAGATCGAGCAGGATCGCGCGTAGGCGCGGCAAGGGGGGCACCTCCCGGACGTCCGGTTCCCCGCGGGAAGTCGGTGACCTTCTGTGCCGCGCTCCACGACGGTGGGGGGCGGCCGTCGGCCGCCCCCGATCCGCCGACGTCGAACTGGTCCGCATCCCCTACGGCGAGGTCCCGTTGGCCGCCGAAACCGTTTGACCGGCCCCGCCGAGGATTGCCGACCCGGGGCCGGAGGCCGTGTTCCCCGCGCCGCCGACCACGGCCGCGACTTGAGCGTTGGCCTGATTGTTCTGGCCGCTCCCGACCCACGACCAGGGCCCGCTACCGGTATTCTGGTACCCGCCGCTGACCGCTGCGTCCTCACCCGAGGCCGTATTCGCCGCTCCGCCGCTGACCGAGGCCTGGAGGCCCTTAGCGGTGTTCCCATAGCCGCCGCTGACCGAGGCCGCTTCGACTGTGGCCGCGTTGGTCTGGCCGCCGGACACCGACGCGTCCTGGCCATCCGCTTTGTTGTTCACGCCCCCGCTCACCGAGGCCGCCGTGCCGTCGGCCAAGTTGCTCTCGCCGCCGAGGACTGTGGATGTCGAGCCGCTGGCGGTGTTGTCGGAGCCGCCCGCCACCGCCGCCCCGGATCCGCTGGCGGTGTTGTCGGTTCCACCGCTGACCGCGGCGAGTTGCTGGGTCGCCGCGTTCTTCTGACCGCCGCTGATCACCGTCCACGGCCCGCTCGCGACGTTCTGATAGCCGCCGCTGACCGCTGCGTCCTCACCCGTGGCCTGATTGACCGCGCCGCCGCTGACCGCCGCCTGGTTGGCAGCCGCCGTGTTGCCGTATCCCCCACTGACGGATGCCGCCAGGGCCGTGGCGTCGTTGGCTTGGCCGCCGCTGACCGACGCCGCCGGCCCGTCCGCCTGGTTGTGGAGGCCGCCGGTGACCGACGCGAACGCCCCGCCCGCCACATTGTCCTGGCCACCGGTCACGGTAGCCCAGGGCGCGGTGGCCGCGTTACCCTCGCCCGCCACGATGCCGCCGTAGGCCGTGAACGTATTCCCGTCTCCGATGACCAGGTAGTGTGAACCGGTCTGGGTCCCCGGATTGGCGTTATACCCGATGATCACGTTGCCAAGACCGTTGGACGTCGTCGTCGACCCCGCTCCGTTCACGATCTGCAGATTCATGCCGCTGAACTGCAGTGTGTTCCCGGCGCGGCTCACCCCCGACAGCAGCGCGTTCAGGTCTGACACCTCATGCGTCAAGTTCTGATCGTCCGCCTGCAGCGTGGACACTTGACCCGTCAACGCGCTCACCTGTTGGGGCAGCGTGCCGATCGCACTTTGAAGGGTCTGCACCTCGCCGCTCAACTGGGCGTTCTGGGCCGTGACCTGCGCGTTGGATGCCTGTACCGCCGCGACCTCTTGCGTCAACGCCGATAGGCTTGACTGCAGCGAGTACACCTGTTGAGCGACCGATGCCAGGCCCGCGGCCGAGGCCAGCGCCAACGTCTGCTGATGCGAGCGGCACCCGCCCTTCGGCACGCTGAGCGTCCCGTTCCCGCGGTGGATGCACACCACCGTCCCCCCCGCAGCCACGGTGGCCCCCGCCGCCCGGGCGACTATCCCGCCGGCCAGCACAGAACCCGCGGCCACCGCCATGAGCACCCATCCCCAGAGTCGTCTCACGCGTCCGTACCCCCCTCGAAGAGTCCAAGCAACGTCGCCAAGTTCAGGGTCGTCGCCGCTCTTCCTTTCGTTGCGGGAAGGCTCAACCCATGATGTGTTCACCGGACGGTTTGTCCCGCTCCCGTTGAGACTCCGGGACTGGACGCCAAGCCCCGGTTCAGTCTTCGTGTGCCGAAGGTCCCAAACGTGCAGGTGTGAAGAGCGAACCGGAGGTTCCCGGTCCGGAAGGGGACGGACAAGCGCGAGGCTCCCAGGGCTGAAGCGCGAGCCCGCCTCCTGTCCGCATGTCCCCCAAGGCTCGGTCAGATCTCGTCGGGCGAGGCGAGCCCGCAACTCGGGCTGACGGAGATGCAGACGCAGATCAACGCCATCGACACCGCCTGCAAGGGCGGGCAGGCGGCAACTGCGGTTGGTTTCAAGCTCTTCCCGAGCAACGGGCCCCAGATCGCGGGTCGTTACGCCCAGGCTGTGAGGAGGGGAGGTTCCAACTGGCGCCGCTCCCGGCAGACCGGTACTGTCCGGCCCCGCGGCGCCCCACACATGGGGCCGTTCCGCCTGGCCCACCGGAGGCGGTGCTGCGGGCGGCGGCCGCCGGATGTGCCCGGGATGTGGACGGGTCATCTGAACCGTCGGCGCTGTGTCCGCACCGGGGGCCGGGCCAGTCCCCCCTCCCCGCCGTCAGCCTCGGTGGCCGGCCAACCAAGCCGGAAGGTCCGCCAGGGTGGCGATCACACCGGCGCATCCTGGTGGCGGCGCACCCGGAGGATCCGCCGCCACCAGCAGGGCGGTGGCACCCGTGGAGGCGGCCCAGGCGACGGCGTCCGGACTGTCGTCCACCACGACCGCCTGGGTTGGGTAGACGCCGGCATCGTGGAGGATCCGCGCGTGGTACTCCGGCCCCTCCTTCCAGGTGCCGATCAGGTCGGGCCCGTACAGGCGGCCAAAGCAGTGCCGCACGCCCATTCCCGTCAGGTAACCGTCGAGTTCGTCCGAGGCTTCACCAGAGGCGGTATGGAGCAGGAAGCCATCGGCGTGGAGCCGGAGGATCGCGTCGGGGGCACCGGGGCACGCGGCCCGCACGCCGCGGGTGATGTGGGCGGTGGCCTCCCCCGCCAGGATCAGCGCCTGCTCGCCCGGCGGCCGCGCCAGTCCCAAATCGTCGCACATCCAGTGCAACCAGGCGGCCCGGCTGATGCGGATAAGCTCCGCCACGCCCCCGCCGGCGCTGCGGAGCGCGGCGCCCTCCGGGCCGAAGAGGCGCCTGGCCATGCGGCGGTTGGCTTCGGCCCATGCCGCGGGGGCGCCCCCGAGGCGCGGGCCCATGAACGGACCGACCAGACGCTGCCATTCGGGGGCGCGGAGCGCGTTGTCGTTCATCACGCCGCCATCGTCGAGAAACACGACGGTTTGCCGTTGCAGGGGCGCGCCCCCCCCCCCGACCCACCCGGCTGGACTCCGGCCGCCGGTGTGGCCGGGAGCGGCTTCGCCTGTCCTCCGGCGCCCTCCTGCGCCCGTCGCGCAGGGCCGGCCAGAGCGGTCGCGGCGGGAGGATTACGCTTGCCGGGCTGTCGCAGGCCCCGGCCATGGCGACGCGGGCCGTTCGACGCACGTCCGCCGCGCCGTCAGCGGGAGAGTCCATAGCCACGCGCGGCGCCGGAGGCAGCGGGAGGGGCCACTGCCGGCCACCGAGGCCGATCCCTTCCCACGACACCCGTTGCGGTGGCCCCGCGGGACCGCGCATCCCCTACAGTCGCCCGGACGGGCCCCCCGGCGGGTCGTTCGCCCGCGGAGCCGGGCCCGAGTGGCTCTGGCCCCCCCTGGGCCCGGGCCGGATTCTTGCTCTGACGGGTCTCGGGCGCCGCGGGTGCGGGTGTGCGGGACGGCATGCCGGCCCGTGCGGCGGCACGGCCCGCCGGCGGACCCGTGGCGGCCATGCGGACCGCGGGCCGCGGCAAGGATGGTGGGAACGGATGGATGCGCGCGAGCGGGTGCGGCGGGCGTTGGCCGGCGAGCCGGTGGACCGCCCGCCCCTGTGCCTCTGGCACCACTTCCGCCCCGAGGGTTCGCCGGCCGCGCTGGCGACGGCGACCGTCGCCTTCTTCGGCGAGTTGGACCTGGATCTGTACAAGGTCATGCCGGATCTGCCCTATCCGGCGCCGCCCATCCGGCCCCTGACCACAGCCGAGGCGTGGCGGGGCCTGCCCGCGCTCGGGGCCGGGGCCGGCGGGCCCCTGGCCGGTATGCCCGAGGCGGTGTCTCTGGTGCGGCGACAACGGCCCGAGGCGGTGATCGTGGCCACGGTGTTTTCACCGCTGGCGCTCGCCCTGGGATGGAGTGGCGGGGCCCCCGGTCTGCTGGAGGCCGCGGGGCGGGAGCCCGCGGCGGTGCGCCACGGCCTGGGGGTGGTGGCGGACAACGTGGCCGCGCAGTGCGCGGCATGCCTGGCCGCCGGGGCCGACGGGATCTACTTCGCGACATCCGGGCTCGGCGACGGCCTGCTTACCGCCGAGGCCTACAGGGCACTTGGCCGGGAGTTCGACCTGCGCGCCATGGACGGGTGCGCCGGGGGCTGGTGCAACATCCTGCACCTGCACGCGACGTCCGCGCTGCAGTGGACCTGGGTGGCGGACTATCCCGTGCAGGTCTTCTCCTGGAGCGACCGGCGGACGGGCGTGCCCCTGCGGGCGCTGGCCGAGGCGCTGCCCGGCCGGGCCGTCATGGGCGGCATCGACGAGTCCGGTGCCGTCGTGCGCGGCGACCTGGCGGGGCTCGCCGCGGAAATGGAGGACGCGGTGCGGCAGACGGGGGGCCGGCGCCTGATCCTCGCCGGCGGCTGCTCCGTGCCCGACGACGTGGCGCCGGAGCACCTGCGGGCGGCGCGGACGCTTGTGGCGCAACCGGCCTCCGGGTGATGTCCGGAGGCGCGGGCGGTGAAGCCCCTGCGGCGGCACTCGCGCCCCGGGGCCCCGGAACGGTCGGGTGCGGTCTGGCTGCGGCCGTGCGCCGGATCGGCCCGGCCGAGTCCGGCGCCTGGTTTCTGGTCGGGGTGCCATGGGTCGCCGCGATGGCCGTCAGTCGGGCACCGGCCGCCGGTTGGTGGCTGGGGCTGGCGCTCGGCTGCGGGGTCGCGGCCCGCGAGCCCCTGCTCTGGGGCCTGTGGCGGTGGTGGAGGGGCCTGCCGGCCGTTCCCACGTGGCGCGCCGGCGCCCTGTTTGGTGTGGCCGCCCTTGGGGCCGGCGCCCTCTGGTGGCATTCCGGCGTGCCCACGGCGGCGATGCTCTGCTGCGCCGCGATCACCACCGTGGGCGCGGCCGACTTACTGGCCAGGGCCGCCCGCCCGAAGCCGGCTGTGGCCGGCAGCCTCGCGGGCGCGGTGGCCGGCGGGTTGGTGTGCCCAGCGTTGCTGTCCGCCGCAGGGCGTCTCAACGCTCGGGCGTGGCTGCTCGGTGCCTGCCTGGCCTATACGCTCGGGGTATCCTCCTGTGCGATGCACCTCTTCCTGGAAAGGGTGCCGCGGCGTTCGGGCGCGCGGTCGCGCGCAGCCGTCTGGCTGTGGGGCTGGACGCTCGGCGCGGGGGCGCTGCTCTTGACGGCGGGCCTTCTTGCCGGCGCCGGCCCGGCCGCGGGGTTGGCGCTCTGCCTTGGCGTCCAGCGCGCGGAGTGGGCGCGGCGGCAGCCCCGGACCACGGCGTTCCGCCGCCTCGGCTGGCGGGAGGCTCTCTGGCTCGGGATCACGGCGGCGCTGCTCCTGTGGGCCGGGGCGTGAGCGATCGCGCGGCGGCCCGGTTGCGGCGGTGTCAGGGGCGCGGCGGGCGGCGGTCCGGGACCGGATCGAGGGGGCGGCGCAACGGCGTCTGCCCGTGCGGCCCCGCATCGGCGGCGGCCCCTGCGGTCGGCAGTGGGCCGTTCCGTTCTGCCGGCCTGACGGACCGCGTTCTGTGAGAGCCCCCCCCCGTACGGTACCCGGCGGCCCGGCCCACCGCGCTCCGCGCTCGGCACCCGCAGACAGAGGGCTTCCGCGGGGGGCCGCCGCGGCTCGATCCGAACCGGGGAGCCCCCGGCGCCGCCGGACGTGCCTCCCGTCGTGCTTCTGTAGCCTGACCGCCGCGGGCCAAGTGAACCGGTGCGCAGTCGTCGGCCGTCGGTCGTCCCCCGCCATATTTCGCGGCGTGACCGTCGCCCAACGGTCGGTTCCCCGGTGGCGCCACCGCGGAGCCCGTCCCCGCCGTGCGCCCTTAGGCCCTTCCCGTCCCCCCCAGGCGCCCAGGAGAGCATCTTACATGTCGTATTGACAACAAAGATGCTATTATGGGGTTGTTCCCGGTTCAGATGCGCCCTGTGGGGAGGGTTCCCCCGTGCCCGAGGCGGTTGATGACCGTGTCGACCTGCTGCAGTCCGTGTTTCGGGAGACCGCACTCCTCTATCTGCGCCTGCGGGCGGCGGCGGAGGCCGTCCACGACCAGGGGCCGCTCACCGCGGCGCTACGCGCCGTGCTGCTGGAACTGCACGCGTCCGGGCCCCGGACGGTCCCCGACCTTGCCCGCGAGCGGCCGGTGACCCGGCAGTACATGCTCAAGATCGTCCAGCAGTTGCGCGACCTGGGGTGGGTCGACGCCGCACGCAACCCCCGCCACCGGCGTTCCTACCTTGTGGCGCTGACTCTGGAGGGCAGGGCCGAGGTCGAGCGCATCCTGGCCCGAGAGCGCGTCCTGCTCGGCAGCCTGCCCCTGGACATCCCCGAGGGGGACCTGGGGACGGCGCTGCGCGTCCTGCAGGGCGTCCGGGAACTGATGACGCAGGCGCAGGACAATCTCGTCCCGGAGGGGGAGGCGAAGCGATGACCGCGTCCCCGCGCCGGGCCCGCGGTTCCCTGTTCGCCCACCCGGAGGGTTTCCTGGGCCGCATCGCGGCCCGCGTGATGGCGGTCGCCGGCCGTCGCCGGAGCCGGGAGGTCGCGTGCCGCCTCGACCTGCAGCCGGGGGATCGCGTGCTGGAGATCGGATTCGGCGCCGGCGACGATCTCTCCCGCGCCGAGGCCCGGGTGGGTGCCCAGGGCGCCGTGACGGGCATCGACAGCTCCAGGACCCTGGTCGCGCAGGCGCAACGCCGTTTCCGTGCGGCCATCACCCGCGGGCGCATGTCGGTGGCCCTCGCCTCCGCCGACGCGCCCCTGCCCTTCGCGCCGGGCACGTTCACCAAGGCGTTCTCCATCAACAGCTTCCAGTTCTGGGGCGACCCCGCGGCCACGCTGCGCGAACTCCAGCGGGTGGTGGTTCCTGGAGGCAGGGTGGTCCTGGCGGTCCAGCCGAAGGGCGGCCTCGCCCGCACCACCACGCCGGCGGCCATGCTCCAACGGCTCGCGGCGGCGCTCCAAGGCGCCGGGTTCGAGGTGACCGGCCGGGACCTCTGCCCGATGCCCCCGCGGGCCGTGGCCATCGTCCAGGCGGTCAGCACCCGAGACCGGCCATGAGGCCGACCGGCGGTACCCCGCCGCGCTGAGCCGCCGCGACGCGCGTCTTCGGTCGATCGGAAGCGAGGAACCCGGTCGGCCGCGTCCAATGGGGCGATCGGCTGGCCGACCCCGTTCCGCCCCGGTCCGGAGGCACGGTCCGCGGCCTCTGCCGGCAGTCGGCCGAGGCGCCCGACACTGACACCCGCGCCGTGGCGGCGGCCGGTTCCGTGACCGCGCCGCGCCCCCCAGGACCGGGGCTGCCGAGCGGTCACCCGACTCCCGAGTCGCCTCCCCGCGGCAGGATCCGGGCGAGACGGCGCCGCAGGGGACGGGCGGGGCGCCGCAGGGGGAGGGGGTCCCCGGAATGGACGCCGAGGTCGGTGGCCCTTGGTCGCGCCTGCGGCCGCTGGAGGAGTATGGCCCGGGTAGCCGGACCTACGGCGCCTCGCCGCCCCCGGAAGACATCGCCGCGGCGGTCCAGAGGCAGCGGGCGGCCTATTGGAGCCGGCAGGCGGCGCGGCAGGCGGTGCGGGCGGGCCGGTGGGCGCCCGGTGGGGGTGCGCCGCAGACCGCCGGCGCCTGGCTTGTGGAGGCGGAGCGCCGCAGGGGCCGTTTGGCGGACCTCCTTGCGCTCCATGCGGCCCCGCCGCTGCAGGCGCAGGAAGGGCTCGGGTCTGTCGAGGCGCCGGGTGGCGGGACGCGCGCCCTCGTGGGGTTCGTCCTGCAGGGCGGAGGGGTCGTGCGTGCGGCGGCCCCGGCATCCGCCGACGGGGCCGCGCCGCCGCCCGCTCCCGGTACGGTCCGCCTGCTCCCCCCGCAGACGGTGATCGAGGGGTACGCGGGGGGCCGGGTCGATGAGTGGTGGCTCGAACTGCCCGCCCTGCGGGCGGCCGACGAGCCGGTCGCCAAGGCGACTCTGCTGCAGGGTCTCACCGTGCCCGGCCTGGCCTGCGCCCAGTTGCATCAGGCCGTGGAGGGCCTGGCCGGGCGGTTCGGGGCCGGGGTCCGCCCGGTGCTCTGCGGCGCCGGGGTCGCGGGGTTGACCGCGCTCTGCTACGCCGCTCTGGATCCGAGGATGGGCGGGGTGGCGGCCGATCTGACGGGGCTGGCGGGGGCCGAGTGGCCCGGCGTGGCGTTGATACCCGGGTTTGATCTGGAGTTCGACATCGAGTCCCTGGTGCAGTTGCTTGCCCCGCGGCCGGCCTGGCTGGCCGGTGTGGACGGCCCTGACGGCCCGCCGTGGGACATCGGGTATGCACGGCGCGTGCACGGCCTGTGGGGTGCCGCCGGGCGCGTGCGCTTCACCGCGCCGGGCGGCGCGGAAGTGCCCGCGGCGGAAGCAGACACCGGCCCCGGCGTGCCGGCCGCGCGCTTTGCGCGCCCCGTTCCGCCGCCGCCCCGGCACGTGGATGGCGTATCGCCGGAGGAATGGCCGGGCTGGCGCGACGGGTTGCGGTCGCGCTTTCTCGCGGCCGTCGGGGGCGTCTCACGACCGGGCGTGAGCGGGGTGGAGGTGCGGGATCTGGGGTTCCGGGACGGCGTGGCGGTCGAGCGCGTCTCCTGGAGCGCCGGCCCGGACGTGCGGGTGTACGGGCTGCTGCTGCGGCCGACCTGGCGTCCGGGGCCTCTGCCGGCGGTGCTCTGCCTGCCGGGATCGGCCATGCGGCCCGAAGACCTGTTGCCGTCCTGGGGCGGCATGGTGGCCGAAGCGGGGTATGCGGCGTTTCTCGTGGACGTCAAGCCCGCTCGCCTGCGATCGGGCATCCACCGCGAGATCGCGGAGGGCCGGGCGATGGTCTGGAACCTTGCTCTGGACGTTCTGTCGGCGCTCGACTACCTCGCCGGGCGGCCGGACATCGATGCCGGGCGCATCGCGGCACTGGGCGTCTCGATCGGCGGCACCCAGGCCTGGATGGCGGCCGCGCTCGATCCCCGGGTGAGGGTGGCCATACCCGTCGTCGGGGTAACGTCCTACGCCTCGCTGAGCCGGTGCGTGCTGCCCGGCGGCCGGTCCTATCTGCAGAGCCACGGGTGGTACTACTACCACCCCGTGCTGCAGATCGCCGAACAGTACGACCTGGTGTCACTGGCCGCCCCACGCCCACTCGCGTTGCTGGCGACGACCGGCGACGACTGCTTCCCCGTCGACGGGGTGCGCGAATGCGAGCGGCGCATCGGGGCGCTCTATGCGACGCTGGGGGTCCCGGAGCGGTTCGAGACGGTGGTGGAGCCCGGGCCCCACGGGTTTCCCACGGGCCTGCGGCGGGCGGCGCTGGGCTGGCTGGAGCGATGGCTGTGAGGGAGATGCCGGGCCCGTGGACCGGGTGCCGCGGGGCCGCGTCGGGTCGGGGGGTTGTCCATGCGGGTGCCGGCCAGAGCGCCGGGCTGTGGCCCCGCGGGCCGGGCCGGGGTGCCGCGCGAAGCCGACCCGGTGGAGAACGAACCGACGCGGCGGTGCCCGCCTCCGGTAGCCGCCAGCGGCGGTGCCGCCACGCCGGAACCGCTTGGGGCGATCACGCCCGGGGGGAGCGGGGAAGGGCCGAGACGCGCCAGCGGCGCCCTCCGCCCTGCGGTTCACCACGGCCTGCGCCAGCCGAATGCGCAGCGGGCGCCACCGGGGACGGGCGTAGCGGGACGCCGCCCGTCCCCGGGCGGCAGCCGCTCCGCGACCCTCCTCCCAAGCCGGCAGAGGCCTGTGCAGCCCCCTCCCCGCGCCGCCACGCCGTCCGGAAGCCGCTCGCGAGGCGGCGTCGCCGACGCCTCCCGGGTCAGAGCGGCATCCCGCCTAGCGCCGGCCGGGGTGCCGGCCCTCGTTTCCGTTCCCGTCTCAGCCCGACGCGGCGGTGCCGAGGTCGCTGGAGTGGCCCGCCTGCAGGTGCGCGCCCGGGTCCAGCGCCTGTTTGCACGCGCTGACGGCCAGCGCCGCCTCGCCGAAGGCGGTGGCGATGAGCTTGAGCTTGCCGGGGTACGCGGTCGCGTCCCCCGCGGCGTAGATCCCGGGGGCGACCGCCAGCGTATCGGGTGCGACGACGATCCCGCGGCCGTCGAGGGGCAGCCCCCAGGAGCGCACCAGGGACAGGTCTGCCGCAAAGCCGAGGGCGAGTACGACCTCCGAGCAGGGCAGGGTCTGCACAATGCCCGACCGGATGTCCCGCACGCGTGCCGCCTCCGGCCGGGCGTCTCCCTCGAGCGCCTCCAGGACGGAGGAGCGCAGGATGCGCACCCCCGCGGCCTCCGCCCGCGAAAGCGCCGATTCGACGGCACGGAACTGCTCGCGGCGGTGGACCAGGGTGACGTGCGCCCCGGCCTCGGCCAGTTCGCTCGCCCAGTCGAGGGCCGAATCCCCTCCCCCCACCACCAGGCAGTCCCGGTGGGCGAAGTCCTCGGCGTGCGGGACGGTGTGGCGCACCCCGTGGCCGCTCCACCGGTCCACCGCCGGCTCGCCGAGCGGCTTGGGCGCGAAGCGCCCCACACCCACGGAGAGGAGCACCGCGCGCACGGCGTACCGCCCCCGGGTGGTGGTGAGGAGGAACCCGTCCGGCGTCCGCTCCAGCCCGACCACCGCCTCCTCGAGGTGGATGGCGGGCGTGCCGCGCCGCGCCTGGGCCTCCAGCCGGGATACCAGTTCGGCGCCGCGGACGTCCGGGAACCCGCCGACGTCGAAGATCCTCTTTTCCGGGTACAGGGCGGCCACCTGGCCGCCCAGGAACGGCAGCGCCTCGAAGAGGCGGACGCGGAGCGCGCGCAGACCGGCGTAGAACGCGGCGTATAAGCCGGCCGGGCCGCCACCGATGATCGCCAGGTCAGTGGCATCCGTGGAAGCGGGACTCGTCTGCATGTCAGGACTCCCTGCGAGAGGTCTCACCGGCGCGCCCCAGGGGCGGCGCGGGTCCGGCGGAGGGGGGCTGTCGGCGCGGGGCCGGGGCGTGGGCAGGCGCGGGCCGGCGCGGGCCGGCGGGCCACCAGGGACTCGGCAAAGTCCCGTGGCACCACCACCGGGTCCGAACGTGTCCGAACACCCGGGGCGGCAACCGCCGACCAGCTCTCCCGACTTTGACGGGACTCTGGCCGGGCCACCGATAGGGTTGTGCGCCGGTCCCGCAGATCGATACCATCCCGGCCGCACGGGCGGGAATGGCCGATCGGGCATGCGGGTGCCTCCGGACGGGCGGACGATGGCGGCCTCCGCGCGGGCGCGCCGCGGAATGGCGCGGACCGTTGCCCGATGCGGACGGGTGACTGCTGTGCAGCCCCGCCCTGGGGGTGCTGAGCAGTCACTTCTCCCGTCCGTCCGCGGCGGCCGCCGGCACCCACCTGACCAGGCGTTCGACCGCCGGTCGGATGGGGCGCCGACGGGCGGGCAGCCCCGCTCGGCCGCATCGTCGCGCGCGTGGCCGGTGTGGGAAGGTGCAGGAACGCGACACCTTGGTCGGGCGGACGTGTGCGCACGCCGAGAGTTCGGTTTGTACACATTCTTCTAACCAGGATCTTCCGGGCGATCGCCCGGCAACGGCCCCGGTCGGAAGGTGGCTTCACCGTAAAAGGAGGCGACGGCTGAGGCGGGGAAGCGTGCGGGTGCATGCCTCCAGCCGAAAGCCGCGGTGAGGGATCGCCAGGCGCGGTTTCCGCCACCTCGCCCGCGCCGGAGCCGACGTTCTCCAGAGCCGCCCGGAGGGATGGCGTCCATCAGGGTGCTCGGTTGGCACGCCGAGCCGGCCGTCGCCGCGTCTCCGCCGGCGTCCTCCGGGGCGCGCCCAGGGTGCGGGACGGCGAGCGCTGCCCCGCCGGGCGATGCCCGTCTCGACCGGGGCCGGCCGCGGCGGGCGCCTCAGGCCAGCGGGGTCGGGTCGAGCACGTATCCCGTCACCATCTGCACGCCGAACACTTGGTACGGCCACGCGCCGCTGGCGGACATGTAGAGGTCGATCTGGCCGGGGGCGAGCAGGCCCGTGTCCTGGATATCCTCGATGAGGCCCCCCGCCGGCAGGTAGCCGTAGCCGTCGTAGCCCGTCACCCAGAGTGTGGTGCCGTAGGGCAGGTAGTGCGGATCGGCCGCCGCCTCTCCCAGGTGTACGGGGGTTCCGGTCGCCGTACGGCTGCCCATACCCGCTTCGCCGTCGCCGTATGCCGTGGCGCGGAGGCGCAAGACCTGGAGCACCCGGTAGCGGTGCCCGTTCACGGCGAGGACGTGCTGCAGCACGGCATCGAGCAGGGCGGCCGCGTCGGCGCGGCCCAGGGACTCCTGCGGCAGGATCTGGCCGGAGCCGTCGCCGGTGATGAGACCGGCCGCCCAGAGCGCGGCCATGGGGGCCCGCGCCCACGCGGACACCGCGCCGGCGTCCGCAAACGGCAGCGCGGACCCGCCGGCGTTGCTGCCGAGGAAGGCCAGGCTCAGGATGGAGAAGGCTTCCTCCCGGGTGATCGGCGCGCCCGGCTGGAAGTCGGCCCCGACCGGAAACGGGATCCAGCCGAGCGCCTTGGCCTGCGCGATCTCGGGGGCGCCCGGCAGACCGGGTGGGACATCCGCGAAGGGCGCCGAGGCGGGCGCCGGGGGCGCCGCGCCCTTCACCGTCAGGTAGACCTGCTCCACCCAGGCGGCCCTGGTCTCCGCCCCGTAGGGGTCGAAGGTGTGGGATGCGGGTACCAGGGCCAGGCCGGCGTGCGCGAGGCTGCTGATGGCCTGAAAGGCCCAATATCCGGGGAGGAGGTCGACGAAGGGGCCGGGGGAGAACTGCAGGCCCGCCGGGGACGGGTGCGCGGCGGTCGGTGGCTGAAGCAGGGGGGGGGGCCCGACCGGGTTCGGCGGCGCCGGTCCGGCATCGGCGGACGCTGCGGCCGGGGCGAGGAGTGCGGCGGCGAGCACGAGGGCCGCCACGCCGACAGCCCGCCGCCCCATGGGGCGGGTATGCAAGTGGACCGCTCCCTTTGTCCGCCGCCGAGGTTAGTCGTCGGGTTCGGAGGAAAGGAGGTCCCCCTACCGGTCCTTGAAACCGACCGGATTCACCCGTCGCGGACATCCCAGGGATGGATGCCCGCGATGAAGCCGTCCCCCGGTCCCGGCCGTGGCCGGAATTGGGCGTTGCTCAGGTGGGCCACCCGTTCGCGCGTCGTCGCGGCACACAGATGATGTCCACCCGGTCACCATGGTCTTCGCTGGACCCGCCCCGAAATCCTGCCGGGGGGGGCAGGGGCCTCCAGGGGGCAGGGCGGGGGCCCCCAGGGGGCAGGGCGCGCGTGGCGTCCCTCCTGACCCGTTCCTCAGGGTGCGGGCCGTGGGCGGGGGAGCACGTCGCCGAGCCAGCGGGCGAGGTCTGCCAGTTCGGCGTCGCCCACCTCGTGCCCCAGTGGGTACTCCCGGTAGGTGACGGTCGCACCGGCGGCCTCCAGCCGGGAGCAGAGCGCCCGGCCGAGCGCGACCGGCAGGAGTCGGTCCCCGGTGCCGTGGGCGACGAACACAGGGGCCGCGTGCAGCGCGCCGGGCGCGGGCCCTGCCTCCTGCTCCGGGGGGTACCCGCTCAGGGCGGCGTATCCGGCCAGGCGCGGGGCCCCCGAGTCGAGCATGACCGAGGAGGCCACCGCCGCCCCCTGGCTGAACCCGGCGAGGACCGTCGTCTCCGGATGGAGGTCCAGGTGCTCCGGCAGAGCCCGAAGCGTCTCCGCGACCAACCCCACCGCCGTGCGGAGATCGGGCGCACGCGGCTCCCGCCCGCCGTCTGCGGGCCACGGGGCCGGGTCCGGTGCACCCCCGGGGACTGTGCGTAGCGGATACCAGGCGTGGCCGCCCCAGGGGAGTTGCAGCGGGCCACGCAGGGACACGTAGAGGAGGTCGCGGGGCAGGGAGAGGCCGATGCCGAGCATGTCCTCCTCGTCGGCGCCGAAGCCGTGCAGCAGAACGACGGTGCCCCGCGCCGGACCGCGGGGGGCGAGGGTGGCGTGGTGGAGCATGGTGCACCTCCGACCTGGCTCGACCGGCGGCGGCGTCGGCTGCCGGCCGTCGAGCCGAGGGGTGGCCGCAGGCTTCCGCCCCTCCGGGCGGCGATCCTGCGCCGCCGCGAAGGCCCGACCCTCCCCGGTCGGCGCGGCCTTCTGGACCGGTCCTGCCGTGCCCTGCCGGCGCGTGCCGTCCATCTCCCCGGAGGTCAAGCGCGGTATCCCTCCGAAACCCCCCTGCGCCCATCCACGCGGAGTGGCGGACGGGCGGAACGGGGTGGCGAAGTGGCGGCGGAACCGACGATTCGAGCCGGCATCATCGGCTACGGCGGTGCCTTCAACATGGGCAAGCACCACGCCGGGTCCATCAACGGGCAGCCCGGCATGCGGACCGTGGCGGTCTGCGACCTCGACCCGAAGCGGCAGGCGGCGGCGAAGGTCGACTTCCCCGAGGTGGACACCTACGGCGACTACCGGGAGATGCTGGCCCGCCCGGACATCGATCTCTGCGTCGTCGTGCTGCCGCACTACCTGCACGCGCAGGCGGCGATCGACTGCAGCAACGCCGGCAAGCACGTGATCACCGAGAAGCCGATGTGCATCACGGCGGCCGAGGCGACGGCCATGATCGAGGCCGGGCGCCGGGCCGGCCGGATGGTCACGACCTTCCACAACCGCCGCCACGACGGGGACTACCGCACGCTGCGCCAGATCGTGCAGAAGGGGCTCATCGGCGACGTCTTCCACGTGGAGATGTTCGGCGGCGGCTACGGGCACCCCGGCTACTGGTGGCGCTCGGACAAGAAGGTGTCGGGCGGCCACTTCTACGACTGGGGCGCGCACTACCTGGACTGGCTGCTGGGGATCGTCCCGAGCCGCGTCCGGGAGGTGCGCGGCTTCTTCCGCAAGCTCCGCTGGATGGACGTGACCAACGAGGATCACGTCCATGCCCTGCTGGTCTTCGAGAACGGCGTGACCGCGGATGTCCAGATGTCCTCGCTCGCCCGCGTCGGCAAGCCCCGCTGGCACGTCCTCGGTACGCGGGGCGGCCTGCAGGACAGCGGCGACCACTTCAACGTCAACACCGAGGTCGAGGGGCTCGCGGCCCAGGCGACGATCAAGTTCCAGGAGAGCCGCTGGGGCGACTACTACAAGCAGCTCGCCGACCACCTGCTGCGGGGCGGGCCGCTAGACGTGCGTCCGGAGCAGGCGCGCCGGGTGATCGCCATCATGGAGGCCGCCGAGAAGTCGTCGCAGTCGGGCCGGCCCGAGGCCGTTCCGTACGAGGATGAGATCGATCCCGCCGTCCGGATGAACTGATGGGAGGCGGGCTGCGGCCGGCCGCCATGCGGCGGGCCGCAGCCCGCCCTTTCCGGGCGACGGGGAGCACGGGGACGGGGCAGATGGGCTCTACCGCCCCGAAACGCGTCGGTTGCGAAGTGTCCGGAGGCGCCGTGCCCCGTGGAGGGCGACGGATACACCCGCCGGCGGTGCCGGTCCCGTTGCCGCGTACCGCCCCTTCGCTCCGGGTCGCCGGGATCCCTCGCCGCTCGACCCCTTGCGGCCGAGGGGGAGACGCCCCGGTCGCGGGTGGCGGCCTCGCGGTGCGGCGCCGGGGGGCCCGGCCCGCCCGCGGTCCCCGCTCAGCGCCCCGCGTGCGCCCCGGTCCCGCCGCCGGCCGTCCCCGGTGCCTCAGCCCCCTCCAGGCGCGCCGAGCGCCAGAGGCTGGGGTTGCGCCAGATGGGGAAGCGCTCGCCGAAGGCCAGGTCCTGGACGCCCAGGGCGGGGCTGCGCACCCGGTAGCCCAGCCCGATGGCAGCAGACTCCAGCGGGGCATATCCCGTCAGCACCTCGCGCGGGAAAAACACCTCCAGGGCGTAGCCCTGCCCCGCTCGGACCTGCGCGGCGCTGTGGATCCGCCCCAGGTCGGCCATGTCCTCGGGCTTCTTGATGCCCCCGGGATTCCACTCCAGCACGGCCGGCAGGCGCCCGGCCGTGCCGCGGCCGCCGGGCAGCACGACGAAGTGGTGGCAGAAGCGCGTGGGCTTGCGGGCGGCCCGCGAGTCGCGCGTATCGCACCAGATCTCCACCCCGTCGCTGTGGAAGGGCCGTTCCGGCTCGGTGCGCAGGGCGTGCGGCGCGCGGACGTCGAAGGCGAAGGCCAGGCCGTCCACGCGCCATCCCGCCCACACCCGGGCGAACGCCGTCTGGTCGTGCAGCCCGGCGAGGTCCGGCAGCAGGGCGCGGTCGGGCCAGCCGGCGAGGGTACCGTCCAGGGGCGGCCGCGGGGAGAGCCGCGGCAGCCGCAGACGGACATCGAGGAAGGCGTCCAACGGCACGCGTACCATCCCCGTGTCGGCCGCGGCGCGATCCCCTTCGGTGCCGCCCATCAACCCGCCGCCCCCTCCGCCGCCGTGTCCGCCTCGTCCCGGAGCGCCCGCGCCAGGAAGGGGCCGGTCCGGGATTCCACCGCGTGCGCCACGGCCTCGGGCGGGCCGGCGGCGACGATGCGGCCGCCCCCCTCGCCGCCCTCGGGCCCGAGGTCCACCACCCAGTCGGCGTGCGCCACCACGTCCAGGTTGTGCTCGATGCAGAGGACGGTGTTGCCGCCGTCGACCAGGCCGCCCATGACCGCCAGCAGCCGGCCGACCTCACCGGCGGAGAGCCCGGTGGTCGGCTCGTCCAGGACGTAGAGGGTCCGGCCGGTCTGCGGCCGGGCGAGTTCGCGGGCGAGTTTGAGCCGCTGCGCCTCCCCGGCGGAGAGCGTCGGTGCGGGCTGGCCCAGGCGGAGATACCCGAGCCCGACGGCCCGCAGGGTCTCCAGGGTCGGCCGGATGCTCTTGAGCGCCGAGAAGCGGGCGGCCGCGTCCTCGACGGTGAGTTCGAGGCAGTCGGCGATGGAGAGCCCCCGATAGAGCACCTGCAGCACGTCCCCGCGGTAGCGCCGCCCGGCACAGGCGTCACAGAGGACCCACACGTCGGGGAGGAAGTGCATCTCGATGCGCCGGTGCCCTCGCCCCTCGCAACGGTCGCACCGGCCTTCGGGGTGGTTGTAGCTGAAGTGGTTGGCGGTGAAGCCGGCCGCGCGGGCGTCCGGCACGCGCGCGTACAGGTGCCGCAGCGTGTCGAAGACCCCGGTGTACGTCGCGGCGTTGCTGCGCGGGGAATCGCCGATGGGTTCCTGGTCGACGCGGATGACCTTGTCCACGGCCTCGGCGCCGTGGATGCCGTCGTGCGCCCCGGGCGTCGTCTGGGCGCGGTGCAGGCGCCGGGCGAGGTCGTTGTACAGCGTATCGATGATGAGGCTGGTCTTGCCCGAGCCGGACACCCCCGTGACGGCGACCAGATTGCCGAGGGGAATGGCGCAGTCGACACCCTTCAGGTTGTGGTGCCGGGCGCCCCGTACCTCCAGCCAGGCGCGCTGGGGCCGCCGGCCGTCTCGGCGGGGGGCAGGCGCGCCTGGGTCAAGCGCGGCGGCCACCTCGTCCGGGGTGCCCTGGGCCACGATGCGCCCCCCGTGGGTACCGGAACCGGGACCGAAGGCGACGACGTGATCGGAGGCGGAGATCAGCCGCTCGTCGTGGTCGACCGCCAGCACGGTGTTGCCCAGGGACCGCAGGCCCTCCAGGGTGCGCAGCAGGCGGTCCGTATCGCGGGGGTGGAGTCCGACCGTCGGCTCGTCCAGCACGTAGAGCACGCCCGTCAGGCCCGAGCCGAGCTGGCCGGCCAGACGGATGCGCTGGCCCTCGCCGCCCGACAGGGCGGCCGAAGAGCGCCCCAGCGTGAGGTATTCGAGACCCACCTCGCAGAGGAAGTGCAACCGCCCGCGGATCTCCCGCAGGATCTCGTCGCAGGCGGTCCCGATCTCGGCCGGGAGGCGCAGGCCGTCGAAGAAGCGCCGGCATTCGTGCAGCGGCAGGCGGAGGAGTTCCGGCAAGGTCCGGCCGCCCAGGCCCACGGCGCGGGCCTGGGGCGCGATGCGGCTGCCGCCGCAGGAGGGGCAGTCGGCATCCGTGAACAGCGCGGCCACGCCCCCGGAGATCTCCCCCGAATGCGTCTGGGAGCGCGCCAACTCCAGTCCCGCCCAGAGGCCGGTGTAGCGCACCTCCACCGGGCCGCCACCGCCCAGGTCGGCCGAGAACGTCTCGGGATCGCCCGCGAGCAGCACCTCCCGCTGGCGGGGGCTGAAGTCCCGGAGCGGGGTGTCGAGGTCGAATCCGTGGCGGGCGCCCAGCGCGGAGAGGACCTGGGCCGCGGGCCCGGCGCCGACCGGTCCCCAGACGCCGACCCCGCCCTGGCGGAGGGTGACGTGCCCGCTCGGCACCAGGGTGTCCCACTGCCCGCGGCGCTGTGTCCCCGTCCCTTCGCAGACCGGGCACCAGCCCCGCGGGTCGTTGAACGCGAAGGTGTGCGGCAGAAGCGGCGGCAAGGCCGCGCCGCAGGCGGCGCAGGCATACCCCTGCCGCCACCAGCGGGCCTCCCCGCCCTCCGGCTGCAGCCCGACGGTGCCGCGGCCCAGGCCGACGCCCGCGGCGAGCGCCTGCTCCACCGCTTCGGCCAGACGCGCCCCGTCCGCGGCGGCGACGCGGTCCACCACCAGGGCGACGGTGTGGCCTGGACCGTCCAAGTCCGCCGGACCCGCCTCCAGGCTGTGTACCGTACCGTCGCACCAGAAGCGAGCGTATCCGGCGCGGGCGCAGCGGGCGCGCCAGGCCTCCACCCCGTCCTCCCCCGGTTCCGCCGGGGCGAGCACGGTGAGGCGCCGGCCCCGGGCGGCCTCCGCCGCCGCGGCCGCGATCTGGTCCCCGCCCAGCCAGCGGACGGCTCCGCCGCAGTCCGGGCAGTGGGGGTCGCCCGCCCGCGCGAAGAGGAGGCGGAGGTAGTCGTAGGTCTCGGTCAGCGTGCCGACCGTGGAGCGGGAGTTCGGCGGCACGGCCCGCTGATCGACCGCGATCGCCGGACAGAGACCGTCCACGCGGTCGACGGCGGGACGCTGCGCGCGGCCGAGGAACTGGCGGGCGTAGCTGGAGAGGGATTCGACGTACCGGCGCTGGCCCTCCGCGTAGATCGTGTCCAGGGCGAGCGACGTCTTGCCCGCGCCGCTGGGGCCGGCGAAGGCGATCAGCCGCTCCTTGGGCAGTGCGACGGTGATGTCGCGCAGGTTGTTCTGGCGCGCCCCCGTCACCACGAGGGCATCGCCGCCGGACTCCGCCGCGGGCTTGGGCGGCCGCGGCCGGCCCCGGATGTGCCCGCCCTCCAGCACCTCCCGCAGGTAGCGGCCCGTGATGGACGCGGCGCATTCCGCCACCGCCTCCGGCGTACCCGCCGCCAGGACCCGACCGCCCTCCGCCCCGCTGCCCGGGCCGAGGTCGATGATGTGGTCGGCGACCTTGGCCACGTCCAGGTTGTGCTCGACGACCACGACGGTGTTGCCGTCCTCCACCAGGCGCTGCAGCACCGCGAGCAGGTGGGCGACGTCCTGGAAGTGCAGCCCCGTGGTCGGTTCGTCCAGGACGTACAGGGTCCGGCCCGTGCCGCGCCGGCTGAGTTCGCGCGCCAGCTTGACGCGCTGGGCCTCCCCGCCGGACAGGGTCGGAGAGGGCTGGCCGAGGCGCATGTAGCCGAGGCCGACGTCGGCGAGGGTCTGGAGGTGCCGCATGATCTGCGGGATGTCCTTGAAGTGCTCCAGCGCGGCGTCGACGGTCATGCCGAGCACGTCGGCGATGGACATGGCCCGGTAGCGCACCTGGAGGGTCTCGGCACTGAACCGCGCCCCCCCGCAGGCCTCGCACTCCACCCAGGCGTCCGGCAGGAAGTCCATGTCGATGCGGCGCGCGCCATTGCCCTCGCAGACCGGGCACCGCCCGCCCTCGACGTTGAAGGAGAACCGCCCGGGGGCGTAGCCGCGGACCCGGGCCTCGGGGAGGCGCGCGAACAGGGCGCGGATCTGGTCGAAGAGCTTGGTGTAGGTGGCCGGATTGCTGCGCGGGATCCGGCCGATGGGAGACTGGTCGACGGCGATGATCCGATCCAGGGCGTCCAGGCCCTGCATCCCCCGGCACCCGGACAGGCCGTCGGCTCGCCGCGGCGCGGCCGGCCCCTCCGCCTCCGCCTCCGCCTCCGCCTCCGCCTCGCCGGCCTCGCCGAGGGTGCGGCGGAGGTTGCCGAGCAGCACATCGTTGACCAGCGTGCTCTTCCCGGAGCCGGACACACCGGTGACACACACGAAGACGCCGAGCGGGATGTCGACCGTGACGTCCTGGAGGTTGTTGAGGTTCGCGCCGAGCAGGCGCAGCGCGGCCGCGGCCCGCCGGCGCGTCTTCGGGACGGGGATCGCGAGCCTGCCGGAGAGATAGCGGCCCGTCACCGACTCCGGGAGGGCGGCCAGGTCTTTGGGGCGCCCGACGCCGAGGATCCGGCCTCCCTCGGCGCCCGCCCCGGGGCCGAAGTCGACGATGAGGTCGGCGCAGCGCATGGTCTCCTCGTCGTGCTCGACCACCACCACGGTGCTGCCGCGGTCCCGCAGCGCCTGAAGCGTGGCGATGAGCCGGCGGTTGTCCCGTTGGTGCAGGCCGATGCTCGGTTCGTCCAGCACGTAGAGCACGCCGGAGAGGCCGCGGCCGAGCTGCGCCGCGAGGCGGATGCGCTGGGCCTCGCCACCGGAGAGGCTGGGGGCGGGGCGGTCGAGGGCGAGGTAGTCCACGCCGACGTCGCCGAGGAACCGCAGCCGTTCCCCCGCCTCCAGGAGGGCCTCGCCGACGATGGCGCGCCCGGTGGGGTCGAGGCGTGCCGTGCCGAGGAAGGCGCGCAGGTCGGCCAGGGTCATGGCGGCGGCCTCGGCGATGGTGCGCCCGTCCAGCGTCACGGCCAGGCTCTCCGGGCGGAGGCGCGCGCCGCGGCAGACCGGGCAGGGCACGCTGCGGCTGACCCGCGCCAGATCGCGGCCGACGGCGTCGGCATCGGCGCCCTGGCCGCCCCGCTTCTCCAGCAGCATGGGGATGATGCCGGGGAAGGGTACGCGGGCGGTGCGCCGGCCGGCCGGCACGACGACCGAGCCGGGGATGCCGTGCAGGAATCCCTGGCGCTGCGCGGGCGTGAGGTCCCGCCAGGGGGTCCGCAGGTCGAAGCCGAGGTGGTGCGCGGCGGCCGCGTAGAGATCGCCCCAGACCCGCGTCGCCGCCGAGCCGCCCGCGGCCAGGGCGCCCTCCGCGATGGACAGGGAGGGGTCGGGTATCAGCCATTCCTCGACGACGACGGCGCTCCGGCCGAGCCCGAGGCACTCGGGGCACCATCCCTGCGGGATGTTGAAGGAGAAGGCCGCGGGCGTGGGCTCCTCGCACGACCGCCCGCAGTCCGGGCAGGCGGACGCGGTGCTGCAGGCCCGCTCGGGACCGGCCTCCGGCGCGAGGATGAGCCGGCCGCGGCCGATGCCGAGGGCGGTGTCCACGGCCTCCCAGATGCGGCTGTCGGGCACCGGTTCCGTCCCGAGCCGGTCCACGACGACGTCGATGTCGTGGCGGCGTCCGGGGGCGAGTTCCCGCCTCTGGTCGGTGCGGACGATCTCCCCGTCGACCCGCGCCCGCACAAAGCCCCGCTTGCGCAGGTCGGCCAGGAGTTCCTTGTGCCCGCCCCGCTGGTCGCGCGCCACCGGCGCCAGAAAGAGCAGCGGTCCCGTCCGCTGCAGGGCCGCGGCCTGGCGCACGATCGCCTCGCGGGCCTGCGCCCCGACCGGGTGGCCGCAGGCGGGGCAGTGCACCAGGCCGACGCGTGCCCAGACGACCCGCAGGAAGTCGTAGACCTCGGTGAGGGTGCCGACGGTGGAGCGCGGATTGCGCCCGACGGACTTCTGGTCGATCGAGAGCGCGGGCGGGATGCCGCCGACCGCGTCGACGTCCGGCCGGGGCAACTGGTCGAGGAACTGCCGGGCGTAGTTGGAGAGCGAGGCGATGTAGCGCCGCTGGCCCTCCGCGTAGAGCGTGTCGAAGGCGAGAGAGGACTTTCCCGAGCCGCTGACGCCGGTGAAGACGATCAGCCGCCCGTGCGGCAGCGTCAGGGAGACGTCGCGCAGGTTATGGGTCCGCGCGCCGCGGACGACGATCGATTCCTGCATGGGGTGCCGTCTTCTGGACGCGCTCGACGGAAACCTGCCGGCAAGGCAAACGTCTGTGCGGGTCTTTTGCGCAGACCGGGTCGGGGGACCGACCGGGGGAAAGGGCGCCGGCTGACGAATACGGCGGGCGGCGGCCGGGTCGGCGCAAGGATGGGGAGCGCATGGTGCGGGGGTTGCAGGGTATGGAGCAGGAGGCGGGGGATTCGGTGGACGCCGCGCCCGGACGCCGGCGCGGCGCGTCGCCGGCCCGGCGCCTGCTGGCGTTCTGGCCGGTCCTGATGGCCGGGTTGCTGGCGGTGCTGGTGGGCAGCGCCTATCAGGGTTGGGTGCTGACGCATCCGCGCCGCGCGCCGGTCACGGGCAACCCTGGCACCAAGGCGTACTTGGAGTACCGGCTGCTGCCGTGCCAGCACCACATCGCCTGCGGCCGGCCGCTGCTTGTGCCGGGCACCCACATCGCCATCGCCGGCTGGGCCATCCCGTACACCCCCGACAGCGGCTATCCCGGGCCGTCCAGCAACTGGTCCCAGAACACCGTCGTCTTCGTGGCCGACCACGGACAGAGCCGGACGTCCACGCCCTTCCCGCTGTATGACGTGACGATGGTCCTCAACGAGATGGGCTACAACGTCGTCCTCTACGACGCCGAGGGCACGGGGCGTTCGGGCGGGGGGGCGATCGGCTTCGGGACGGTCGAGGTCCGGGACCTCCAGGCCGTGATCGCCAATCTGCAGAGCGAGGGGGCGCCCCAGGGCCGCATCGCCGTCTGGGGCCTCGGCACGGGTGCGGACACGGCCATCCTGGCGGCTGCGGAGAATCCGGCGATCAGCGCCGTGATCGCCGACAGCCCCTATCTCACCCCCGACGGATTCCTGCTGCGGGCCATCCCGCGCTGGACCGGCCTGCCCGCCTTCCCCTTCGCCCGTACGATCCTCTGGGCCATGCAGACCGAGACGGGTGTCCGCTACGGCCGGTACAGCCCCCTCGCCGCCGTCCGGCGTCTGGGCGAGGGGGCGGGGACCCCTGGCCGTCCGCTGCTGCTCGTCTCCGGATCGGCGGACACCCTGACGCCCCCGGCGGACGCCGCAGGCCTCTATGCGGCCAGCCACGACAACAACGCCCTCTATCTCCCGGTGCCCGGGGCGGGCCACCTCCAGGCGTTCGCCGACAGCCCGGCCGGTTCTGTCCCCGGCCTGAGCCTGTACATGTGCGACGCCCTGGACACCCTGGCCGCGATGCGGACGGGGCGCTCCCCGGGCGAGGAGCAGCGCGCGGCCCCCTGCGGCGGCGCCGGACCCGTCCTGTCCTCCCCCAACCTCCCGCCGTTGCCGGGGGGCGTCGGCGGTGCGGGGGTGCGGGCCGCCGCGATCCCGTCGCCCGCCTCCGGGGCCTCCAAGACGGGGTAGGGACGGGCGCGTGGTCGGTGGGGCATGGTTTGTGCGCTGCGGCGAGGGGTGCTGGGGACAGTTCGCCGCAGCCGATCTGGCGTACCGCCGGCTCCTGCCCACGGTCGCGGTCTACTGGGCGGGCATCCGCTGGGCGGTCGCCTCCGGCTGCCGGTTCTGCGACTTCGGCGGCATCGGCCACGCCCCGGATGCGCGTGACGGGCTGTGGGCGTTCAAGAAGGGCTTCGGTCCCGGCGACACCCGCTTCTGCGGCGAGTTCGACCTCGCCTTCGCGCCGACGGGGTACCGGGCCTTCCGCATCGCCGAAGAGGCCCGCTGGGCGTGGTATGGACGTCGGGGCGCCGTCCGGGCGCGGGGGGCGGCGGCGGGCTCCGGCGCGGGAGATGCGGCCCGCGGCACGCGCGGCTGATGCCGTTCCAGGGAGGCGGGCGGCGGAGCCGCCGCCCGCCCGGATCTCACTTGCTCACTTGAGCGCTTCGTCGATGGCCGCGAGGACGTCCGGCGTCAGCTTGATCTCGGCCGCCGCCGCGTTCTCCCGCACCTGTTCCGGCCGGGTGGCCCCGACCAGGGCCGCGGTGATCTCCGGCAGGCGGAGGATCCAGGCCAGCGCCAGGTGGCCGAGGGGGAGGCCCGCCTGTTCGGCGATGGGCCGCAGGCGGTCCACGCGGGCCAGGTTCTCGGCGCGGACCATGCCCTGGTTGCGACTGCCGCGGGAGTCGGTGGGCACGGGCTCCCCGGAGCGGTACTTGCCGGTGAGGAGGCCCTGCGCCAGCGGGGAGAAGACGACGAGGCCGATGCCCTCGTCGCGGCAGGCCGGGATCACCTCGCGCTCGATGCCCCGGTTGAGCATGTTGTAGACCGGCTGGGAGGCGCCGAGGCCCCGGAGTCCGAGGCGCTTCTGGATGCCGCGCGCCTCGCGGATGCGGTGCGCCGGCCACTCGCTGACCCCCGCGTACAGCACCTTGCCCTGCTGCACCAGGTCGTTGAGGGCGAACATCGTCTCCTCCGGGTCGGTCTCCTCGTCGAAACGGTGGCAGTAGAGGATGTCCACGTAGTCGGTGCCCAGGCGCCGCAGGGACGCCTCCAGGCTCTCCACGAGGTGCTTGCGGGATGTGCCGCGGTCGTTGGGACCGGGGCCGATCGGCCAGAAGACCTTGGTGGCCAGCACGTAGGAGTGCCGCGGCACCCCGTCCAGCGCGGCGCGCAGCGCCTCGTCGGCATGGCCGCCCTGGTAGGCGTCCGCGGTGTCGAAGTGGTTGATCCCGGCATCGAGCGCCGCGCGCACGCAGGCGCCGGACTGGTCGCCCTCCACCGTGCCGCCGTAGGTCAGCCACGCGCCGAGCGAGACGGCGCTGAGCTTGATCCCGGCCCGGCCGAGTCTCCGGTACTGCATCGCCCTGTCCTCCTGTGGGACGGAAGTGGGGCCGGGGGCGCCCGCCTGCCCGCGCGCCGGGCGTCCGGGGGCGTCCCGAGCGGTCGGAACCGGGACGGGGGGAGGCCCGGCGGCGGGTCGCCGAGATGGGGCCGTCCACGCACCCGCGCACTACCTTCCCACGCGGCCGCCGCGCCCCCTGCACACGGTACCGGCATCAGACAAATGTCCGTTTATACGGTGGGGCCGCCCGCCGCGTCCTCGCGGTGGAGCAGCCCGGCCGCCTCCAGCCGCGCGAGCACGCCGCCTTCCTCCCACTCGCGAACGCGCCGCCGGATGACCGCGGGGGAGCCGTACCCCTTGGGCAGGCCGCTCCACCGGCCGCCCCGGCGCCGCACGTGCAGCAGCGCCGCGAGCACCTGCCGGGCCGGCAGCCGGGGCCGGCCGGGGCGCCCGGCCGGCTCCGCCGGCAGGAGCGGCAGGGCCTGCGCCCACAGGGGGGCGGGGACGTCCAGCACCGGCTCCTCGCCCGATCCGGGCGCAGCGGGACCGGGGTGCGCGGGGGGCGGCGCCGCCGCACGGCCGGCCTGTGGGGCCGCCGGAGCGGGAGCCGGGGCCGCCGGCAGCGGCAGCGGGAGCGAGACCGAGACCGGAGCCATCGCCATCGCAGCCGGAAGCCCTTGGACGGGAGCCGGGGCCGCCGGAACGGGAGCCGGGGCTACCGGAACCGGAGCCGGGGCCGTCGGAACGGGAGCCGGGGCTACCGGAACCGGAGCCGGGGCCGTCGGAACGGGAGCCGGGGCCGTCGGAACGGGAGCCGGGGCCGCCGGAACGGGAGCCGGGGCCACCGCCCCGCCCAACACGACTACCTCGAATGCGGCGTGCTCCTCCAGGGAAAGCAGGCGCTGCCGCGTCACCTCCAGGGCGGGCACGCCGATGTCGCAGCCGATCCAGCGGCGCCCCAGGCGCTCGCAGGCGGCGAGGGTGGTGCCGGAGCCGCAGAAGAAATCGCCGACCAGATCGCCCGGGTTGGAAGAGGCCGCGATGACGCGGCGCAAAATGCTCTCGTTTTTCTGGGTCTCGTACCCGGTCTTCTCCTTGGAGAAGCTCTTGATCTGGATGGAGTCCAGCGACTCCGCGCCGGTGAGGGCGGCCTCGGCGGCGTTGGCGTTCCACACGTCCTCGATGGGGTGGCCCTTGCCCTCCCCCCCGCCGCGCCGGCTGTAACCGGGCAGGTGCGGCACGTACTCCTTGTGGAAGGTGAACGCCTTGGGGTCCTTGGTATAGAAGAGGATGGTGTCGTGGTTGCGCGCCCAGTTGCGCACCGCGCTTTTGTAGCCGGAGATCCAGCCGATCCGCCACACGATCTCGCGCTGGAAGCACTCCGGCCCGAAGATCTCGTCCAGCAGGACCTTTACGTAGTGCGCCGCCGTCGGGTCGAGGTGGATGTAGAAGGCGCCGTCGGGCGCGAGCAGGGTGTGCATCAGGCGCAACCGGGGCAGCAGCATGTCCAGGTAGCCGGTGAGGCCGCCGCTCCAGCGGTCGCTGTAGGCGCGCGTCACGGTGTCTCCGCTACGGAGCACGTAGTCGTCGCCGGAGGCGAAGGGCGGGTCGATGTAGATCAGATTCACCCCGCCGCTTAACTCGGGCAGGAGGCCCGACATGACCGCGAGGTTGTCGCCGTGATAGAGGCGGTTGGGCGGGTCGGACGGCGAAGCCTCGGAGGCCGCGAGGAGCGGCAGCCGGCGCGCGGGGTGGTGCTCCACCGGCGGGGGCAGGGGCGCGGGCGGGGGGAGGGCGGACTCCCGGCGCGACCAGTCCAGGCGGGGCGGGACGCGGCCGGCCGACTGTTCGTCCGTGGGGGAACTGTCCATGGGTGCGGGGGTTCGCGGCAGGAGGGGGCGAAACCTGTGGGCGGCGGGGGCCGGGGCGGTCGTGGGGCGGGGCGGTGGGGCCGGGGCGGTCGTGGGGCGGGGCGGTCGTGGGGCGGGGCGGTGGCTCGCCCGAGGCCAGGGCATGGCGGAACTCGTCCACACGCAGCGGATCGTGGGGCTGGTACAGGGACCGCCGGGTCTCGCCGACCAGCCGGCCCCTGGTGAAGCGCCGCCGGCGCACCACCCCCACGTCCAGCAGGCCCGAGGGGATAGATGCGGGGCCGCATCCGGACGGGCGCGCCCGCCATGAGGCGTACCGGCGGTTGCCGCTATTTTCTCCGGCCCACAGCAAGGCCCGCCGACCGCGCATCGAGGCGATGGGGGCGGCCGGCCTTACCGCCCTTCAGGGGGGGGATCCGGCGCATGGCGGCCAGTGCACGCATCGCCGCCCGCATCCGGTGCTTGCGTATCCGTGGCGGACGTCACGGCGTTCCTGTGCCGCCGGGCCTCGGGCCCCGGCGGGATGGCCGGGCGCCGCGTGCCGTCGCGGTCGCCGCCCTGCCGCTGCTGGTGGTCTCGACCCTGGCCGCGGCGTGCGGCGGTACGCACCGCGGCGGTACCCCGCCCGCCGTCTCGTCGCAGGTGTCCACCGCGGCTTCGTCTTCCGCTGCCGCTGCCTCCACTCCCTCCACTCCCTCCGCTGCCTCCACTCCCTCCTCCCCGGCGGCAGCCCCGCCGACGGTCGTCGGAACCTTCCACGGCGACGCGCTCCGGACCGGCTGGCAGGCCGGGGAGACCCTCCTCACCCCGGCGGCCGTCGCCGCCGGCCTGGCGCTCCGCTGGACATCCCCTTCGCTCGGCGGCCAGGTGCGCGGCCAGCCGCTGTATGCGGCGCACCTGACGGTGGGCGGCGCGCCGCACGACGTGGTCTACGTGGCGACCGAGGCGGACACCGTCTGGGCCCTGGATGCGCACACCGGGACGCCGCTGTGGGGGCCGGTGCGCATCGGCACGCCGGTGCCGCGCTCGGCGCTGCCCTGCGGCAACATCAACCCCGAGGGCATCACCGGGACGCCGGTCGTCGATCAAAAGCGCGGTGCCGTCTACGTGGTGGGGGAGACCACACCCGACGGCGGGCACACGGTGGGCTTCGTGGCGGCGGCGCTGTCGTTGGCGACCGGGCACATGCTGGCCGGTTGGCCTGTGCCGATCGCCCCCGCCGGCTTCGACGCCCGGGTGCAGCAGGAGCGCGCGGCCCTCACGCTGGCGTCCACTCCGGACGGCACTGCGTTGGAAGTGGCGTTCGGCGGACTCTGGGGCGACTGCGGGCAGTACAGCGGCTGGGTGGTGCAGTTGCCCCTGGCCCGTCCGGCGGCACAGGCCGCCTGGCGCACGCCCGCGCGGGCGGGGGCGGGCATCTGGACGCCGGGCGGTCTGGCGGACACGGCGCAGGGCCTGTTCGCGGTGACGGGCAACAGCACCGTGTCCGCCCCCGGCGACATGGGGGACGGCGTGGTGCGCTTGATGCCCGGTGCCGGGGGCCTGACGCAGCCCGCAGGTCCCGCCGGGTTCTTTGCGCCCTCCAACGCGCTGGCGCTCGACCGCGCCGACCGCGACCTGGGTTCGGGCGGGCCCCTGGCCCTGCCCGATCAGCCGGGGCCCTACCCGCACCTGCTGTTTACGGCCGGCAAGCAGGGCGTGGGCTATCTCATCAACCGGGACGCCCCCGGCGGCAACGGGCGTGGTGACGGCGTCACCGGCGAGGCGCTCTGGAGCGGCTGTCTCTACGGGAACTGCCGAGACCTCCGGCAGGAGGCCGTCTTCACCACGGCGGCCTACTTCCAGGGCGCCGGGGGCACGCCGTACATCGTGACGGCCGGCCAGACGGCCCAGCCGGCGCCGTGCGCCGGCACCGGGGGGCTCGTCGCGTGGCGCCTGCAGACGGCGACGGCGCTCGCGCTGCAGGTCGCCTGGTGCGGGCCGTCGATGGCCGACCCGGGATCGCCGACGGTCAGTTCGGACGGCGGTAGGGGCGCGGTCGTCTGGGCCATCGACAGCGGGAGGCCGCGGCTGCTGGCGGTGGACGGCGCTACGGGGAAGCCCCTCTGGGTGGCCGCCCTGCCGGCGGCGCCCCGGTTCGCCGTCCCCACGGTGGCCGATGGGCAGGTCTTTGTCGCGGCGGGGGCGCGGATTGTGGCGTATGGGACGCGGTAGCGGGAGACCCCGGGGCCAGGCCCCCCCGCGGTCGGTTCGCCGTGTCGCCGGGCGCGCGTGGGGGGACCGCGTCGCCCCTTTGACACGCATAGCGGCGCGATGTTTCACCGGCCGCCGTCGCCACTTGCGGGCTGCGGCAGGCGCAGGGATAATATGGATGATTCGGCCTTGGGGGGTGGGGGCTTGTCGGAGGCGCCAGAACGGAACCCTGTTTCGCCGCCCGGCAGCGGGGTGTCCGCGGCAACGCGCCGCGATCTGATGCCCGTAGACGGTGTACCGATGACGCACGCCGCCTATCTCGACACCCCGGAAGGGCTCGGGTACAACCTCCTCCACGGTCTGTGCTTCCGCGAGGAGCCGACCGTCGACCACCAGGTCGCCGTGCGGAACGTGGTCGGACTGTTGCACCGGTATGCCCGCGCGCTCCGGCGTGGACGGGCCCTGCCCGCGATCAACGTCGATCTCGGGGAGGGCGATGTCCCGGCGCCGGACGCGTGCTTTGTCTCGTGGGAACGCGTCTTGCGCATGAACCTGTATTTCGCAAAGATCCGACTCGGGCCTTGAGCCACGGGCGCGCCGACCGATCGTCCCGGCCCGAGCGGTCGTTGGGGGCGGCCCGGCAGCGCAAGGGGCCGTTGGGCGTACGCGATCCATTGCGAGATTCAGGATGAACCGGCGCGGTCTGGCCGGCGTCGCGCCCGACCTGTGCGTGGAGGTGCTTTCCCCGAGCACGGCGAGCCACGATCGCGGGTACAAGGCGGACCTCTACGCCCGGCACGGCTGCCGCGAGTATTGGCACGTGGACGGCGCCGCCCGCTGCCTCCACGTGCACCATCCGGGGCCTGACGGGGGGTTCGTCCGCTCGGGGTCCTACGGGGTGGCGGAGACCTTCGAGAGCATCGGGGCGCCCGGCCTGCAGGTGGACGTCCGCGAGGTGTTCGCCGACGACTGACCCGCACCGCCCGTGTGGCGGCGGGCCTTGGCCGCCGGCACCGCTGCTACGGCCGGAAACGATCCGGCCGCGCCGCGGGCTCGGTCTCGCCCTCCACCAGGTGCACCGATCCTGTTCTCCGACGGGGGGAGGGAGTGGGCGCCCATGAGCACCCCAGCCGCGCTGAGTGGCGCCCGGGTCCTGGTCTGGCGGGACGGCCGGCTGGCCGTCGTCCGCAACCGTTCCGGCGAACGCTCCTGGTGGAGTCTGCCGGGGGGAGGGGTGGAGGAGGGCGAGACCCTCGGGGAGGCCGCCGTCCGCGAAGCGGCCGAGGAGTTGGGACTGGACGTCCGGCTGCTGGGTGTCGCGGGGGTATACGAGCACGTGACGCCCACGGGCCACTGGATCGCCGCGTACTTCCACGCGGAGCCGGTCGGTGGCCGGGAGGATCCCTCGCAGGACCCCGTGGGCGCGGTGACCGAGATCCGGTGGCTGACCCCGGAAGATGCCGGCGTCCTCCTCGGGACCGCGCTGCCCGGTCGGGCGGCGCCGGGAGACTATCGCGTCACGCGCGGCCCGGCCTGATGCCTCGACCGCGCTCCCAGGGCCCCGGGGCCCCCGGGGCCCTGGGACGGAGCCGCGAGACGGCACGCGGTCGCCGGATGTGCCGTCTGTGGCGACGATGCTATGACCACCCCGGGGTGAGCGGGCGTGCCCCACCTTGTGCGGCTGGACCTCGGAGTGGTCGAGCGACGCATCCGGCAACTCCTGCCCAACTATCCGGACGTGGCCGGGGCGGTCCTGTTCGGGTCGGCCCTGGAACTCTGCCGACCGGACAGCGACATCGACGTGGGGATCATTCGCCAAAATGCGATGAACCCAGGGGCCGACGTGTGGGATGACCTGGGCGCGGCCGAAGCGGTGGCGGATGCCCTCGGCAAGTTCGGCCAGCACGCCCACCACGTCACCGTGCTCTCGCTGCGGATGCCGTTTCTGGCATTCGAGGCCCTGCGGACCGGCCATTCGTTATATCTTCGCGACGACCCTAACTCTTACCGTTACCCACATCTGGGGTGTTGTCGAATCGTGTCGAATCATGTCGATAGATTTTAGTCCAGTTTCCAGGATTTTCCCCATGATTGGAAGCCTGATCGCCAATTGTCTCCGTGTGGTAGTGGCGTTGGGCGAAACCTTCCTGTGGGCCATGCGGGAGTTTATCTCTGCCCGCTTCGGTGACGCCCGGCTCCGACTGCGCTTGGCCAAGTTGGTCGCGGCCTTCATCGCGTATCCCAACGGTTCTCTGCCACAGACCTTTACCGATTGGGGCTCGCTGAAGGCCGCCTATCGCTTTTTCAGCAACCGCCGTGTCCAGGCCCGCAGCATATTCGACGCGCACGCCGCGAGCACCATGCAGAGGATCGAGGGACACCGCGTCGTCCTCGCGGCTCAGGACACCACCTACTTCAACTTCACCACGCATCCGCGCACGTCCGGCCTTGGCCCCATCGGCGCCAACAACACCAAGCAACGGGGTTTC
>Ga0080006_1155024_pt1 | contig 48604 bp, 47 predicted proteins | sample RS3BMetagenome_FD_69209 | JGI IMG/M metagenome (GOLD analysis project Ga0080006, IMG submission 69209) | Ferric oxide microbial mat and aquatic microbial communities from Rainbow Spring, Yellowstone National Park, USA - RS3B (SPADES... ... | reverse complement strand
CGCGCGCCCCCCCCCCCCCCCCGCCGGCCCACCGGGCGGCGCCGCCCCCGCCCCCGCCCCCGCCGGTGTTCCGGGCCGCGTCCCAGGCCCTCCCACCACCGGCGCCACCATCTCCACCACCTGCAGCACCGGCACCGGCACCGGCACCGGCACCGGCACCGGCACCGGCACCGGCGACCGCCGACTCGGTGGGGTTCTGTTCCTCCGACGACCCGGACCGCCCGACCGTGCCCCGCCTCCCGGACCCGGTGGACGGCATGGCCCCGGTGTACCTGGTCGGGATGGCGAAACGTTGCTACCGCTGCGGCGACCAGACTCGCGTCATCGCGGGGCTGCTGTGCAACCTGCCCGCACCGGCGGGGGCTGAGGTGCCGACCCCACCAGGCTCAGAGGCAGGGACGGGATGGCAGCATCCGACTGCGCCTCAGGCGCCGATGTTCCGGTACGTCCCCCTCTCCCGGATTGCCTCGGCACTCGCGGCCGTTCTCGACCGGGAGTGGTACGAGCGGCACCGCATCGCCCCCATCAAGGAGCGCGATCGGGGACCCGCGTACCAGTGGACGACGGACTCCGCCACCGTGTGCAACGGCTGCTTCCACTGTGACGCCATGCTCCGGGACGACCCCATCCAGCAGGCCTTCGAGGATGCGATCGGACCGGAGTGCCACTACGACCCCTACGTGTTCGCCTCGGTCGACGTCCCCGTGGCGGTCCTGCAGGCCGCGGGGGTGGGGCTCGGGGACTCCGCGGTCCTGGGTCAGCCGGGCTCCGTGCCGAGGACGGATACGAACGCCACCATCTCCCCGGGATAGCCGCCGAGGTTGTGGGTCAGCGCCAGCGTGCGGTCGGTGTCGATCTGGCGCTCCGGGGTCGCCTCCCCCCGGAGCTGCAACCAGGCCTCGAAGACCATCCGGAGGCCGGACGCCCCGACCGGGTGGCCGAAGCTCTTCAGGCCGCCGTCGGGATTGACGGGCAACGTACCCGACCGGTCGTACGTCCCGGCGAGGACCTCCTTCCACGCGGTGCCCCGGGCCGCGAACCCCAGGTCCTCCATCAGGACGAGCTCGGTGGGGGTGAAGCAGTCGTGGACCTCGGCCATCGCCAGCTGGCGCAACGGGTCGGTGATCCCTGCCTGCCGATAGGCGTCCTCGGCGGCGATGGCGCATTCGGGGAACCAGGTGTAGTCGTACTCGGGATCGATGAGCCCGGAGCCGCTGCCGGCCGCGAAGGAGAGCGCCTTGATGTAGAGCGGCCTGTCCGTGTAGCGGAGGGCGTCTTCGGCCCGGACCACGATGGCCGCCGCCGCCCCGTCTGCCACCCCCGCGCAGTCGAAGACGCCGAGGCGTCCCGCGACGCGGGGCGACGCGCAGATGGTCTCCTTGGAGACCTCCTTGCGGAACTGTGCCCGGGGGTTGCGTGCGCCGTTCTGGTGGTTCTTCCACGAGATCCGGGCCAGGACGTCGGCAAGCTCGTCCTCGTCCACGCCGTACTTCTTCGCGTAGGCCGGGGCGACCATCGAGAACATCGCGGCGGCGGTCAATGTCCGTGCCGTCCCGTCCCCGGGGATGGGGAAGGCGTTCAACCCCTGGTAGCCGGAGTCCTTGACCTTCTCGGCACCGACCGCCATCGCGACGTCGTAGGCGCCGGAGGCCACCGCGTAGGCGGCCGCCCGGAGCGCCTCCGATCCGGTCGTGCAGTAGTTCTCCACCCGGGTGACCGGCTTCCCCTGGAGCTGGAGCGGGCGCGCCAGCGTGATGCCGCTCATGCCCGACTGCGCCGTGCCGAACCAGTAGGCGTCGACGTCGTCCTTGCCCACTCCCGCCGAGTCGAACGTCTCCCGGGAGGCGTCCACGATCAGGTCGTCGAGGCTCTTGTCCCAGTGCTCGGCGAACCGGGTGCACCCCATGCCGACGATCGCCACCCGGTCCTTGATCCCGTGGGATGCCATCACCTTGCTCCTTGTGCCGTGCCTGCTCGTGCCGTGCCTGCTCGTGCCGTGCCTGCCGTCCGTACCCACGGTGTCGGTCGTGCCGGCCCCGGGCCTCCGGCCGGTCGGGGCGCCGCTGCGCTCCCCTGGTCCCTCATCGGGGGTGCCGGGACGGGCGGATCGGCTTCGCCTTCCAGAAGTAGTCGTGGATCCCCTCCGCGGTGGAAAGTCGGCGGAACGTCATCGACACCCGGTCACCGATCGCCACCGTCTCGGGGTCGACATCGGTGAGCTCGAGCGGGAACCGCCCCCCGCCGTCGAAGTCGAGCACGGCGAAGACGATCGGCGGGCTCAGGGAGTACGACAGGTGGTCGACCGTATAGGTGGCGATGGTCGCCGGCGTCTCGGCCCGGGAGACGGCCTCCATGTCGTCGAACGCGCCGCCCCGCATCGACACGCGGGCCGGGGGGAGATGGACGGCCCCGGAGGTCCGGTCCTGCGACCCGACGAAGGCGTACTTCCATGCCTCGTTGCGCCATGCGGCGGTGGAGGAGACGCGCGCCGGCTCCGGCCGCCGGGGCGGCTCCGGTGCCACCATGCCCTTCCAGGTCAAAAAGCGCGCGTAGCTCAGGTCGGCGGCCCCGGCGACCTGGTCGGCGACCGGATCCGCCGGGGTCCAACCGTCCCTGGCCGCGGTCAGCCGGAAGAGCAGGGCATCGGCCCCGTCCGCCAGCGACACCACCCCCACCACCTGACCGGGGGCCGCCTCCTCGATCATGGACGCCAGCACCAGGCTCGCGTGTGCAGCCCCGGTCTGACCCACGGTGCCGGCGAGGTCGTCCGCCAGGCAACCCGGTCGCACGTCCAGGCTCCGCCCGACCGACCGGACCGCCCGACCGTGCATGCCGACGACGGCCACCCGGTCGACGTCTCCGGCGTCCAGGCCCACCTCCTTCAGCGCCGACCTCCAGGCCTGGAGCCCCAGGGGGACGTACCGGGTCTCGCCGAACCGCTCCTCCCACACCCGTGAGCGCTGGTCGCCGACGGTGCGCCAGCGGTCGACGAACTCGTCCGTGACCGAGGCTCCTCCCAGGTACTCGGCGACGACACGTGCCTCGGGGGCGTCCCTGCCCACCAGCAACGCAGCGGCTCCGTCTCCGCCGGCGGACTCGTCCGCCGACGTGGGGAGCCCTCCGCGCAGGTCGGCCGAGACCACCAGCGTGGTGCCGGTGCCGCCCAGCGCGGATCGGAGGGCCCCCACCCCCGAGCGGAGGCCCCCCCCGAAGTCGTAGGCGGCGACCTCGGGCGGCTGGCGGAGCACGGCGTGGATCGCCGAGGCGTTCGTCTTGTCGAGGTAGGCGGGCGCGGTCGTGGCGAACCACAACGAGTCGCATCCCTCGGCCCCCCCGGTCCGGTCGGCGGTACCCAAGGGACGGAGGGCGGAGCGGGCCGCCTCTACCCCCATGGTGGTGGTGTCCTCGTCGTGGGAGGCGACCGATCGGGTACCTTTGCCGCCCCCACTCCCGAAGAACGCGGCAATGTCCGCCCGCTGCAGGCGACGGTAGGGCACGTACCCGGCGCTGCTGATGATCCCTCGCATCCCTGTGTCGCCCCTTCGTCGGGTGTGATCGTCGCGGTCGATGCCGGCCGTCGCGGATGGTGGCGCCCCGACAGCGGTCATCCTATGATGACCACCGTATCTGACGGTCAGTCAGGAAACCACCGGCGTCCAGGGACGGCGCCGGCCGGTTCGGCACCCGCACGAGGGAGGGCACCATGGACTTCGAGCTCACCCCGGACCAGCAGGCGTTCATGGCCGAGGTCGAGTCCTTCCTTGACGCCAACGACGACCCGGAGGTTTTCGACCTGACCCGGGAGAACATGGCGCAGATCGTCGACACCCCGGCGCGGCGCGCGTTCATGGCGAAGCTCGGCGAGCAGGGTTGGCTCGGGATCACCTGGCCCAAGGAGTGCGGCGGCTCGGAGGGCGACGGCACCTACGAGTACCTGCTGAACGAGGCGCTCGCCGCCAGGGGCGGCCCCCAGATCGGCAAGGGGGTCGGGATCATCGGCAAGACGATCATCACGCACGGCAGCGAGCGGCTGAAGGCGGAGTTCCTCCCGAAGATCCTCCGGAACGAGGTCGAGTTCGCCGTCGGGTACTCGGAGCCGAACGCGGGGTCCGACGCCGCCTCCATGCAGCTGAAGGCGACCCGCGACGGGGACGGGTGGCGGCTCAACGGCCAGAAGACCTGGACGACCTCCGCGCACTTCGCCGACTGGTACTGGGTCGGTGCCCGCACGGACCCCGAGGCGCCCAAGCACCACGGCATCACCCTCTTCCTCGTCCCGATGGACCACCCGGGCATCACGGTAAAGGCGATCTGGACGATGGGGGACGAGCGGACCAACGAGGTCTACCTCGACGACGTCTGGGTGTCCGACGACTACGTCGTCGGCGAGGTGAACCGGGGCTTCCAGTACATCTCCGAGGCCCTCGATCTCGAGCGGTTCACACTGTTCACCTACTCACCGATCGCCCAGCGGCTCGATCTGCTCACCGAGTACGTGGCCTCCGCCACCCGCGACGGCTCCCGCTTGAAGGACGACGCGGTCGTACGGGCCCGCCTCGCCGGGCTCCACACCGAGGCCGAGGTGGCCCGCATGCTGGGGATCCGCTTCGTCCACAAGGCGGGCGAGGGTGGTGCCCCCCCGACGGCGGAGGCTTCCGAGTACAAGCTGTTCACCACCGAGTTCTCGCGCCGGCTGGCCGACGCGTCGATGGACCTGGCCGGACCCGGGAGCCAGCTGCGGGTCCACACCGAGGACGCACCGATGGCCGGCCGGGCGGAGTCCACCTACCGCTACACGGTGATCGACACCATCGGAGGCGGATCGTCCGAGATCCAGAAGAACATCATCGCCCGGCGGAAGCTCGGCCTGCCGAAGAACTTCTGAACGTGCCGCCCTTTCCGCCGGGACCGCCCGGCCTCCTCGCCGGGGTGACGGTGCTGGACCTCGCCACCGTCGGCCCGGCTGCCCGGTGCACCCGGATCCTGGCCGACTACGGGGCCGCGGTGGTGAAGGTCGGACCGGTCCCCGGACGCGGGGCGGAGCCGATCCGCCCTCCCTCCTACGCCTACAGCGGGTCGCGCTGGCTGTCGCGGCTCGCGATCGACCTCAAGGACCCCGAGGGGCGTGCTGCCTTCCTCGCACTGGCCGCCCGGGCCGACGTGGTGGTCGAGAGCTTCCGGCCAGGGGTCGTGGACCGGCTGGGCATCGGCTACGAGGCACTCCGCCGGGCGAACCCCCGGATCATCCTGTGCTCGACCACCGGCTACGGGCAGAGCGGGCCCCGGGCCGGATGGGCCGGCCACGACATCAACTACCTGGCTGTCGGTGGCTACCTGGCCGCCAGCGAGCCCGGCTGCGACGGAGGTCCGCCGATGGCGGGGGCCACCATCGCGGACGCGGCCGGCGGAGGCATGCATGCCGCTCTGGCAGTGATGGCGGCGCTGATCGGCCGGTCCGGCGGCGGTGGCGGTGCCCACCTCGACGTCTCCGTCGCGGACGGGGTGCTGTGGCTCACCTCGCTCGCCGTCGACGAGCACCTGGCCACCGGGGCCACCGTCGGGTTCGGCCACGACCTCATCAGCGGGCGGTACGCCTGCTACGGGACCTACCAGGCGGCGGACGGGGCATGGCTGGCGGTCGGGGCGATCGAGCCCAGGTTCTACGCGGAGCTCTGTCGACGGATCGGATGCCCCCAGTGGGTGGACCACCAGCTCGACGACCGTGTGCAGGCGCAGGTCCGCGAGGACTTCCGGGCGGCGTTCGGGTCGAGGGACCGGGCGGCATGGATCGAGGCGCTGGCCCCCTACGACACCTGTGTGTCCCCGGTGCAGGACGTCGTCGAGGTGGTGGCCGATCCCCAGTACGCGGCCAGGGGCGCGTTCGTGCGGGTGGTGGCCTCCGGCGGGGACGGGACGGCCGGTGGGGACGGGAGCCCCGGGTTCCGTCAGGTCGGGCCGCTGCTGGCCGGGATGCGACCCCCGGAGGAGCCGGTCGTCCTCCGGGACCCCTCGATGTCCGACGCGGCCGGGCTCCTTGCCGAGGCCGGCCTGGCCGACGGGGAGATCGCGGCCCTCGAGCGCCGGGGCGTGGTGGCATGAGCGCCATCGGCCCCGGCGACATCGCCGGGATGATCGGCGTCCCCCAGTACGTGGAGGAGGGGAGCTTCCCGGTGGAGCGCGGCTACGTGTGGACCACCTGCTCCTCGGTTGAGAACGGCAACCCGCTCTTCTGGGACGACGAGGTCGCCGCCCAGGTGACCGGGGGCCCGGTGGCCCCGCCGACGATGATCTCGGTGTGGTTCCGGCCCCACCACTGGGCTCCGGGACGCGCCGAGGCGGCCCTGCCCCTGCAGATCCACTTCGATCTCAAGGATGGGTTGGACCTGCCGGAGGCGGTGATGAGCGACAACACCATCGTCTTCCACGAGCCGGTGCGGCCGGGCGACCGGCTCACGACCAGCCAGGTCCTCCGGTCGGTGAGCGAGCCGAAGACCACCCGGCTCGGACGCGGTCGGTTCTGGGTCATCGACGTGGAGTACCGGAACCAGCGCGGCGAGCTGGCAGCCGTCGAGAGCTACACCGGCTTCGGCTACCGGCGGGCCGGCGGGGCGTCGTGAGCACCCCGGTCCGCCCGGAGCTGCTGCTCGGGGACGTCGGTGTCGGGGACGCGCTCCCCGAGCTCGCCTATCCGGTCACCGCCACCACCGTCGTACTGGGGGCGCTCGCGGCGCGGGACTGGCGGCCCATGCACCACGACAAGGACTTCGCTGTCGAGCGGAACGGGACACGCGACATCTTCCTGAACACGCCCAACCAGGCGGCCTGGTTCGAGCGCTTCGTCACCGACTGGACCGGTCCCTTTGGCCGCCTCCGGCGGATGACGTTCCGGATGCTCGGCTCCGTTTTCCCGGGTGACACCATGGCCCTGCGGGGCACGGTCACCGGGACGGGGGTCGACCGGACCGGCTGTGGTTGGGCGGCGCTCGACATCGTCCTGGCGGTGGGGGACGAGACCAAGACGACCTGCGCCGCGGCGGTCGCCCTGCCGGTGACCGAGGACGACAACCCGTGGGGGCGGCGGGGCGACCGGTGGACCCCGTGAGCCGGCGCCGGGGCACCCGCATCCGGCCGGGACCGTGTCCCGTCCCCACGCCGGGAGCCCACCGGGGCCGACGGGCGAACGATCCCAAGGAGACCTGACCATGCTGGACCTCAATTTCTCGGCCGAGCAGGAGATGCTGCGCGACACGGTGCGGGGGGTGTGTGCCAGCACCTGCCCGCTCGACGTGGTGCGGACGTTCGAGGACGACCCGACCGGGTACCCGGTCGACTTCTGGAAGCAGCTCGCCCATCTCGACCTGATCGGGCTCCAGCTCCCCGAGGAGTACGGAGGTTCGGGCATGACGGCGTTGGAGGGGGTCGTCCTCTACGAGGAGCTGGGCCGTTCCCTCGCCCCCTCGCCCCACTTCGTGAGCTCGGTGCTGTGCGGCGGCGCCCTGGCGCGGGCGGGCGGTGGGGACCTGAAGAGCCGGTGGATCCCCCGGATGGTCACCGGTGAGGCGATCCTGACCCCGGCCTGGCTGGAGCCGGAGAACGGGTTCGGGCCCCGGGGCGTGCAGCTGCGCGCGCGGCCGGACGGGAACGGCTTCACCCTGACCGGCATCAAGCGGCACGTGGGTTTCGCCGCCGCCGCCACCCGACTGGTCGTGCTGGCGCGCACCGGCGACGGGACGAGGGACGTCGACCTGTTCGTCGTCGACCCGGGGGCGCCCGGCGTGGCCCTCGCCCAGCAGCGGACCATCGGCTCGGACGCGCAGTACCAGGTGGTGCTCGACGGGGTCCGGGTGTCCGATGCCGACCGGATCGGACCGGCCGGCTCGGGCTGGGAGACCTGGGACGCGGTGCTGCACGAGGCGAGCATCCTGGCTGCGGCCCAGGCGGTCGGAGGCTCGCGCTACGCCCTCGAGATCACCGTCCAGTACGCGAAGGACCGCCAGCAGTTCGACAAGCCGCTCGGAGCGTTCCAGGCGTTGGCCCACTACCTGGCGGACGACGCCACCGCGGTCGACGGCGCCGAGGTGCTGGTCCACGAGGCGGCCTGGGCAAGCGCCGGGGGGAGGCCGATCACCAAGCTGGCGCCGATGGCCAAGCTCTTTGCCTGCCGGACGTTCCGGGACGTGACGGCGGACGCCCAGCAGATCTTCGGGGGGATCGGGTTCACCGTCGACTTCGACATCCAGCTCTACTTCCGGCGGGCGAAGCAGCTGCAGCTTTCGTGGCGGGACGATCGGACCCTCGAGGAGCTCGTCGCCTCGGCGGTGCTCGACGGGAGCTGACGCCCGGCGCCCCGTCCGGGACGGGGTCCCCCGAAGCGGCGCCCGGCGGTGCCGGCCCGTGCGGCACCCGCCGCCCGGGGTGCCATTCACCCGCCGAGGCGCCGTGATGCGCTACGTTCGGCACGCGGAACGCTGAGTTCCGCGCCCGTTGACCGAAGGGGGAGAGTGATGGCAGTAGATACAGCAACCGTCCCGACCGGCAGTGCCGGCGGGGGGGCGGGCACCGGACCCGGGGGCCTCATGCGCTTCCTGTTCGTCCACGAGACGGACGAGTACCCCACCACGGGGAAGCGCACCGGCTACCTGCTCCTGGCGGTGCTCGCCACCATCATCCTCTACTACACGTACTACACGCAGACCGGGGTGACGCCGAACATCCTGCGCTACTACCACATGACGTTCGCGTTCTACGTCGGCATCGTCATCGTGTCCAACCTGATCGGGGCGTTCGCGTCCCTCCCGGCCAGCATGACCGACCGGGTGGGACGGTCCAACGTGGTCATCTACGGGCTCCTCATCGTCGGGCTCATCGTGGCCGTCTGGATCCCCAATGCCGGAACGGAGTGGAGCTTCGCCATCGCCGTCTCGACGCTGGGCCTGGTGGAGGGCGCCATCCTGGTGGCGACCCCGGCCCTGGTGCGCGACTTCAGCCCGCAGCTCGGCGCCATGGGCCGAGCCTCGTCCATGGGCTTCTGGACCATCGGCCCGGTGGCGGGCAGCCTGATCACCAGCATCGTCGCCACCCACACCCTCGCCCACTTCGTCGACTGGCAGAGCCAGTTCATCATCTCGGGCGTGACCTCGCTGGTCGTCTTCGTCCTCTGCTTGTTTCTGATGAAGGACCTCTCGTCCCGGTTGCGCGACCAGTTGATGGTCTCCGCCCAAGACCAGCTCCTGGTGGAGGCCAAGGCGCGCGGCGTCTCCGAGGAGGCGGTGCTGGCGGCGACCGAGAAGCCCTGGTCGCAGATCCTCAAGTGGGACCTGGTCGGCTCGGCCGCCGGGATCGCCATCTTCCTGCTCGTGTACTACGCGGCCGCCGGCTTCTTCACCATCTTCTACTCGACCACCTTCAAGAACGCCGACGGGTCGTACTTCTCCGTGACCCAGGCCAACGGCCTCAACGTCTGGTTCTGGGGGGCGGACGCCCTGGCCCTGATCGTCCTGGGGGCGCTGTCGGACCGGCTCCGGGTGCGCAAGCCGTTCATGATGGTCGGCGCCTTCGGCGCCATCGCCATGCTGATCGTCTTCCTCCTCAGCGCGAACCACATCCACACCGGCTACTACACACTGGCGACGATCGAGGTCTTCCTGGCGATCTTCCTCGCCATGGTGTTCGCCCCGTGGATGGCCTCCTACACGGAGACGGTCGAGGCGAAGAACCCCGCCCTGGTCGGCACCGGCCTGGCACTGTGGGGTTGGGTGCTCCGGGTGGTGGTGGGTGTCTCGTTCATCTTCCTCCCCATCGTGATCAACAGCGTGAACCCGGTGGTCGACAACCTGCCAGTGGCCAGCGCCATCATCCCGGGGACCCAGACCAGCGCCCAGCAGTTCCTCGTCGAGCAGCCGAAGTCGGTGGCGTTCGCCGAGGAGCACGCGGCGTTCCTCGCGGTCCTGAACACCCCGGCCAACAAGCCGGTGGTGGCGGCGGTGGCGGCGGATCCCTCGGGGGCGAACATCGCCGCGGCGGAGAAGGCGCTCGGGGCGGCGAACTTCGGTCAGCTCGTCAAGTACCAGACCCAGCTGAAGGCACTCGTGGTGCCCTACGAGACCCAGCTCAACTACCTGGCCGCCCACGCCACCCAGCTGACGGCACTGCAGAACGGGGTGGCGAAGTCGCCCAAGCAGTGGCAGAACTGGTTCTGGGTCTGTGTCGGCGGCATGGTCCTGTTCATCCCCACCATCTTCCTCGCCAAGGGGCGCTGGAGCCCGAAGAAGGCCAAGGAGGACGAGGACGAGCACGATCGTGAGGTGGCGCGGGAGTTGGCACAGCTCACCGGCGCCGGCGTGTGATGACCGGATCCGTCGCCATCGCCGCCGGCAGCGCATGCCGCGGCGGTGGCGTGCGGGTCCGGGGGGCCGCCGCCCGCCGGATCGGGCGGTGACTGCGGCCGGTCCGCCGGCGTCGGCAGGGGAGGCGGGATTCGCCGTCATCGACGTGGAGACCACCGGCTTCTCGCCCGGGCGGGACCGGATCGTCGAACTAGCGGTGGTGCTGGTCGGGGTGGACGGGCACGAGCAGGGAGCCTTCGCGACGCTGCTCGACCCGGGGTGCGACCCGGGTCCCACCCACGTGCACGGGATCACGCCCGGTCAGCTGGTCGGAGCCCCGACCTTCGACGAGGTGCAGCCCTATGTGGCCGCGCTGCTCTCCGGACGCGTGGTGGTCGGCCACAACGTCGCCCGGTTCGACCTGGCGTTCGTCCGGGAGGAGTGCCGGCGCACCGGGGGGGACGCGTTGGTCGTCGGGGAGGTCCCGATGGTGGACACCATGACCGTGGGGCGGGACCGGTTGGGCCTGTACGGACGGGCGAAGCTGGTCGACTGCTGCGACCACTTCGGCATCAGCTGGGAGGACCATCACAGCGCGCTGGGGGATGCGCGGGCCACGGCGTCGCTGTGCGCGGCGATGCGGGGGGCCATCGGGGACGGCTCGCTCGGGATCCCCGACCTGCTGGTCCGGGCCCAGGGGATCCGGTGGCCCGGGGCCGACCCCGGCCGGCTGGTGGCGGCCAGGCCCCGGGCCTGATCAGGCGGAGCGGGAGCGGTCGCCGGTCAGGCCGGGAGGTCGCCGACACCGGCCTGGTCCCCGGTGAGGGACACGGGAGCGACGACCGGGGATGGTCCGGCTGTCGCGCTGCGGGGTCCCCGCGACCGGCGCGCGGTGGCCAGGAGCTCGCCGGGGTCGCCGGTCCCGCCGGCCCCGGCGACCAGGGGCGACCGGGCGAGGACCACGATGCCGAGCACCAGGACGGCCAGCCCCGACACTTGGAGCACCGACCACCCGACCCCGCCGCGCAGCCGATCCCCGAAAAGGAGCAGGCCGAGGGCGATGCTGACCAGGGGGTTGAGCGTGACCATGGTGGTGCGGGACGCGGTGATCGGTCCGGCGTGGAGCGCGTTCTGGATGAGGAAGACCGTGCCGATGCCGGTGACGGCGAGCAGGTACGGCTGCGCGTGGGTGAGGACGTGCCCCCAGCCCTGGGTGATGTAGGTGGTGGTCGCCTTGGTCAGGGCCGCGCTGTAGGCGGCGGTCACCGCGGTGGCGGCCCCGAACGACGCAGCACGCCACCACCGAGGTCCGTGCAGGGCGGCCACGACGAAGCCGGCGATGGCTGCGACGAGGACGACGGACGCCACGGTCCACTGGTGGGTGTCGGGGAGGAGGTGGCCACCGGAGGGGTCCCCGGAAAGGAAGAACACGGCGAGCCCGAGGACGATGGTGGCGGAGCCCACCCACTCGCGCCATCCGAGGTGGTAGCGGAACCAGGCACCGAGGATGAGCATGAGGAAGAGAAGCTCGGTGGTCAGGATGGGCTGGACCACGCTCAGCTGGCCGAACCGGAGGGCGACGGCCTGGAGGGCGAACTCGACCAGCATCAGGGCGAACCCGATCAGCCAGATGCCCCGTCGGATGGCGTGGGCCATCAGGCTCAGCCGGAGGGTGGACGAGCTGGGGGCCGACTCGACGCCGATCCGCTGGAGCACGGAGGTGAGTGCGTTGACGAACCCGGCGACGGTGGCGAGGAGGTAGGACACGACCCCCCTTTGTAGCCGCTGGCTGCCCGATCCGCTGTCGATAGGCTCGACCACATGTCGGACGACGCGGCACCCCTCCTCGAACAGGATGTCGATCCCGACCCGTTCGTCCAGTTCGGCCGCTGGTACGACGAGGCGGGGTCGGCGGTTCCACACCCGCAGGCGATGGCGGTGGCGACGGTCGGAGCGGACGGACGGCCGTCCGTCCGGATGGTGCTGCTGAAGGAGTGGGGGTCGGAGGGCTTCACGTTCTACTCCAACTTCGGGAGCCGGAAGGGAACGGACCTGGTCGCCAATCCGCACGTCGCGCTCCTGTTCTACTGGGAGCCCCTGGGTCGTCAGATCCGCATCGAAGGGACGGTCGAGCGCGTCGGCGAGGACGAGTCGGACCGATACTTCGCCACGCGGCCGCGGGGTGCCCAGATCGGTGCCCGAGCGTCGGACCAGAGTGCCCCGGTCGGCGATCGGCGCGCGCTCGAGGAGCGGGTCGACCGGGTCCGCTCCGAGTTCGAGGGGAGGGACGTCCCGAGGCCGCAGGGGTGGGGAGGGCTCCGGGTGGTCGCCGGTGAGTTCGAGTTCTGGCAGAACCGCGCCGACCGCCTCCACGACCGCCTCCGCTACCGTCCCGACGGCGACCGGTGGCGGATGGAGCGCCTTCAGCCCTAGGCGGTTCTGCACCGGACGGCCTCCCGGTGCCCGACCGGTCAACCGGCGGTGCGGTCGGCGCCCCGTCGTTGCAGGCCGAGGGCGTAGCCCTCGAGGAAGAGCTCCGCGTCACCGGTCCGCGGGTACCGGCGCTCCAGCTCCCGGAACCGGGCACCGTGGCCCGCCTCGAGGAGATGGACCAGCTCGTGGTGGATGACCGAGTCGAGGACCCAGTCGGGGGTGGCGCGCAGCCGCTCCGAGATGCGGATCTCGCGGGTCGCGGGAGTGCACGATCCCCAGCGAGTCGTCTGGTTGGACGACCACCGGATCGACGACGGGCGGATCCCGTCGAGATGGCGATCGGCCAGCGCCGCGGCCCGATCGGCGAGATGGAGGTCCGACGCGTGCAGGAGCGGCCGCTTCCGCTCGAGCCGGCGGGTGAGGTGCAGCACCATGGCGGCTCGGGCGTCCCCGCGGAGGTGAGCGGGGACGACCACCACGATCCGGTCGCCTTCCCAATGCGCTCCGGCCGTCTTCTTCCTCCGGGTGCTCACCCGGACCTCCACGTCGGGACGCAGTGGGACGTCGGGACGCAGTGGGACGGGAACCGGTTGGCCGCGACTCATTGCCGGCAGGTTAGGCCGACCCTGTGACCGCGTCGGTCGCGGGCCGGCCGCCCCGGAGCCCCGGGTTGCCGGCGGTAGCATCGCGGTGTGGATCCCTTGGTCGCCGTGTCAGCCGGCTGTCCGCGCCCGGAGTCGGCAGGGATGCGGCAGGCCCGCCGGGGTCGACGGCCCGGTCCCCCGAGCGCGCCCGGGCCGGCACGATGACGGCGTTGCCGACCGGGGACGACCGTGCGCCGGCATGGTCCCCGGACCGGGGGCTGCGGCGTGCCCTCCTCCGTTACCGGGTGATGACCTACATCGTCGGCTCCGCCCTGATCATCCTGGTGTTCGTCGGCGTTCCGCTGCAGGTGTGGGCCCACTTCTCGCTGGTGGCGAAGGTGGAGGGCACCATCCATGGCTACCTGTACCTCGTCTACCTGTTCACCGCCGGCGACCTCGCCCGGCGGGCGCGCTGGAAGGTGGGACGGATCGTCGCAGTGGTGCTGTCCGGCTTCGTCCCGTTCCTGGCGTTCTACGTGGAGCACCGGGTGGTGGTACAGATGCGGGCGGAGTGGGCGGAGCTGGCAGCGGGGACGCCCGCCCCCGACGCCGGCCCGGCCGACGGGCACCGGATCGGCTGACGACGGCGGATCGGCGGACGACGGTCAGCCCGGTCAGCGTGGTGGGATGGAATAGGTGACCTGTGCGCTGGCGACCAGGTCGACGGCGGCCAGCGACTGCAGTCCCACGCCGACGACCGCCAGCCGCCGACCCAGCTTGAGCACCGTGGCGGTCGCCTCGACGTCTACCAGCTCGGGTTTCCGAAGGAAGTCGATGTGCAGGCTGGTGGTCACCGCCAGGGCCACCGGTCCGATCTGCCCGACGATCGCCAGGTAGGCGGTGCAGTCGGCCAGGGCCATCAACGCCGGACCCGAGACCGTCCCTCCCGGTCGCCCGTGGACGGCGGTGACCGGGAGCCGGAGCCGGGCTCCCGGGTCGAACACCTCTTCGACCACGTAGGAGGGAGGTGCCTCCGGGAAGGCGTCGGCGAGGAACGCCTTGAGCTCGGCCACGGTCATGGAGGGCATGGATGCAGCGTAGTGACGAGCTGTCCGCCCGGGTCCCCGCCTCCCGGGGTCCCGGGGTCCCGGGGTCCCCGTCCGTCGTGGTTACCGGGTCGGCTCGCCGTGGCGACCGGCCCCGGTCGAGAACCGGGCGGCCCCGGCGGCCGTCTCGCCGCTCGCGATGGTTGCCAGGCCGTGGCGGACCTCGTTCACCAGGGCCTGGGGTTCGGCCAGGTCCCACTGCTCGATCGCGGACAGACGGTCGTGGCGGAGGCACGCCTGCGGGGAGCCCGCCACCTGGTGGGCGAGTTCGATGGCCGCTTCGAGTGTCTCCCCCGGAGAAACGACCCGGTTCACCAGGCCCATCGCAAGTGCCTCGTCCCCGCTCACCCCGCGTCCGGTGAGGATCAGGTCCATCGCCCGGCTGTGCCCGATGAGCCGCGGCAGCCGGACCGTTCCCAGGTCGACCAGGGGGACCCCGAACCGGCGGCAGTAGACGCCGAGGACCGCGTCCCGGGCGGCGACGCGCAGATCGCACCACGCCGCCAGCTCCAGGCCGCCGGCGACGGCGAACCCCTCGACGGCGGCGATCACCGGCTTGGACAGGCGCAGGCGGGTCGGACCCATGGGGCCGTCGCCGTCCTCGGTGACCCGGTTGCCCCGACCGTCGGCCAGTGCCTGCAGGTCGGCTCCGGCGCAGAACGTGCCTCCGGTACCGGTCAGGACCGCCACGACCACGGCGTCGTCCCGGTCGAAGGCGCGGAACGCCTCGACCAGGGCGGCGGCGGTGGGCCGGTCGACCGCGTTGCGCCGATCGGGCCGGTCGATGGCGACCACCCGCACCGGGCCGTGGTCGGAGATGCGGATCTGGTCGTGATGGGTGGGCATCGTGGTCGGACCTCCGGAGCGAGCGTACAGCTGGCGCGCGCCGGGCACCCGCCCCACCCGTCCGGTACGGTCGGCACGGTGCGGCCCTGGCGGCCGGGCAACCAGGCGAGCGGAGGAACGTGGATGGCAACGGTCGAGGTCTCGTGGTTCGGAGCGCTGTGCGACGACGACTACGCACAGCTCGGGGTGGCCGACCCCTCGTTGGCCAGCAGCTACGGGCACTGCGCCGCCATCGTCCACGAGGCGGAACGGTACGGCTTCGACAATGTGCTGCTGCCGTCGGGTTACACGCTCGGGATCGACACCACGGCCTTCGCCGCGGCGGTCGCCCCCACCCTCGAGCGGATCCGACTGCTGGTGGCGGTGCGGTGCGGGGAGGCATGGCCACCCCAGCTGGCCCGGCAGCTCGCCACCTTGGACCACCTGCTCGGAGGGCGGTTGACCGTCAACATCATCTCCAGTGATCTGCCGGGCCAGGCCCTTGCCTCGGTGCAGCGGTACGGGAGGACACGGGAGGTGATGGGGATCGTCCGCGAACTGCTGGACGGCCGGTCCGTGCAGCACGACGGCGCGCACTACCAGCTGACCGTCGATCCACCTCGGCTGGCGACGATGTCGGGGCGGTGTCCTCCCTACTACTTCGGAGGCCTCTCGGAGGACGCTCGGGAGGTAGCCGCCTCGGACGCCGACGTGTACCTGATGTGGCCCGACACCGAGCCAGCGGTGTGCTCGCTCATCGCCGACCTCCGTGCCCGTGCCGCAGCGCGCGGTCGCACGCTGCGGTTCGGGTACCGGGTGCACGTGGTGGTCCGGGAGACGGAGTCGGCGGCACGTCGCGCGGCAGCGGACCTGGTGAGCCGGATCGACGACGGGGCCGGCGCAGCGCTCCGGGCCCGCTCCCTGGATGCGACCTCGGTGGGCGTCGGGCGTCAGGGCGAGCTCCGGGAGGCGTCGGACGAGGACGGGTACGTGGAGCCGAACCTGTGGACCGGTATCGGTCGGGCCCGGTCCGGATGCGGGGCGGCGATCGTGGGCGACCCAGCACAGGTCCTGGCCAAGCTCCGCCGCTATGCGGAGCTTGGCATCGACGCCTTCATCCTCTCCGGCTACCCCCACCTCGACGAGTGCCGCCGGTTCGGGGAGCTGGTGCTCCCGGAGCTCGACCACGCCCCGCTGGCAATACGCTGAGGGCGGTCACGGGGCCAGCACCTCGTCGAGAGTGACCGGCCGTCCCTGCTCGATCGACCGTTGGGCGGCCACGCCCATCGCCACGCTCATGAGACCGTCGGCGAGGGAGACCTCGGGCGGGCCACCGCTCCGGATGGCCTCGAGGAACCCGAGGTGCTCGAGGTAGCTGGCGCCGTGGTGGAAGCCCTGGTGGGCGACGCGTTCGTCGTGGACGGTCTCCTCGTGCACCCCGGCGGGCCCCTCGGCCCGCAGTCCGAGGCGGAACCGGCCGCTCGGCAGGAAGGCCTCCGCCTTGCCGAGGTCCCCGACCACGCTCAGCTCCTCGCTCTCCCGGCTGGCCTCGGCGAACATGCACAGGTCGAGGGATGCCCGCCGATGGTCCCCGTACTCGACGATCACCATGGCGTTGTCGAGGATGTCGGGACGCTCCCCGTCGTACGACTCGTCGAGGTGGTTGACGCTCTGGGATCCCGACGCCAGGACCCGGACCGGCGTGGCGTCGAACAACAGGTTCATCAGGTCGAAGAAGTGACAGCACTTCTCGACCAGGGTGCCACCGGTGTTCCGGTTGAACCGGTTCCAGTCGCCGACCTTGACCAGGAAGGGGTACCGGTGCTCGCGGATCGCCACCATGAGCGGCCGGCCGATCCCACCGCTGCGCACCTCTCGGACCAGGCGGGCCACCGGAGGCATGTACCGGTACTCGAGCCCGACCCAGACCACCTGGCCCGGTGCCCGCTCCGCCACCTCCACCATCCTCCGGCAGTCCGCCACCGTCGTGCACAGCGGTTTCTCGACCAGGACGGGGAGCCCCGCCTCGAGGACGTCCGGTAGGACGCTCGCGTGGGTCATGTTGGGCGTGGCGATCACCACCGCGTCGCACAGCCCCGACTCGAGCATCGCCCGGTGGTCGGTGAAGGTGTGGAGACCGACCTCCCGGTCGCCGGGGCGACCTGAGTGCCCGGCGACGGCGGCCCGGGCCGCCCCCAACGACGGTTCGAACGGGTCGGAGACGGCGACGACCTCGGCATGCTCGATGGCCCGGATGTTCCGCAGGTGCTCGAGGCCCATCATGCCCGCACCGATGATCCCGTAACGTACGTCGTCGACACCCATGGAGCGATGGTAGATCGCGACCGCCCGGTTCGGGACCACCACCTGCGGACCGGGCGACCGTCCGACCGAGAGTCAGGAGCGAGCGATGGGCGGAACGACCGGACCGGGCGGGCAGGGCAGTCGCGGCAGTCGGGACGGGAAGGGCGATCCGGCGTCAGCGACGGGGGCGGCCTCCGGGTCCCCCGGGGCGGGAGCCGTGTCGGGAGCCGGTGGGCCGCTCGACCCCGGGGTGGTGCTGCGCGATCCGAAGTATGTCGCCCTGCTGGTCTCCGGGGCGGTGCTCGGCGTCCCGGTCGCCGCGGTCTCGCTCCTGTTCCTCAAGGCGGTGGCTCTCTCCCAGCACTACCTCTTCTCGACGTTGCCCCACCAGACGGGCTTCCCCACCGAGCCGGCATGGTGGCCGTTGCCCGTCCTGGTGGTGAGCGGGCTGGTAGTGGCGACGAGCATCCGCTCCCTGCCCGGGACGTCGGGGCACTCGCCCGCGGACGGGTTCCACCCCGCGGGGGCGACCCCTCCGCTCGAGCTCCCGGGGATCGTGCTGGCTGCGTTCGTCACCCTCGCTGCGAGGGCGGTGCTGGGGCCCGAGGCGCCGCTCATCGCCATCGGCAGCGGGCTGGGCGTCCTCGCCGTCCGGCTCGCCGGGCGCGGGGGCACCCCGTTGGCCTCGATGGTGGTCGGGGCGGCGGGGAGCTTCGCCGCCATCAGTACGCTCCTCGGCTCGCCGATCGTCGCGGCGTTCCTGCTTCTCGAGGCGGCCGGTCTCGGTGGGGCGATCGCCGGGGTGCTGCTCCTGCCCGGTCTCCTGGCCGCGGGGATCGGTGCGTTGCTGTTCACGGGTCTCGGGCACTGGACCGGGTTCGGCACCCTGGCCCTCGCCGTTCCCCACATCCCCCACGCGGGTTCCCCGGACGCCGCGGAGTTCGGGTGGGCCATCGTGATCGGCATGGCTGCCGCGGTCGGGGGGGCCGGGATCCGGCGGTTGGCCGTGGCCGAACGCGGGGTCGTCGCCGCCCGCCCGCTCGTGCTCACCCCGCTGGCGGGCGCGCTCGTCGCGCTGGCGGCAATGGTGTTCGCCGGTACCACCGGCCGAGGGAGCGGCGAGGTGCTCTTCTCGGGCCAGACCGCGCTCCCCACCCTGATCGAACAGGCCGGGACGTGGACCGCGGGGGCGCTCGTCTTCCTGCTCGTCTGCAAGGGACTGGCGTACGCGGTGGCACTGAGCAGCTTCCGGGGCGGCCCGATCTTCCCGGGCATGTTCCTCGGAGCGGTCGGGGGATGGCGCTCTCCCACCTCGCCGGGCTTCCGATGATCGCCGGCGTGGCGATGGGGATCGGTGCCATGACCACCGCCATGCTGGGCGGGCTCCCGCTCACCTCGGTGCTCCTGGTCACGCTCTTTCTGGTCTCGGACGGTCTCGACCTGATGCCGCTGGTCATCGTGGCGGTGGTGGTGTCGTACACGGTATCGGCCGGGCTTGCCCCGGTCGCGTCCCCGACTGCGGCCCCGGTCACCGAAGGGGCAGCACCGGCCGTTGAGGTGGCGGACGGCAGCGCCGGGCGCGGGGCGGAAGGCGGCTGAGGGCCAGGCGGAGTTGGCCGGAGTCAGCCGGAGTTGGCCGGAGTTGGCCGGAGTTGGCCGGAGTTGGCCGGAGTCAGCCGGAGTTGGCCGGAGTCAGCCGACCGTGGCGATCCCGCCGTCCACCGGGATGATCGCGCCGGTGAGATAGGCGCCCGCCCGGGACGCCAGGAAGATGGCCACGCCCGCCATGTCGTCGGGCCGGCCGATCCGCCGGAGCGGCGCGTTCTCGGCGATCTGTTCCCCGAAGGTCTCGAGCGTGGCGGCCATCATCTTCGATTCGAACGGCCCCGGTGCTACGGCGTTGACCGTGACCGTCGGCGCCAGGTGCTTGGCCAGGTGGCGGGTCAGCTGGTGGACGGCCGCCTTGGATGACGAGTAGGAGTAGGACTCGAGGAACGGCACGTGGATGCCGTCAATCGACCCGATGTTGATGACCCGGGACGGCTCGTCGGTCGTGCTGCGGGCGTTGAGGAGCGGCAGGAAGAATTTGGTGGTGTGGAACACCCCCTGGACGTTGAGGTTGAGGACCCGGTCCCACGACGCGGTGTCGTGCTCCGCGAGCGGTGCGCCCCACGTCGCCCCGGCGTTGTTGACCAGGACGTCGACGTGGTCGTGGTCGGCGGCGACCATGTCGGCGAGGTGCCGGGCGCCGTCCTCGGTGGAGAGGTCGGCCGGCGTCCCCGTGCAGGTTCCGAACGCGGAGAGCTCGGCTACCGTCGCCTCGACGGCGTCGGCCTTCCGGGACGAGACGATGACCGTAGCGCCCCCGGCGACGAACCCCCCGGCGATCATCCTGCCGATGCCTCGGGTGCCCCCGGTCACCACCACCGTCTTGCCGGCGACGGAGAACAGTTCGGACGGGGGGGTGGGTGCCGGGCTCGGGCTCATGGGAGCCGAAGGTAGCCGAACAGGGGAGGCGGCGTGGGCGGCGCAGGTGCCCGGCTCGTCGGACGGGCCCGATGCCCGGCCCGCCGGCTCGTCGGACGGCCCCGGCTCCCGTAAGCTCCTCTCGTCCAGTTCCTACAACGCCCGATCATTCGGCAGTCCGGGAGTGAGCCATGGCAGACGAGTGGGGTCCCCTCGGGGCGCTGGCGGGCGAGTGGGAGGGGGAAGGCGGGCTTGACACTGCTTTCTCGCACGCCGAGGGAAAGGTGCTCGGCTCCCCGTACCTCGAGAAGTGCACGATGAAGCCGTTCGGTCCTGTCGACAACGGGAGCCAGCACCTGTACGGCCTCGACTACCGGAGCGCGATGTGGCGGGGCGACGAGGAGAACCCGTTCCACACCGAAGTCGGCTACTGGTTGTGGGACGCGGCGACCAACGAGGTGCTGCGGGCTGTTGCCATCCCCCGGGGCATCACCGTGCTGGCCGGCGGAGAGGCCGCAGCGGATGCGCGGACGTTCTCCTTGCGGGCGGCCAAGGCTGAAGAGGGGTACACGATCGGCGAGGGGCGGTACCTGGCCGCGAACGCCAGTTCTCTCCGGTACGAGCTGTCCGTCACCACCGGCGACGGCGCCTGGTCCTACGAAGAGGTGTCGACCCTCCGGATGAACGAGTTCGGCGAGCCCTTCTCCCACACCGACCACAACACCCTGCACCGCGTCGGCTGACGACCGGGATCCGCCGGAGCCGGCACGCCGGAGTCCGCACCGGGCGGGCCCCGGGGCCAGGCGGCGCCGACGGCCCAGGCGTCCGTCCGGTGCGCTTCGACCTACACTGGCTGCCCGAAGGCCGGCGACCGCCTCCTCGACGCTCCTTGGTGCGTGCCTCGAGCCGACCCCGGCACCGGGGATTGGTGGGAGGTCCCGACGGAGGTGGGCCGCCAGACTGCCCACGTAGCTCAGGGGATAGAGCGTCGGTTTCCTAAACCGTGCGTCGCAGGTTCGAATCCTGCCGTGGGCGCTGACGAGGTCTTCACGTTTCACGTGGGGACCAGTTCACATTTCGGCTGTCGTCATGGTGCCACGGCGGTGTGACGAGCTGTGTGGTCGGCGGGGATCGACCCGGCGGCCTCCCCGTCGGTGCACCGCCGTTCAGCCGGGGGTCGCCCGGGTGCCCCCGGTCGCCTGGGCCGCGAGCCCGCGGAGGTCCCCGTCCTCGTCGTGCCAGACGTCGACGGCCCGGAAGCTGAATCTCTCGAGTACGGGTGCGAGCGCCCGGTCCTGGTCCCCTCCGATCTCGGCGAGGAGCCACCCGCCGGGTCGGAGGAGCCGGGCGCCCGCGTCCACGACACGGCGGACGAGATCGAGGCCGTCGGGTCCGCCGTCCAGGGCGACCCGGGGCTCGTACCGCTGGACGTCGGAAGGCAGGACGCCGATCGCTCCGGTCGGGACGTAGGGGGCGACGGCGGTGACGACGTCGAACACGCCGGACCGGAGGGGTTCCCCGACGTCGCCGACGATCGCACGGACGCCGTTACGCCGCGCGCAGCCGACCGCCCGTACCTCGCGGTCGACTCCTACGACCGTGGCCCCGCCACCTGCCGCCGCGAGATGGGATGCGACGGCACCCGATCCGGTGCACAGGTCGGCGGCCCGCCCTCCGGGCCCCCGGGCGGCGAGGAGCGCGGCGGCCCGGAAGGCCAGCTCCTCGCTCTGGGGCCGGGGGACGAACATGCCGGCGGTCATCAGCACCCGTCGTCCGCAGAAGCGCACCGCCCCGGTGATCCAGGCCAGTGGCTCGCCTTGCTCGCGGCGGCCGACGTAGGCCTCGAGGGTGTTGGCGTCGGGCACGGCCGACACGAGCTCCGCCGCCTCCTCGGCGGCAGCGACACAGCCGGCAGCGGCGAGCCGGCCGGCGACGTCGGCGAGGACGGCACGGGACGCGGGCACCGGCCCAGTATCGCCGGTGGGTCGGGTGCACAGCGGACCGGAGCGGCTGCCGGGCCGAATGTGCCCGGAAGGCGGGCCTTGGTACGATCGAAGACCGATGCGTAAGTACTTCACGTGGCGCTGCATGGTGCTCCACGTGCTGGTGATCGTCCTGGTGCCGACGTTCCTCCTCCTCGGGCGCTGGCAGTACCATGCCGCCCTCAGCGGCAACACCCTGAGCTGGGCGTACACGTTCGAATGGCCCGCCTTCGCCGTCTACGCCGTCTACACGTGGTGGAACCTCATCCACCAGCGGTCGACCGCCCTGGACCGCATCCGCGACGCCAGGGACCGCGCCGCCTCGGCGGCGGCCGGGGTGTCCATCGAGAAGCTCCCGGGGTGGGCGCTCGACAAGTCGCTCGCCAAGACGTTCACCGAGGCCAGCCTGGGGAAGGAGCAGGTCCCCGCGCTGTCGACCGGTGCCGTGGCCCGTGCCATCGAGACGGGCAGGGGGGTGCTCGACGACCCCGATCGCGTGCGCCCGGAGGTGCCGGCCGCGGCGAGCGGCGAGGTGACCCCCGCGACAGCCGGTGCCGCATCTGCCACCGGGAGGGGACTGCCGGACGCCGCCGCCGAGGAGGTGGTGGAGGCCCGCGTGGTCGACGTCAAGGTGGCGGTCGACGAGGAGCTGGCCGCCTACAACCGCTACCTGGCCGAGCTCAGCGCCAGCGATCCGCCGAAGCGCTGGTGACTGTCGGCCGAGCCGCTGACCGGGCTGCGGCCCGGACTCGCCGGCCCGGCCTCGGCCCGGCGTCGTCTACCGTGTGAGCGTGCCGGCTGCGGACGGGAAGCTTCGCCTGGCGATCGTCGGAGCCGGCAACATCGCCCCCCTGCACCTTCCCGGGTATCTCGGCCACGACCGCTGCGAGGTGGTCACCGTGTGCGATCCGGTGGCGGGCAGAGCCCGAGCGCTGGCGGATGCATGGGGGATCCGTGGGGCCTCTACCGAACTCGACGAGGTGCTCGCCGACCCGGGCGTGGACGCGGTCGAGATCCTCACCCCCACCCACCTCCACCATGCCCACGTGCTCGCCGCCCTGGCCGCCGGCAAGCATGTCTCGTGCCAGAAGCCGATCGCCGGATCGGTCGAGGACGCCCGCCAGATGGAGGAGGCGGCGCTCCGAGCCGGCCGGGTGCTCCGGATCAGCGAGTGCTTCCGCCACTACCCGCCGCTCGAACGGGCCAAAGAGCTGGTCGAGGACGGGGCGATCGGGGCCCTCCGGCACGTCCGGATCCGGACGGTGGTGGGGCGCACCGACTCCGCGTTCCAGGACGGCCTCGATCCCGGCGGCTACGCCTGGCGTCTCGACTCCCGGAGCCCCGGGGGTCACCTCTTCGACGACATGATCCACAAGTACGCCATGGCGCTCTGGCTGGCCGGCCAGCAGGTGACTGCGGTGCAGGCCACCGTCCGCCGGCGCGATCTCTTCTTCGAGCCGTGCGCGGCGATCTTCGAGTACGAGGACGAGGCCCTGCTCGGGTCGATGGAGGTGAGCTACGCCCCCGAGATGGCGTTGCGCAGCTCCTACTACGGGGCCGACGAGTTCTTCGAGCTCCAGGGGGAGTCCGGGTTCCTCTGGGTGACCCGTTGCACCGGCGAGCTGCTCGACCTGGCGCCGCTGCTGCTCTACCGGGGCGGCGGTTCGACGGGGACCATGGAGGAGGTGGCCGGTCTGGACGCCGACTGGGCGGCCGGCTTCCGCCGCTCGTCCGCCCACTTCGTCGACTCGGTGCTGGACGGGTCCTCGGCGGCGATGACCGCGGAGGAGGCCGTTCAGGCACTGCAGCTCTGCTTCGCCGTCTACCAGGCCGGGAACACCGGGAGCCGGGTCGACCCCCGCACGGTCACCGGCACCGTGGTTCCCACTGGCTGGGCCGAGTGGTGATCGGGACGGCAGGCTCACCGGCTGTCCCCGGCTCGGACCGGTGCGCAGGCCATCGGCCCGTCCGCACCGGTCCGCTCAGGACAGCGACTCGTCCAGCTCCCCCAGCGAGCGGATCAGCTCGAGATTGGCCGCATAGTCGACCGGGCACGCGATGACCGAGACGGTGTCCGCCTCGAGGGCGGCCTGCAGGGTGGGCAGGAGCTGGTCGGCGGCCGTGATCCGGTAGCCGGCCGCACCGAAGCTCTGCGCATAGGCGACGAAGTCGGGGTTGCCGAACGTGGTGTCGACGTCGTGGCCGAGCTCGAGGTCCATCTTCCAGCTGATGAGGCCGTAGGCGTCGTCGACCCAGATGAGGATGACCATCGCCACCTTCTCCCGGAGCGCCGTCTCGATCTCCTGGGAGTTCATGAGGAAGGAGCCGTCCCCAGTGGCCACCAGGACCTTCGCCTCCGGTCGGGCGAGCTTGGCACCGATCGCTCCGGGCACGGTCCAGGCCATGGTGGACAGCCCGTTGGAGATGAGGCAGGTGTTGGGCTCGTAGGTCGGGTACAGCCGCGCCATCCACATCTTCAGGGCCCCGGTGTCGACCAGCACGATGTCGTCCCGTCCCAAGGCAGCGCGCGTGTCGGCGACGATCCGGGCCGGTGCCAACGGGAACCGGTCGTCGGCCGCTCCCCGCTCCAGCTCGTCCGCCAGCAGGCTGCGGATCCGTTGGCCGTGGTCGGGGGTGGGGAACGGCCGGTCCACCGCCTGGGCCAGCTCGTCGAGGCTCCGGCCGATGTCGGCCTGGAGACCCACCGCCACGTCGTAGTGGCGGTCGACCTCGGCCGGGAACCGGTGCACGTGGATGATCCGCTTGTCCGCCCGGGGGTTGATCCGCACCGGGTCGAACTCCTGGAGCTCGTAGCCCACGGTCACCACCACGTCTGCCTGGTCGAAGCCGAAGTTGACGTAGTCGTGCCGCATGAACCCGACCGCTCCGAGGGCGAGCTCGTGGTCGTCCGGGAAGACCCCCTTGCCGTGGAAGGTGGTGGCGACCGGCACCTGCAACCGTTCGGCGAACCGGCGGAGCGCGCCCCCGGCGTGGGACCGGGTGGCGCCATGGCCGGCGAGCACCACCGGGTTCCGTGCCGTCCGCAGGATGGCCGCCGCCCGCTCCACCTGGTCGGGCGACGGCTCGTCGGGTCGGGGCACGTTGACCGGGAGGGGGAGGGCGGCCGGCGGGGCCGGCGACTTCTCGACGTCCTCGGGGACCGCCAGGTAGACCGCGCCGGGCCGCTCCGTCTGGGCGAGCTTGAACGCCTTGCGCAACATCTCGGGAGCCGCCCCGGGGGTCGCGACCAGTGCGGACCACTTCGTCACCGGCGCGAACATGGCCACCAGGTCGACCCCCTGGTGGGACTCCTTGAAGCTGCGGGCCATCCCGACCTGGGCGGACAGGGCGACGAGGGGCGTCGAATTGGTGGTGGCGTCCGCGGTGCCGAGGAGGAGGTTGATCGCCCCCGGTCCGAGGGTGGCCGAGCAGACCCCGGCGCGGCCGGTCAACCGGCCGTAGGTCTCGGCCATGAAGGACGCACCCTGTTCGTGGCGGACGAGCACGTACCGGATGGGGGAGCGGGCGAGTGCCTCGATGAGGTGGATGTTCTCCTCGCCCGGGATGCCGAAGACGTACTCCACCCCTTCGTTCTCGAGGCAACGGACGATGAGGTCGGCTACGGACGGGGTCGTCTCGCTCACGCAGTCAACCTTATGCCGCCCGGCCGACGCCCCCGTTCCTCCCCCGGCCGGCCGACCCGCCGGCCGTGGTGGTGCCCGTCAGCGGTAGAGGGCGTTCTGCGCCACCGCAGCCGCGGTGAGCGTGGCGCCCTGGGCGGCGGTCAGCACCGGTGGCTTGGTGGTGGTGGTCGAGGACGACGCGCCCACTCCGACGTCGATGGCGGTGACGCCGACCCGGTTGCGGTTCCGCCAGATGACCGTGTACTGGGGCGCCTGGGTGGCGGTCACGAACGCGGTCGGTCCGAGGGCCGCCGGTGCCGCAAGCGCCTTGTACGGCGTCACCTGCTTCTTCACGCCGTCAAGGGCGGCGGTGGCCGCAGCCACCGAGTTGCACACGAGCGTCTCCGAGACGAGCCCGGTCTGACCGGCAGCATCCTCGTAGGCGGCCTCGGCCGACTGCGAGCAGTTGGCCTCGTTCGTCTTCGAGCTCGTCTTGGCGGCGACCGCCGTCTTCGGAAACCCGACCGACTTCGCATAGGCGGGGCTCAGCACGAGCGAGGTCGGCGAGCCGGACGTGGCGGCGGCCGACGTGCTGGTCGACGTGGCCGACGATGTCGACGAGCCGCAGGCGGCGCCAACCAGGGCGACCGATCCGACGAGTGCGATGGTCAGGACGCGTGACCCAAGCGGGCTCCGGCGGGACAATTCCATGCGATGAGGCTAGCCCGGCGGGCGGGGCCGTCCGCCGGGCTCCCGGGGTCCACCCCCGGGGTCAGGGGCGGGGACGGAAGAGGATGACCGCTCCGTCCGGCGCGAGGGTGCCGTCGTAGGGAGCGCCCTCGCCCTCGCCGTGGCTCGCCACTGCCACCTCCCAGGAGCTCCAGTCGCCGACCGGGCCGCCGTCCCCGGCCGGCGCCACGGTGGCCGCCTCACCCGTGAAGTTGACGAGGACGAGGCAGTCGTTCCCCCGGCTGCGTCGATGGAAGGCGAGGACGCCGGGGGGCGATTCCGCCCACGCGAACCCGCCGGTGGACAGCGCCGCCACCTGCCGCCGCAACGCGATGATCCGCCGGTAGAGATGGAGGACGGAGCCGGGATCGGCGCGTTGGGTGGCGTGGTTCCGGGTCCCGGGCTCGGGCGGGAAGGGGAGCCAGGGGCCGTCGGCGGTGGACGCTCGGGGCCAGCCGTGATCGGGAGTGGCGTCCCAGGGGATCGGGGCGCGGCAACCGTCGCGTCCACCGGGGTCCAGCGCCCGCCCGGGCGGGATGGTGGCGTCGGTGAGGCCCAGCTCTTCGCCCTGGTAGAGGAACGGGGTCCCTGGCAGCGTCAGGAGGAGCACCGCCGCCGCTCTGGTCCGCGCTTCGCTGCGTCGGGCGCGGGTGGCGGTGTCCTCGCCGTGCCGGGCCGCGCTCGAGTCGTAGCGTGTCCGGTGGCGGGGGTTGTCGTGGTTGGAGAGCACCCAGGTGGGCCAGGCCCCCCGCCTGGCCACCGCACCCATGGTGTCCTCGACGCACCGCCTCCACGAGGGTTCCCACCAGGGCGCGAGGAGGGGCGGGAAGTTGAAGGCGAGGTGCAGCTCGTCCCCCTCGCCGTAGTACGTCGCCACGGCTTCCGTGGAGAGCAGGTAGACCTCCCCGACCATCATGCGGTCGTCGGGGTACGCGTCGACGAGCCGTCGGATGGTGCGGAGGTGGTCGTGGGTGACCGCCTCGTCGTTGAGGACGGCGTGGGGGACGCCGGCCACCTCCGGCGGGTCGTCGGGGAGGGCGGGATCCTTGCCGATGCAGTGGACGACGTCCGCTCGGATCCCATCGACTCCCCGGTCGAGCCAGAAGCGGAGGACGTCGTGCATGGCCGCTACCACCCGTGGCTCGTCCCAGTTCAGGTCGGGCTGCGACGGAGTGAAGAGGTGGAGGTACCACTGGCCCGTCGTCCGGTCGTGCGTCCACGCGGGAGCGGAGGGATCGAAGGCCGACACCCAGTTGTTCGGAGGACCCCCGAGGGGGCCGGGATCGCGCCAGACGTACCAGTCCCGGTGCCCTGACCCGCAGCCGGAGGCGGCGTCCACGAACCAGGGATGCCGGTCCGAGGTGTGGTTGGGGACCCAGTCGACGACGACCCGCAGTCCGAGCCGGTGGGCCTCGTCGACCAGGGCGTCGAACTCCTCGATCGTCCCGAACAGGGGATCGACGGAGCAGTAGTCGCTGACGTCGTAGCCGAAGTCGACCATGGGCGAGGGGTAGAAGGGGGAGATCCAGAGGGCATCCACCCCGAGCCAGGCCAGGTCGGCCAGGTGGGCCCGGATGCCGCCCAGGTCACCGGTCCCGTCGCCGTCGCCGTCGGCGAAGGACCGCGGGTAGATCTGGTAGAAGACCGCCCGCTTCCACCACGGTCCGTCGTCCGCCCCGTTCATCGTCGTCTCCCGGCCCATCGGGCGCGCCCGGTCCGGCCGGTCAGCCCTCGGCCCGGCGCTTGAGGCGCGCCAGGGTCTCGGCCATGTTCTGGCGGTTGTGGGCAACGGGGTCGGACACCCCCCGCAGGAGCGGCCCGATCGCCCGGAACGCCGGTGTCCGATGGTCCTCGAACCGCTCGGTCACGGTGGTCGCTGCACCGTCCCCGGCACCCGGCTCGATCCGGTAGCTCCACCGGGCCACGGCGAACGGGCCGGCGTGCACGTCCCAGGCGATCGACCTGCCGGGCTGATGGTCGACGATGGTGCAGGTCGTCGTCCACCTCCGCCAGCCGAGTCGGTTGGACCCGCGGAACCGGGCTCCGACCTCTGGTGCGGTTGCTCCGCCCGCCCATGCCATCATGGTGCACTCGGCGGTGAGGTCCGCCATCCGGGTCGGGTCGCCGATCAGGTCCCAGACCCGGTCGGCGGGGGCGTGGACCTGCTCACTGACCTCGACGGAATCCATGCACGGACGCTAGCAACCGCTCGCCGCCCGGATCACGGCGATCCGGCCCGTGTGGCCGCGACCCGCTGGGACGCCGGCAGCTGGGACGCCGGCAGCTGGGACGCCGGCAGCCGGGCGTCGCTCGGCTTCAGGACGCCGTCCCTGTCGTCGGCGTCCTCGTCCCGGACCAGCCCACGGGAGACCCAGTTCCGCCCGGAGCTCTCGGCCCACACCAGGATGGGGGGGAGGAGCACCAGGGCGCAGACCAGCGCCACCAGCACGTTGAGGCCCACGATGATCCCGAACCCCCGCAACAGCGGCCACGGTGACGACGCGATCACGGCCACGCCCGAGACCGCGGTCAGCCCGGACACGATGAACGCCCTCCCGGTCCGGGTGGCCGTGACCTGCATCGCCTCGCGCGGCGGGCGCCGGCGACCGCGTTCCTCCACGAAGCGGAGCAGGATCAGCGAGGTGAATTCCGTGCAGACCGCGACGACCAGTGGACCGGACACCGCCGTCATGGGGCTGAGCTCGAGGGAGAGCGCCCACGCGATCAGGGAGACCGATCCCACGGCCACCAGCACGGGGACCAGCGACAGGAGTGCCCGGATGATGCTCCGCAGGCGGAGGGCGAGGAACAGCCCCACGAAGATGATGGAGAGATAGGTGAGGAGCGTCCGCGACCTGGTGAGGTTGTCGACCAGCCCCACGCCCACCACGGCGATGCCTCCCGGCGCCACGGTGACGATGGTCGTCCCGCCGCCGGCGTGCAGGACGGCAGGGGGGACCGACTGGAGGTGGTCGACCACCGGCTGGAGCGCCCCGAGGGTGGAGGTCTTCGACTCGAAGACCACGCCGAGATAGGAGCCTCCTCCGGCCACCATCGTGTGCTGGATGTCCGGCGGAGAGAGGTTGTAGACCTGTTCGACCTGGCTGCCGAGCGGGGGGACCGGCGTGGCCCCCGGGAGGGAGATGAACTCGTCGACCAGGTTGACCATGCCCGTGGCCGGGAACAGCTGGTCGGGGAAGCGTGCTACCTGTGCGGCCGAGAAGGCGCTGACGTAGGCGGCGGTCTGGTTGCTCCAGGGGTTGCTGGTGTGGACGAGGGCCCCGACGTCGTTCTCCGTCCCGGTGCCCGCCTTGAGGGCATGCACGTCCTGGACGGTCTGGTTGCCGGGGTCGACCCACTGGAGCGGGTCGGTCTGCAGCGCGACGTGTCCCTCGACGGCCAGCCCCGCGCCGAAGATGACCACCGCCACCAGGGCGAAGGGAACTGCCGCCCGGGCGGGTACGGAGCCCAGCCAGGCGGTCAACCGGGCGAGCCGTCCGGTGGAGAAGTCCCGGCCCTTCGTCGGGGACCGGTACTCCCGGATCCCGAGGAAGGCGAGCGGGGCGACGATGCTGCAGATGCAGACGGCGACGACGCTCACGATGAGCAGCCCGCCGAACTGGCGGATCATCGGGACGCGCGCCAGCAGCAGGGCGGCGAAGGCGAACACCGCGTCGAAGGTCACGACCAGGAGGGCCGGGCCGAGGTGGCGGGCGGTCGCCTGGACGGGGTGGGCGGAGCGGGCGAGGAGGACCTCCTCCTCGACGCGCGAGTGCATCTGGATGGCATAGTCGATCCCCACACCGAGCAGCACCGGGAGGCCGGCGATGCTGCCGAGGGTGAGCGGGATGCCGAAGTAGCCGGAGAGGCCGAACCCCCAGACCAGTCCGATGGCGACCACGAGGAACGGGAGGAGCCGCCAGCGGACGTTGAAGAGCAGCAGCAGGATGATCACCATGATGGCGGCGGCGATCGCGCCGAGGGTGAGCATCCCTCCCTTCAGGTAGTCGTTGATCGTGCGCAGAAGGGCGGGCACCCCGGTGGTCAGGGTGGTCGCGCCCTGGAAGTGGGCGTCGGCGACGATGGACTCCACCGACCGGGCGGCCGCGGACTCCTGGTCGATGGACAGGCCCCCCCGGAGGAAGACGATCATGGCGGCATGTCCGTCGTTGGGGAGCAGGGCGGCGACGGAGGTCCGCATCGTCCCGTCGAGGTTGTGGGTGAGGAACTGCACCCACGCCGGATTGGACAGCACCCGCCGGTCGACGGGGATGGCGGCTTCGGCGGCGAGGAGGCCGGTGAGGTCCTTCAGACGGAGGGCCTTGCTGGCGGCCGACGGGTCGCGGTCGTAGGCGGAGAGGAGCAAGGTGCCGGCCACGCTGGTGGCCGGGTTCCCGTCGGGGCTGGCCGCCAGGCGGTCGGAGAGCCGTACGGCGTCGAGGGGGGTGATGGCGCTGAACACGGAGGGGTCGGCTTTCAGCTGTGCCTGCACCCGCTCGAACTGGGCGACGTTGCCCGGCGTGAAGAGCGTGTCGATGGTCGTTCCCGGGGCCATGGTGAACATGGTGACCATCGGGTCCCCGCCGAAGAGCGCCTCGTAGTTCTGGTTCTCGACCTGGGCCCGGTCCGTCGGGTTGAGGTAGCTGGCGTTGCTGGTCACGAACTGCAGCTGGGTCAGGCCGAGCCCGAGGAGGATGGTGATCGCCAGGCCGACCACGGCGACGGTCCCGGCGCGTCTGCCGAGCGTGAGGCCGAGCCAGCTCCAGAAGTTGCGCATCATGGTGTCCCCGATTCCGTCGTTCCTGGCATCGCCCGCGCTTGGCCGCCACCCTGCCCCGCCTGCCTCGCCGTTCCGGGAACCCGCCGTCCTCGATCGCCCCGCCCCGGGGAGCGGTCGACTTTCCTCGGCCGGGGTCGTCCGGAAGCCGGCCCGCCGTCTTGCGCGCCGGACGAAGCTAGCAGCGCCTGGCGGGTGGCGTGTCACGTCCCCGCCCCGTACGTTCCCCGGCGTCGGTACACTTCGCCGGGCCGACCCGGGACGAGGTGACCGATGCACGCCGACAGCCACGCCGACAGCCACGCCGACAGCGTCGAGGCGCTCTGCCGGCTCAAGTACGCGTACTTCCGCCTGCTCGACACCAAACGGTTCGGCGAGCTCGGCGAGCTCTTCGTCGAGGACGGGACGGCCGACTACGAGTCGGCACCCGAGCCCTACGCCGGACGGGTCGCCATCGTCGGGTTCCTCGAGGGTGCGCTGTCCGACCCGGGGATCGTCACTCTCCACCAGGGGCACCATCCCGAGATCGACGTGTCCGCCGACGGCACTGCCGCCGCGACCTGGTACCTCTTCGACAAGGTCTTCGTTCCTGCCTACGACTTCGCACTCGAGGGGACCGCGCTCTACGAGGACCGTTACGTGCGGGAGGACGGCGTCTGGAAGTTCGCCCACACCGGGTACGCCAGGATCTACGAGGAGCGCCGCCGCCACTCGACCGGGGAGCTGCTCGGCTTCACCAGCCGGTTCGCCCCGACCGCACCTTCCTGATCCGTGGCGCTCGAGGAGTACCCGCCCCCGCACCACGTCCTCTCCGATCTCGGCATCGAGGTCGACGCGCCCGACGGATCGGTGACGGTCGCCCGGCTCCCGGTGACCCCGCACCTCTACGGCGGGCACGGCGGGGTCCGGCTCGGCGTGCTGGCGACGCTGGTGGACGTCGTCGGCGGCGCCATCGGGGTCGAGGTGCTGGCTCCGGACTGGATGGCGACCTCCGACCTGGCGATCCACGGTCTCCGACCCGCCACCGGGGCGGTGGTCGAGGCGCGCGGGACCGTGGTCCGGCGGGGCCGGACGACCCTCGTGGTCGAGACGACCGTCTCCGACGGTACGGACGCCCCCGGCCCGGTGGCCTGGGCCACCATGACGTTCGCCGTCCTCCCGGCGTCGGCCGCCGCCGGTCCCCGTCCCCGGCGCACCGACCGGCGCGCCTTGCGCGGTGCGGGCTTCGATCGACCGGTCTCCGAGGCGGTCGGGATCACCACGGGTGAAGGCGTGGCGCCCGGGCACGGCGGAGCGGTGGCGTCCCTGTCGGTCGACGACTACGTGCGGAACTCGTTCGGCGCCGTTCAGGGAGGGGTGGTCGCCCTCCTCGGTGAGACGGCAGCGATGCGCTCCCTGTACCTCGCCGGCGTCTCCCCCGAGCTCGCTCCGGTCGACCTCCAGGTGACCTACGTGGCAACCGCCCGTGCCGGGCCCGTCCTCGCCACGCCGCGGTGGTCGGAAGTCGGCGCCCGCGGCTCCAGCACGGTCGTGGAGCTGGCCGACGCAGGTGCCGGCGGCCGGCTCACCTCGGTGGTGAGCCTGCGGGCGGAGCGGTGGTGACCGGGGCTGGCGGTGCCGACGGGACTGGCGGTGCCGACGGGACTGGCACCGGGCTCCCGGCGGGGGCGCTCCCTGGCCGGCACGTCAGCGAGTACTTCCGTCTGGAGCGGTGGGAGGTCCCGCCGCCGGAGGACGCCCCCGGCCCGTCGATCCTGCGCGGCCGGGCTCCGGTGGAGGACCACCAGCGCGGGCCCGGCGGGGGGCTCACCCTCGGCGGCCTGCTCTCGGTCGTCGACTCGCTGGGTGGGTTCGCCTGCGGGCTGGCCGTGCTCCCCCGGTGGATCGTCAGCTCCTCCCTGGCCGTCCGCATGGCCCGGCTCGACCATCGCGGGCCGCTCGAGCTCGAGGCGACGGTGCTGCGGTCGGGCCGCGCCTCGGCGGTCTGCGAGGTGGCCGTGCGCGACAGGGGTGCCGGGGGCCGCGACGTCGCCTCGGCGCTGGTGACGTGCGCCGCCCTCGACCCGGGAGACCTGCCCCTGCGCTTCGCCCGTCCGGTGGTGGTCCCCATGTCCCCTGCCGACCCGTCGGCCCCCGGCCCCGAGGAGTTCTTCCACATCGATCCGGGCACGGGCCCGGTCACCCGCATGCAGATGGAGGACAGGCTCCGCAATCCCTGGGGGATCCTGCACGGCGGGGCGGTGGCAGCACTGGCCGACGTGGCGGCGGCCCGGGCGGTGGCCGGCGTGGAGGGAGGGGCGGTGGCCTCGGCGGACACCGTGCTCCGCTACCTCGCACCGGCCCGGGTCGGTCCGGTCGAGGCTCGTTGCCGGATCGTCGGGGCGCGTCGGGAGGGCACGGTGGTCCGGGTGGCCGTCCACGATCTCGGTGCCGGCGGGCGCCCCGTCGCACTGGCGTCGGTCAGCGTGCGGAACCTCGGACCGCGCTCGGCCAGGTGAGGACGGAGCCGGTGGCGGTGATCCGCACCGGGGCGCGGTCGGGGAGCACGAGGTTGCCCCCCGATCGGACCGTGACCGATCCCGAGCCGACGATTGCTTCCCCGCCGCCGGGCGTCCCGGGCGCGGGGAGGGGCGCGATGGGCTCGACGGTGACGACGGTGTCGTGGCCGTGGAACTCGCAGCGGGCCACCCGGGCACGCATCCCCGGCCCGTCCCCCGTCTCGACCCGCAGCTGTTCGGGCCGCACCAGGGCCGTCACCGCTCCCTGGGGGACACGCATCCCCGGCCCGACCCGCCAGGGGAGCGGTCCGAAGGGTGTCGCCACCCGGTCGCCCTGGATGGTGGCGGCGACCACGTTCGCGTCCCCCAGGAAGCGGGCCAGTGTCGGGTTGGAGGGATGGTCGTAGAGCTCCTGGGGCGTCCCGCACTGGTCGATGCGTCCGGCGTGGACCACGGCCACCTGGTCGGCGACCGAGAGCGCCTCGTCCTGGTCGTGGGTGACGAGCACCGCGGTGGTACCCCTCGACCGGAGGACGGCCTGCACGTCGGCCCGCACGCTGGACCGCAGGCCGGCGTCGAGGGAGGAGAACGGCTCGTCGAGGAGGACCAGCCCGGGTCGCACGGCCAGCGCCCGGGCCAGGGCGACGCGTTGCTGCTGCCCCCCGGAGAGCTGGTGGGGGTAGCGGCCGCCCAGGCCGGTGAGGCCGACCATGTCGATCAGGTCGTCGACCGGCAGGACGGGACCCCCCCCGCCGGAGAGCGTCGCCGGAGCGTGCGGGCCCCGTCGGCGACGCCGGCGCCCGCGGACGCCGAACGCGACGTTCGCCCTCACCGTCAGATGGGGGAACAGGGAGCCCTCCTGGGGGACGTAGCCGATGCCCCGATGCTCGGGCGGGACGTAGTGGTGCCCGTCGTCCACCACCCCGGAGCCGAGGGTCACCGACCCCCGGTCACCCCGTTCGAAGCCGGCGACCACCCGGAGGAGGGTCGTCTTTCCGCTGCCGGAGGGACCCAGGACGGCCGTGAGCGAGCCCTGGGGCACCTCGAGGTCGACACCGGTGAGGACCGATTGGCTCCCGAAGGACTTCCACAGGCCGGTGACGCGCAGGACGGTCACGACGGGTACCGGGGGTCTGGCGCGCGCCGCGCCGGGAGCCGGTCGAACCACCGACCGAGGACATAGCTGGGGACGACGGCGATCCCGATCATCACCGCCGCGTAGGGAGCGGCGGCCCCGTACGAGAGGTTGGTCGAGAAGGCCCAGAACTGGGTGGCCAACGTCTGCACCCCGGTGGGGATCATCACCAGGGTCAGGGTCAGCTCGGTCACGGTCGAGAGGAACACCAGGCTGAACGCGGCGGCCAGGCCCGGCCCGATCAACGGCAGGACGATCCGCCACCACACCGCCGGGGGCCGGCGGCCGAGCGACCGGGCCACCTCTTCGAAGGCGAGGGGCGCCTGGGCGACCGACGTCCGTACAGCCACCAGGGCCAGGGGGAAGAACATGATGCCGTAGCCCAGGATCAGCAACGGTGTGCTCTGGTAGAAGGAGCGCAGGGCGCGCACCGAGAAGGAGACGAGGGCCAGCGCGATCACCAGGCCGGGGACGGCCATGACGATGAAGGTGGAGCGTTCGAGGGACCGGGTGGACCGGCGGGGATGCCGCACCGCCAGCAGCGCCACGGGGAGGGCGAGGATGGTGGCCAGCACGCCCGCTCCGGCAGCGTACCCCGCCGTGGTGAGCGCGGCCCCGACCAGGGTGGTGGTGGCCGGAAGCGTGGTCGTCCCCGGTTCGGCCAGCCAGTAGGCGATCACCCCGATCGGGACGCCGAGGGCGAGCACCACCAGCACCACCAGCCCGAGGGTGGCGGGGACGGCGGTGCGACCGAGCCGGTGGAGCGTGCCGGCCCGGGCCGACCGGGCCGACCGGGTGATCCGGCCCCGGTTGCGGGCGGCGGCGTCCCCGCCGAGCACCACCAGACTGAGCACGACCAGGATCAGGGAGAGGGAGGAGGCGACGGGGATGTCGTAGCTACGCTGCGACTCGAAGAAGATCTCGGTGGTCAAGGTCTGGTAGCGCAGGATCTCGAACGCCCCGTACTCCGCCAGAAGCGCGAGGGACACCAGGACGCACCCGCCCAGCAGGGCGGTCCGGGCCTGGTCGAGCGTCACCCGTCGGAAGGTCGCCATCCGGCCGAGCCCGAGCGAGCGTGCGACCTCCTCCTGGCCGGGGTCGGCCCCGCGGAAGGCCGCCGCCACCGGGAGGTACACCAACGGGTAGAGGGCGAGCGTCATCACCAGCAGGGCGCCCAGGAACCCGTGGACCGCCGGGGCGACCGACACCCAGCCAAACCCGACGACGAAGTCGGGGATGGCCACCGGCACCACCACCAGCACGGCCCAGAGCCGCCGGGCGGGGAGGTCGGTCCGCTCGATCAGCCAGGCGGTCGCGGTGCCGACCACCGCACAGCAGGCGGTGACCGCCACCGACAGGCGCACCGTGTTCCACACCAGCTCGAAGGTGAAGCTGCGGAACACGAGGCGGGCGGTCACCGACCAGCCCGAGGACGCCGCCTCGGACACCAGGTAGACGAGCGGGACGGCGAGGAGTGCGGCGACCGCCACCGAGAGCCCCCAGAGGACCCACGGTCGGTGCCGTCCCCGGGTGGCACCGGGCCCCGAGCCGTCGCCGTTCGGCGTCGACGCCCGCCCGTCGGCCGCGACGGTGCCCGTTCGGGACATGGGGGTGGTGGTCACCGGAAGTCGCTCACGGTCGGGAAAGCCACGGCGTCAGGCCAGCCCGGCCTTCTGGAGGAGCGCGATGGCGGTGGCACCGGTCCCCAGCTCGGCGATGGTGAGGGGTGCGGGACGGAGGCTGGTGAAGGGAACGAGGTCCCGAGCCGTCTGCACGCCCGAGCCGATCGGGTACTCGAAGCTGTCGCTGTGGGCGATGATCTCCTGGCCCTGCCGGCTGACCAGGAACGCCACGAACCGCTCGGCGGCGGCCTTGTGGGTGCTGGAGGCGAGCACCCCCGCACCCGAGACGTCGAGCACGGTCCCGGGGTCCCCCGGAGCGAAGGAGGCGATCGCCGAGTGCAAGTTCGACGCTCCGATCTCGGCCCGCTCGCGGTACCAGTAGTAGCTGTTGATGATCCCGATGGCGGCCCGCCCTGCGTTCACCTGGGCGGTGATCGTCTCGTTGTCCGGGTAGACGTTGTCCTCGGCGTTGGCCTTGATGGCGTCCAGCCACCGGGAGGCGGCGGTGGCGCCGTAGGTGCGGGCGATCGAGGCCACCACCGGCTGGAAGTCCGTCTCGCCCTGCGCGATGGCGAGCTTGCCCTTCCACCTCGGGTCGGCGAGGCCCATCACCGAGCGGGGGAGCTGGTCCGGGGAGAGCAGGCGGGTGTTGTAGATCAGCACGCTCACCCGGGCGGTGACCCCGACCCAGTCGCCCGCAGGAGAGTTGTCGCGTGACGAGACCGCCGCCAGGATGGCCTCCGGGAGCGGCGCCAGGAGCCGCTTCGCCTGGAGGGTCTCGAGGGCGGGGGAGTTCTCCGTATAGAGCACGTCGGCGGGGGAGGCGGAGCCCTCCGAGATGATCTGGTTGGCGAGCACGTCCTCGTCGTCACTGCGGACGGCGACGTGGATGCCCGATGCCCTCTCGAAGGCGGTGACCAACGCGTCGGTGGTCTGCTCGTGCTGGCCGTTGTAGAGGGTGATGGTCGTCCCCGGCGGGGCTGACGTGCACGAGGCCCCCACCAGGGCGGTGGCGGCCAGGAGGGCCAGCAGTGCTGCGGTGACCCGTCGGGAGCGCTTCACCGAGGACCGCCTCGCCGGCGCCGGCGCCGGAGACGGGGCCGCGGCAGCCTCCCCGGTGCCGCCGGTCCGCCTCGACAAGCCCGTCCGCCGGGAGAGGCAGTAGTCAGGGAAGACATAGAAAAAAGATTAGGCACACCAAATATTGACTGTCAACCTCCAGCCGGGTGGTCCGTGCCCTGTCGACGGTGACGTCCTAAGGTCTCCCCCCGGAGGTGGGAGCTGCCGCCCGTGAGCGAGGAGGACGACATGCCGGGAACGAGCACGGTGGGAGCGGGTTCGGGTGGCGTGACCGCGGACGAGGCGGACGACATCCTCCGGCTGATCGGCCGCTCGTGGGGTTGGGTGCTCGCCTTCGGCATCGCCAGCGTCGTCCTCGGCGTGCTGGTCGTGGTGCGGCCGGCCGCCACCATCTTCGGCTTCGCCATCCTCCTGGGCATCTGGCTGTTCGTGAGCGGTCTGTTCCGGATCGTCATGGCCATCGCCGACGGCGGGGACTCGGGGTCCGACACCGGGGCCGAGCGGGTGCTGCTGGCCGTGCTCGGGCTGCTGTCGGTCATCATCGGCGTGTTCTTCCTCCGTCACACCTACGAGACGGTGGCCACGCTGACCTTCCTCATCGGGCTGTTCTGGGTGGTGGGAGGGATCATCGAGTTCTTCACCGCCTACGGCCGCCGGGGTCTCCCCGGGCGCGGGTTCCGCATGGCGATGGGCGTGCTCGGTCTCGCCGCCGGGGTGGTGACGCTGGTCGTCCCGCACGTGACACTCCTCACCCTCGTGCTCATCATGGGCATCTGGCTCATCGTCTACGGGGTGATGCAGATCGTCACCTCGCTGATGATCCGGGCGCTCTTCGCCACGTCGTGAGACCGGTCCCGGCACACCGGCCGCCGGTCCCCGTCGCGGGTGCCGCGGCCGGTCCCGTCGGGTGGCGACACGGGGGCGCGATGGCGGCGAAGGCACGTCCGGGGACGGCGGTCCCACGCCGCGGCCGGGGGCTCCGCTGGACGGGTGCCGTGGCCGTCGCCGGACTGGCGATGGCCGGGTGCGGCTCCTCGACCCCCACCACCGCCGGTCCGGCGGCGACGGGGGCGGCCCCGTCGACCACCCACGCGATCCCGCCCGCCACCACGGTCGACCCGGCGGTGGCCACGGCACAGGCGTCCCGCGTCTTCAACGTGCTCCTCGAGTTCGCGGGGCAGCCGCTCGCGACCCGGCTGGCCGTGATCGAACCCGGGTCTTCGGTGACCGTGCCGGTGAGCGCGGCGCTGGACCGCCTCGCCGGCGCCGGGGCGGTCGGCGCGTCGGTCGACAGCGCGGAGCTGGAGCCGGCGTCCGCGTGCACCAAAGCCGGCGTCTCCGCTCCCTGCGTGAAGGTCGCCTACGCGGTGGAGTCGAAGACGGGCACTGTCGCCGCCGGCCAGATCGGGTACGCGGTGACCGACCACGGTGTCTGGTACGTCTCGCGTGCCAGCGCCTGCCGTCTGCCGCCGCCTGGGGCCACCGCTCCCACCACCCGGTCGGTCTGCGGAGCGGCGGGCGGGGCCGGGTGAAGCGGGCCGAGCCTGCTCACCCGAGCGCCGTCCGCTCCTCCTGACCCTCGAACTGGATCCGGTAGAGCTCCGCGTAGGCGCTCCCTGCCGCCAGGAGCTGGTCGTGGCGACCCCGCTCCAGGATGCGTCCGTGATCGAGCACGAGGATCTGGTCGGCTTCGCGGACCGTGGAGAGCCGGTGGGCGATGACCAGCGACGTGCGCCCGGCCAGGGCGGTGCCGAGGGCCGTCTGCACGGCCACCTCGGATTCGGAGTCGAGGTGGGCGGTCGCCTCGTCGAGCACGACGATCTCCGGTGCCTTGAGGAGCAGCCGGGCGATGGCCAGGCGCTGCTTCTCGCCACCGGACAGGCGGTACCCCCGGTCACCCACCACCGTGTCGAGCCCGTCGGGGAGCTGGTCGACCAGCCCGGCGATCTGCGCCCCCCGGAGCGCGTCCGCCAGTTCGCCGTCGGTGGCGCCGGGCTTGGCGTAGAGCAGGTTCTCGCGGATGGTCTCGTGGAACAGGTGGGCATCCTGGGTGACCACGCCCACGGTGGCGGTCAGCGACTCGAGCGAGACGTCGCGGACGTCGACCCCGTTGACCCGGATGCTCCCGCCCTGGACGTCGTAGAGGCGGGGGAGGAGCTGGCTGACCGTCGTCTTCCCGGCGCCGGAGGGACCGACCAGCGCCACCATCTGGCCCGGCTCGGCGACGAAGCTCACGTCGAACAGGACCTGCTGCGACACCGTCGTCTCGAGGACGGCGACCGATTCGAGTGACGCGAGCGAAACCTCCTCCGCCGACGGGTACCGGAAGTCGACGTGCGAGAACTCCACGGTGGCCGGCCCCGGGGGGACGGGCACGGCCCCGGGTGCGTCCTTGATCATCGGCTCGAGGTCGAGGATCTCGAACACCCGGTCGAACGAGACCAGGGCGGTCATCACGTCCACCTGGACGTTGGACAGCGAGGTGAGCGGGCCGTAGAGCCGGGTGAGATAGGCGGCCAGCGCCACCACGGTCCCCACGCTGAGCTGGCCCTCGACCGCCTTGATGCCGCCCCACCCGTAGACGAGCGCGGTGGCCAGCGAGGCGGTGACCGACAGCGCGGCGATGAAGAATCGGGCGTACATGGCCTGGGTGACGCCGATGTCCCGTACCCGCCCCGCCTTGTCGTTGAAAGCGCCGAGCTCGTCGCCGGGGCGCCCGAACAGCTTGACCAGCAGGGCGCCCGAGACGTTGAACCGCTCGTTCATGGTGGTGTTCATCTGCGCGTTCAGCCCGTAGGACTCCCGGGTGATCGACGACAGCTTGCGCCCGACCCGCTTGGCCGGGATCACGAAGACCGGCAGGATCACCAGGCTGAGGAGCGTGATCTGCCATGAGAGGAAGAACATGGCGATCAGGACCAGCGTGACGCTCACCAGGTTGGAGACCACGGACGAGAGGATGTCGGTGAACGCCTGCTGGGCGCCGAGCACGTCGTTGTTCAGCCGGCTGATCAGGGCCCCGGTCTGGGTGCGGGTGAAGAAGGCGACCGGCATCTTCTGGATGTGGGCGAACACCTGGGACCGCATGTCGTAGATCAGGCCCTCGCCCACCTTGGCCGAGACCCAGCGCTCGGCGATGGAGAGGCCGGCGTCGACCACGGCCAGGCCGGCGGCGACCAGGGCCAGCGTGACGATGATGCCCTTGTCGTGGCCGATGATGCCGGTGTTGATGATCTCGCGGAAGATGAGGGGATTGGCTACGCCGATGACCGCGTCCACCACGATCAGCACCAGGAAGACCGCCAGGATGGTCCGGTACGGGCGGGCGAACCGGAACATCCGCTTCGCGGTCCCCTTGGTCACCTCCTGGTGGAGGACGGCGGTGTCGCGTCGCATCTGGCGCATCATGCTGCCGAAGCCGCCGGCACCGCCCCCGCCGGCGCCCATCCCCCGTCCTCCGTGCATCACCGCGGGAACCTCCAGTCACGCCGACCGTCGCAGACCGCCGCAGGCGGTCGTCGCCGGTCGGGACCCGGTCGTCGTCGCCGGGTCAGAAGCTGAGAACGGTGTACCCCTCGCGGGCGAACCGTTCGACCTCGGCGCCGGCCGCCAGCAGCTCGAGCGGGCGGGAGGCGGCCTGCTCGCCCAGACCGTACTGCTCGACGTTCGCTGTGCAGGCCTTCGCCACGATCCCGGCGTCCCGGAGGGCGTCGAGCTCCCCGTCCACCGCACCGCCGGCGGCGAGCCTCACCCCCGGCCCGAAGAAGAGCACGGCCACGTCGGCGCCCCGGTTCACCTTCATCCTGGTCGCCATCACCAGGCCGGGCACGGCACGCGCCGGATCGTCGCTCAGGACGAGGAACGCCACCTTGGCCGGCTCGGCGCCCGTCACCGGCCCTGCTCCACGGGTGCGGCGCCGTCGTGCGGCTGTTCCGTGGCGGCGGCCGGTCCGAGGTCACGCACGGGGCCGGGGTCCTTCCGGTCGGGTCGACCGGGTCCGGCAGATGACCCGGCGGTCGCGGTCCTGGACGGGGTGGTGGTCGTCATGGGGTCGACTCTAGTTTCGGGGATCGGGGACCCGATCGTCCTGGCCCGGATCCCACCCCCGTCTTCAGGGGGAGACGAGCCCCCGGCCGGTGATGGGCGGCAGGTCGAGCGCGGTGAGCAGGCCCGCCGGGCTCTCGACCACCGCGGGGACGGCGTTGACCAGGCGCATGGCGGTCGCCTTCAGTCCCGCGGTGTTGTGGTCCCCGTCGCTCCCGAGGAGCTGGAGGTCGAGCGTGTAGTCGGGCTCGCCGGTGACCTGCACCCGGTAGCAGCCGTGCCCCGCCGGTTGCGGCCACTCCGGACCGAGGTCGTCGTGGAGGCGGGTCACGTGCTCCAACACGATGCGCGCCGTTCCGTTGCGCATGCCGCGGAGCTCGAAGTGGAGGGCGGCAGCGGTGCCGGCCTCGATGGTCCCGGCATCGACGTCGAACGTGTGGGTGGCCGGCAGCCGCTCGTACCACTCGTCGACGGAGTCGAGCTCGATCCCGAGCCCGGTGGCCAGTTGGCGGACCACGCTCCCCCAGGCCATGGACAGCACGCCGGGCTGGAGGATCATGGGGACCTGGTCGAGCGGACGGCCGAAGCCCATGATGTCGAAGAGCACCATGGGCTGGTTGTAGGTGTTGTAGTTGAGGATCTCGGAGACCCGGACCTCGTCGATCCGCTCGCTGACCCCGGTCAGCACCAACGGGAGGGCGTCGTTGGCGAACCCGGGATCGACCCCGTTGACGAAGAGGGAGGCGTCGCCTTCCCGCGCCGCCTCCACGGTGGGGTCGATCATCGAGGGGTCGACCACGCCGAAGGGATACTGGAGGAAGACCGGTCCGCTCGAGACCACGTTGATCCCCGCCCGGAGCATCCGCTGGATGTCCTCCAGTGCCTCGAAGAGCCGGTTGTCGGCCATGGCGGTGTGGACGATCGCGTCGGGTCGGAGCGCGAGCAGGGCCTCGGCGTCGTCGGTGGCCGCCACCCCGAGCGGGCGTCCGAGGTGGGCGAGCTCCCCGGCGTCCCTGCCCACCTTGTCGGGGTTCGACACCCACAGGCCGACCAGCTCGAGATCGGGCCGGGCGTCGATCCCGGCGATGGCGTGGACGCCGACGTTGCCAGTGCTCCAGGCGACGACTCGGTAGGTCTTGTCCCTGTGGGTCTCGTCCATGGCGGTGCTCCTCGATGGTGGTCGTGGTCGGGCGGGGCGTTCGCGGGCAGCGGGTGGTGCGACGGGCGGTCAGAGGTCGGGGAGCCCCATGTCGAGGTTCGGGCCTCCGATGCCACCGTCGACCTCGAGCACCTTGCCGGTCACGTAGGAGCCGGCCGGCGAGGCCAGGTACACCACCGCGGCGGCGATGTCCTCGGGGTCGCCGATCCGGCCCAACGGCGTACCCGCCTCGAGCGCGGTCTTCAGCTCCTCGGTCTGCATGACGATGTCGAGTGCGGAGGTGGCCACCGATCCGACCGCGATGGCGTTCACCCGGATGCGGGGTGCCAGGTCGGCGGCGGCCAGGCGGGTGTAGTGGGCGAGCGCGGCCTTGGCCGTCCCGTAGGCGAGGTACCCCCGGCCGGCGACCCTGCCCATGGCCGAGGAGATGTTCACGGCGGAGCCACCACCTCCTTCGAGCATCAGCGGTACCGCGGGTCGCAGCAGGGCATGCGCAGTGGCGACGTTGAAGTGGAAGGCCTGCTCCATCCGCCCGGGCGAGGTGTCGAGGAACGGCCGAGGCAGGGCGCCCCCGACGTTGTTGACGACGAGGTCGAGGCGGCCGAACGCCTCCCGGGCCCGCGTGACCAGCCCTGCCACCGCCTCGAGATCGCTGAGGTCGGCGGGCACCACCTCCGCCCGGCGTCCCGCCTGCCTGACGGCCGCGGCCACCTCGTCGAGCTGGTCGGCGGTGCGGGCGGACACCACCACGTCGGCACCGGCCTCGGCCAGCGCCACCGCGGTGGCGGCGCCGATACCGCGTCCGGCGCCGGTGACGATGGCCACCTGGTCCGTCATGCGAAAGCGGTCGAGAATCATACGGTCGTCCCCTCCGGCGGTGGACCGGTCCTCCCGCCCATGCAACCCGGTCTTTGTAACACGTTCTCGTTCCTGCCGCCCCGGGCACGGATCCGGACGATGTGCTCGAATGCGTCCATGGAAGTCTCCGCCCTGCTCGTCGAGCTCTACGGCCGCATCCCCCCGCTGGCCGCCCGTGCCGTCGGGGGTCTGGACGCGGAGCGCCTGGTCGAACCACCGGCACCGGGGGCGAACCCCATCGGCTGGCTGGTGTGGCACCTCAGCCGGGTCCAGGACCACCACGTCGCCGAGATCCTCGGGGCCGACCAGATCTGGGTGGCCGGCTCGTGGGCCGACCGCTTCGGGCTGGACCCCGATCCCTCCAACACCGGCTACGGGCACTCGGCGGTCGAGGTGGCCGCGGTCCGTCCCGAGAGCCCGGATGCGCTCCTCGACTATCTCGACGCGGTCGACCGGCGCACCCGTTCGATGCTGGACGACGTGACAGCAGCTGCGCTCGACCGGATCGTGGACCGCCGGTGGGACCCGCCGGTGACCCTGGGCGTACGGCTGGTGAGCATCGCCGACGACAGCCTCCAGCACGCGGGCCAGGCCGCCTACGCCCGCGGCCTGCTCGGTGCCTGACCGGCCGGAGGCGACGCTCCGCCTCGTCCTCGTCGACGCGTTCACCGATCGGCCCTTCTCCGGCAACCCGGCCGCGGTCGCCGTGGTCGGGGTGTTCCCCGACGAGGCCCGGATGCAGGCGGTAGCCGCGGAGCTGCACCAGTCGGAGACGGCCTTCGTGGTCCGGCGGGGGGCGGGCCCCCACGATCTCCGGTGGTTCACCCCGACCACCGAGGTCGACCTGTGCGGTCATGCCACGCTGGCCGCGGCCCACGTCCTCGGGGGGGAGGCACGCTTCCGTACCCGCAGCGGCATCCTCTCCTGCACCGGGTCCGACGGTGGACGGATCGAGATGGACTTTCCCGCCGACCCGGTCCGCTCCGACGCCCCGCCGCCGGACCTGGGTATGTCCGGCATCCGCTGGTTCGGCCGCGGCCGCTCCTACGCGCTCGCCGAGCTCGAGGACGCGGACGCCGTCCGCCGGCTCGACGTCGATCCGGGTCGGATGGCGGCTGCCGGCCTCCGCTCGCTGATCGTCACCGCCCCCGGCGACCGGGACGGCATCGATTGCGTCAGCCGGGTCTTCGCCCCGGGCTACGGGATCCCGGAGGATCCGGTGACCGGTTCCGCCCACTGCACCCTGGCGACCTACTGGGGCGGTCGGCTCGGGCGGGTGGAGCTGGTGGGGGAGCAGGCTTCCGCGAGGGGCGGACTGGTCACCATGGCGCTCGCGGGGGACCGGGTCGTCCTCGGTGGCCGGGCGGTGACCGTGGCCACCGTCGACCTCCTGGTCTGACCGGCCGACGGGGCCCGCCCGGCGCCCGACCAGGAGGACGGCGGACCCGACCCGGTCAGGAGGGCCGGGTGGAGGGGAGCCCGAGCTTTCGGTGGTCCCACGAGACCACCCGGTCGACGTTGAGCTTGGCGACGATCCGCTTGTTGAGCATGGTCTCGACGAAGGGCTGGAGCTCCTCGGAGTACGGACCGTAGTAGCGCTCGAAGAGGTTTACCCCCAGCTCCCACATCTTGGCGGGGTCGTCGACGATCTCCGCCGTCCCCACCAGCTCCACCCCGCGGAGCTCCTCGTAGTAGTCGCCGTCCTCGAAGAGGCAGGTGAGCCGGGCGTCGCGCCCGAGGTTGACCGCCTTCTGGGCCTTGGCCTTGGTCTCGATGGCGATCGCGCCGTCGAGGAATCCGTACCACATCGCCACCGCGTGGATGGTGCCGTCGTGGTTGAGGGTGCACATGGTCATCGGCCGGCGCTCGTGGAGGAAGGCGTCGATCTCCTCCGGGGTCATCTTGATCTGGTCACGCTGCTTGATGCCGTGGCCCATCTGCCGGGCCGGCGCCTCGGGCTGCTCGTCGCTCATGGATCCTCCGTGGTCCTCCCGCATCCGGGGAGCTTCCGGCGAGCGTACCGGTGGCCCCGGCTCGGGGGAAGGGGGGACTCTACCGGGAGCCGACACCGCCCGCTGCTGGTCCGGTGGCGCGCCTGGCGGGGCGGCGGACAGGCGGTGCGCTCGCGCTCCCTCCGGCCGTCACCGCCGGGGGTACGCCTGGCCCGTAGGCTTCCGCCATGCCTTCGTCGCCCGGCGCCTCCGATCCGCGGGTCCCGCGGGTTCACGCGCGCCGGCTCCCGCAGCCCACCCGACGGGAGCTCGCCCGTCGGAGCACGGTGATCGCCGAAGTTACCGCCAAGCGGTTCGCCGGGGTGGCGTTCCGCCAGGTCCGGCACGCCCGGAACGGCCCTCTGCCTCTGGCCGCGCTGGCGAGTCCGCTCCGGAGGTCCTTCGAGGACCTCGGCGGCACGTACATGAAGTTCGGCCAGTTGGTGGCCTCGTCGCCGGGGGTCTTCGGGGAGGAGTTCGCCGACGAGTTCCGGACCTGTCTCGACACCGGGCCGGCGGTGCCGTTCGAGACGGTGCGCGACGTGATCGAGGCGGACCTGGGCATGCCCCTCCACGAGGCCTACTCCCACTTCGACACCCACCCGATCGGCCGGGCGTCCATCGCAGTGGTCCACCGTGCCACCACGATGGACGGGAGGGACGTGGCGGTGAAGGTGCTGCGGCCCGGCATCGAGGCCGACGTCGCCGTCGATCTCGAGCTCCTCCAGCCGCTGCTCGAGCTGGTGGCCCGCCAGACCGGGGACCAGTCGGCGGGGACGCTGCTGCAGCTCTTCTTCGGGTTCCGCGAGCAGATCGGGGAGGAGCTCGACCTCCGGAACGAGGCCCGGGCCATGGCCGCCTTCCGGCTGCTGCTCGACGAGGTCGACCTCCCGCTGATGGTGGTGCCCGAGCCCTTCCCGGAGCTCTCGGGACCCAACGTGGTGACCATGGAGTTCCTCGACGGCGTCCCCATCGACGACCTGGCGGGAGCGGCCCGCTTCGGGGTCGACCCCGCCCCGCTGGTCGAGCAGGTGGTCCGGGCCTTCTTCCTCACCACGGTCCGGTGGGGGGCGTTCCACGGCGACGTCCACGCGGGCAACATGCTGCTGCTGCGGGATGGGCGCATGGGTGTCATCGACTGGGGGATCGTGGGTCGCCTCGACCCCGAGACCCACCACTTCTTCGTCCGCATCCTGGCCGCCGCCCTGGGCGACGAGGGCGCCTGGAGCGACATCGCCGCCCACCTGACCCGCACCTACGGGCCGGCGATGCAGCGGGGCCTGGGCCTCTCCGACGAGGACCTGGCCGTCTTCATCCGCGGCCTCATCGAGCCGGTGCTCAACCGGCCCTTCGGGGAGGTGAGCCTCGCGGCGCTCATCCAGGCGCCGCAGGTCCAAGCGGCCAAGGCCCAGGGGATCGAGGCCCACAACCGGTCGCTGAAGGCGACGGTCGGCCGCCTGCGGGCGCAGCGCCAGCTCCGCCGCCTGGCCGACGAGTCGGGCGGGACGTCCTCCGAATTCGACCGGGGCACCTTCCTCCTGGGCAAGCAGCTCATGTACTTCGAGCGGTACGGGAAGATGTTCCTCGCCGACGTCCCCCTCCTCCACGACCGGGCGTTCTTCGAGGCGCTGCTGGCCTCGGCGCCGACGCCGACCCGGGCGCCGGCCATCCCGCCCACCCCGCGTCGGCCGTGACGACCGGCGGCGGGGCGCTCCCGCTGCGGGTGTGCTTCGTCTGCACCGGCAACATCTGCCGTTCGCCCATGGCCGACGTGGTCCTGCGGGCCATGGCGGCCGTTACCGCCCTGGGCGGTGGGACGGCTCTCGGCGACCATCTGGTGGTCGACAGCGCCGGCACTGGAAACTGGCACGCCGGGGAACCGATGGACCCCCGGGCTGCCGCTGCCCTGGCCGCGGCCGGGTATGCCGACCACGGCCACCGGGCCCGGGCCTTCGAAGCGGCCTGGTTCGGGGAGCGCGATCTGGTGGTGGCCATGGCCCGGACCCACCAGCAGACGCTGGCCGGTCTGGCCCGCCACCGAGCCGACGGGCACCGTGCGGAGCTGGTGCTGCTGCGCCCGTTTGACCCGCGTGCGGGCGGGTCCGTCGACGTCCCCGACCCGTACTACGGCGACGCCGCGAAGTTCGACGAGTGTCTCGCCATGATCGAGGCCGGATGCCGGGGTCTGGTCGACGACCTGGCGGCCCGGCTGGCCGCGGCTCAGCCCGGGGAGGCCTCGAAGGGCACGAGGGACTCGGCCTCGTAGGCACGCATCCGGTCGTAGACCTCGCGCAGCTCTCGTCGGCGGGACCGGTCGTTCGCCAGGTTGACCAGCTCGTACGGGTCATCCTGCCGGTCGTACCATTCGTGGTCGTTGTCGTCGAAGGCGCAGTCGACGTCGAACAGCTTGCGTCCCGGAGAGCGACCCCACAGACCGGTGGAGGGCTTGCCGCCCCCCACCCCGTAGTAGCGGGCGCACTTGGTCGTCCCCGCGGTGAAGTCCCCGCCGGCGTACCGCCCCCCGTCGAGGGGTGCCGTCTGGGCGGAGGCCCGGGGGAAGGGCCGGGGATCGCCGAGGGCGCACGAGCAGCGCGTTGATCTCGGCGCCCAGCAGCAGCGCGTAGCTCAGGAAGTATAGGTAAAGGAGCAGCAGAATGACCGCCCCCACGCTCCCATACAGCAGCGCGTAGGAGTTGAAGTGGGAAAGGTAGATGGAGAAGCCGTAGGAGATGAGCAGCCAGACGCCCAGGGCCGCCAGGGCGCCCGGTGTCACGAGGCGGAAGGGCTGGCGGCAGTCCGGCACCACCCAATACAGCACCGCCAGCATGCCCAGGGCGAAGAGCAGGAGGATCGCGGCACCCGAGAGGCGCGCGGCGGGGCGGGCAGCGACCGGCACCAGCGCGACCACCAAGTATTGGCCCAAGGTCGCCGCCAGCAGGGCGGCGACCAGGCCCCCGCCCAGGGTGAAGGCCAGCAGCAGCGCCAGCAGCCCGCGCCGCCACGGCCCGCGCCGCTGAGGTTGGGGGCACTCGTAGGCGTGGTTGAAACCGTCCATCAGCCGCA
>Ga0080006_1140395_pt1 | contig 48606 bp, 42 predicted proteins | sample RS3BMetagenome_FD_69209 | JGI IMG/M metagenome (GOLD analysis project Ga0080006, IMG submission 69209) | Ferric oxide microbial mat and aquatic microbial communities from Rainbow Spring, Yellowstone National Park, USA - RS3B (SPADES... ... | reverse complement strand
GTGGTGGCCTGGCCCCGGTGTGCACCTCCGAGGACCCCCCCCCCCCCAGATACCAGAGGTTCCCTGCGTCCTCTTTATGGCTGGTAGCACTACTCATGTACCACACTGCCACCGATAGAGCACTTCTTGCGGTACCTGTCGCTTCCTTGCATGATCCTGGATGCTTCCGCATAACCTCTACGGATACCATTTCGTGTTCATAGACGCATATGATCCGAGTGGCGCTCGAGCATGCGGCTACCAATCCTCGACATAGTCTCAGTGCATGAGCAGTTTTTAGCGGATAATGGTTTAAGGCGCGTGCCATAACCAAGAGCGACGACAACATACTATTCAAGACTCGGTAAAGCGGCCCGAGCGGCCTCAACTTTCCGAGTCCAGTTCCGACTGAGAACCCCTACCGACCTCATCGTTGCGTTGAAGAGGTTGCAGATGTTTCCCCAGAAAGCGGTTCATCCCAAAAGCGGTGACTCGCGTCTCACCGTCGAAGACTCGCTGAAGTTTGGCATCGCATTGGATAACCTTGCGATCATTGGGATCCTGCAACTGCTGCTTCTTGATGTACTCCCAGAGGAGGCGCACCACTTCGCACCGGCTGAGGATGCGCGCGCCTCCACAGATGTCGCTCAGCGCCTCTGAGACCTGCAGCGGTTGCGCCAGTCCCGATGCTTTCCTCTTTCCCGTTGAGGGCGTCGACGAGCGGTGGCTATCCTGCGTCGACTGGGAACCACCACTCAATGGCGAAAACGATGCTCCCAGCGCTTTCTCTTTGAGATGCTGACGTCCAGCACGAACGCGTGCTCGTTTGGCTGGGATTTTCCGTCGCTGGGTGAGTCCCTTGGCTTCCCATTCCTGACGCCAGGCTTGGATTCGAGCTTGCTCCTCTGGTGCGCATTGACTTTCTTTTCGGATGTGCTGCTCGAGCAGTTTGTTCATTTCAAAGAATGATACCGAGTCGCGATCGGGAAAGAGCTTGGCAAGCGCCGCATCCGGACGAAAGCGCATCCCCTGGTTTGGATCTCGCAGTTCGTGTTCGCGAACATAAGCATGTAGCTGTTTTGCGATCCAGGGCCGCGGAAGAATATCCTGTCCGCCGCAGACTGCCGCGAGTTCGGGAGCAAGCATGACCGGGGCCATGAGTCCAGTAAAGCGCAGCGGCGACTCGCGATAAGTGGCGGTGTCGTCGTCGTTCTCTTGCGAGCGCTTCGCTTTGTTTGATCGTCGTTTCCTGGTCGCGGACTCGATAACGCCTGGTGGACCTTCTGGGTCTGCGGTACGATTCACCGAGGCGTTCGGCGCTGTAGCGTTGCCTCCACTGATAGGCTGCTCGCCGCTTACGCCGCTCGCCGTTTGCATGCGCTCGCGCAGACACCGAAGAACGTGTTCTTTTATCCAGTTTTTTCGTGACGAAAAGTCGTAGCCACCGAACTTGAACGACAAATCCTGCAGTATGGAGCGCAGAGAGGCCTGCTTTATATCGGCGTGCCGCACCATCCATTCTAGCACTGGAAGCACAGCCTCGTTGGACGGACTCGCGTCGACGTGAGGTTGTCCTGGAGAAGCACTCATGAGCACAACGCGTTCAAGGGATTAGAGCGCCACAGCTCTGTGAGGCTGTGAAAGCTTCGGCTGCACTAGCGTGTGCCGTTCGTGCGCCAACAAAGCTCGTAGCTCGTCGTGCGCACCACAACCAGGTAGCGTTTTACTCGCTTCCCCGGGCAGCGCGTAGAGCACTGCTAGTCGCCAGACCAACAGACGCCTCACAAACCCTGAGCACTGGCAGTGCCTTGGCACACACAGTGCTGCTGTCGGAAGTTGAGGCAGCAAAAGAACCCACAAAGCAGGCGGTATGAACGAAACGGCCAGTTGCGTTTAGCGCGCGCTCGCTAGGGCTCAGCCCAGCCCAGCCTAGCCCAGGCCAGCCCAGCCCAGCTCCAGGAATGCCCGTTTTTGGCCATCTGGCATCCGCTGCGCTGCGCAATCCGAAACGGCTACGCATGATCGATACGACTGCCCGGGGCAAGTATACAAAGAGGTATTCGCGCTGGAGGGAATGCTCTCTCTCTCTACATATATATAACGGTTCCGAGTAAGCGTGATGCGCTCGGAAACAGTGTAGGCTCGGATTGTTTTGGGGCGATACGATCGTTGATGCGCATGAAGATGTGCAAGACTGGTTTATCGATCGATACCACTGCCTGGGGCAAGTACGAAGAGGTATTCGCGCTGGAGGGAATGCACTCTCTGTCTCTCTCCATATATTTATACATAAAACGTTTCCGAGTGGGCGCGATGTGCTTACTTGAATCGCACACGTGCGACGCTCCCGTAGGCTCTTCGATAAATGCACGGCACATCTTATGGTGTTGTTCGTGTACAGTTCAGACGCAGGGGTAGCTAAGAGGCTTACACTGCTCACTCGCTCTATCTACATTCGTGACTTTGACCTAGTCGACAGAACTAGCAGTGGAACGTGCGGCTTGAAACGTCTCCTGTCGTGGCAAGAGTACCAGCCAGGTTACCCGCGCACCATAAGCGGAAAGAGAGCACACCGTTCTCTATCCATTGTATGGAATGCAAGGGCGTTTTTACCGGCATTCCGGCGCAGAGGGATGCCGTCGAAACAACCGCATGAAGAATCTTTCAAAACTATGGCGGTATGGCTGCGGAATCCCTACCAATTCGTAGTGACATGGTCTCATGCGATTCGCGACATGATCCCAGAGACACCGCACGGGAAAACTCAGCCATACAGGTGAAGGTTTGACTTTAGCATACGGTATGTATCTGGTCGAGAGATTGGTTGTTTCCATACCTAATTGTAAAACATATAACATGCCGCCCGGTTCAGCGATGTGCTGCAAAGCGTACCCAAGTCATCGGGTCACAATTCATTCCAGGTTCCTTATCCTCCGTCAGAACACTGGAAAGCGCTCCAACAATGGATTCCATATCCGAACATGTTGTTCTCGGGGGAACGTCAGAAATTTGTATGCTCGTTTGCTCCCGTACACGGAAAAACCCGCCTTCCATTCTCAAGTGCGGAGTGTCTCTCAAAAAAGCTCCGCTTCCGGGCCGCGATCGATACGACGCAGCCGAGAGGCTGTCGCTTCGCATGCTGAGCATCGCATTCATCTGATATCTTTGAAGGCTGCTTGTGGGCTGAGTAACTCCCATGGATACACAATCCATTCCGAACCAGCAACCTCTTTCCCGTAGAAATCAGGTGCTTCGCCCGAGCCAAAACGATTATTTTCCGGTTTGTAATGAAGGACTGCCACATGTGCGAGCGCTGCTCTCGCTCGTTCACATCGCAAGCGAACCGCTCGTGCCGTTCGACCCGAGTCGAACACGTCGTCCACAATCAGGACCCGTTTTCCTTCGATGAGTTTCATGTCGGGAAACATGAGCGCCCGCGGTTCCTGCAGTCCGTAAAAGCGTTCTCCCGAGTCATCATAGAAAATAACAGTTGCAGTCAAAATGTTTCGATGCTCGAAGCGTTGTGCTAACAAGGTACAGGGAATGAGTCCACCGCGTGTAATTCCAAGCAGCAGGTCGTAACAGACTCTTCCCCGACCGGGATGTGTGCTCAAGTTTTCCCCGCCAGTCGGTACTGACTTTTCCATCACTCGTGTCGCAAGGGCGTTCGCCAGCTCCTCAACTTCTGCCCAGGTCACAATCGTGTACTTTCCCCGAAAGTTCGCCATTCCCGCTGCCGTATCACCGTGCGCAGGGCCCGATGCAGGTCTCACGCACGCAAAGACACCACGAAGCACTTTTCGTTCCGCATCGCTCCAAAAACTCCGCCTCCAGAAAGATCTTTCTGAGATACATCTTTGAGCCGGCACCGGATACCGGACTCGGTGACCCGCTGCAGGTCGCCTGTCGTACCCGTGGACGCCCTTTCCGCGTGCCACAGCAGCACGAGCATGCCAGCACAATGATGCACAGTCAGCAGTGACCGAAGCGAAAGCAGCAGCCGGAGAAACCTTCCCTCTCAAGACTGCCAAAAGCTGATCCGACGCAGTTTGCTGCTGCTGCTGCTGCTGCTGCTGCAAGTCGGGAACCTTCCGCTCCATAACATTGGCGTACCGGTTGCCTACCCGTGTGCCGCGTCTACAGTCCACAGACGCGCACATCTTTCGCTGTGCGTGCACGGCGCTTCGAGTGCTTCTACAAACTACAGTATATAAAAGTTTCTAGTGATAACCTAACCGGTATACTCGAGAGATGCGTCAACACACCAACGACTTTGGCGCGGGCGGCACGACACAAGCGCTACGGACTGGAGCATTCTTCGATGACGCCGCCAACACCACCGTCGCAGAGCTTGCGTTGGTTACTTGACAGGAACAAGAGCTGTTGCAAGAGTCACTCCAGTGACTATTGCTATGGATTGGGGGAAATATAAGTTCCTGTGAAAGGGTTCATATTTGTGCGTTGCTAAGCGGCGGCGTTTATCCAACGAGTCCGGTTAGGTGCACCGAACCATCAACGTGAAGCGGGCGGGACGATCTTTCAAGCAACGCTCATGTTGCGGCACTGCCTGAAGAACCGAGTCCGCTTCTGCACCGGCGCTTCGTGCGATGAAAGGCATCGGGTAATTGCTTGATTGCCGGATCACAAGCTCAAAGTGAAACGCTCATAACGCCTAACGCCACCCTATTAGGCTCAGTTCACCGGTATCAGCTCCCGAGCGCGATGTAGAGCAACGAACTTCTGTGTTGCGCTCGGCTTGCGAGCGAGTGCGCACCGAGAGCCTCGTGCTCGTCATCGCCGTTGACATGAGCGTCATCAAGCCACCAGTACTGCAACTATCCTTCCGAGGAGAATCGCATGGATCACATAGCGCTCCGCAGACAGTGTATGAAATAAGATGAAGGAACAAGCGCATCCGCAGGCAGTGTGCGTCGTCCGCTGCCGTACCGAGTAGCATGCACGCACTCCAGTAATGCCCAGTACGATGGCAGTGAACTGAACAGTCCCCATGTTTGGCGTCTGCATCGAGCACTTCATGACAGCGTCGAAGCACACGAACTTGACCTGCCGATTATTCAAGGCTCCGCTGAAACCAGAAGCCACTTCCACGCGCAACGAAGAAGCACCAACGTCGAGCGCAAAAACAACCGCCTGCGATGCATGTCTGGCCTTGCATGTGAACACTCAGTGCGGAGAGACTTGTTCTCATGAGGACTTTCACCTCAATTGTTTTGCATTATCGGGTGCATGTCATCAAATGCTCTTTCGCGGTTCATAGCAGATGCGTTCAACTTGCGATCATTTGAAGAAACAAAAGTCCTAGGCTGAGGTATGGACATGGAGGTCGGGGATCCTGCAGGGCTGGTGTTCCCGGATGTTTGCGAAAAACGACAGAAAAATCCTCTTCCCTCCGGCCGTCGACAGAAGACGAGCAAGTGGCGACGACGAAGAAGAACAGGGCAGATGGGCGAAAAATGGTGTTTGCCCCACGAGACGATGCCGCAACTGTATTGGAAAAGAGGGCAGGAGTTCGAGGACTCCTTGCATGGGTGCGCTCCACCAGATGCAATACATGCAAGGAGTTCCTGAACCGGGCCTTCAGCGCCGCCATCAATATCAGATGATGTGTGGTGCTGAAGACGAGACCCGAGGGGCTGAAGCGATCCAACTTTGTAGTGCAGTCTCTGATGCTCGAAGCGTACAAAGAGAAGCTGGAATCGATAGTAGACGCCCTGTCGACAAAGACTGGGACGTGTCTCCGGGTGGGTATTCATTTAACCCACATGTTCGTTGGGCAGTTTTTGTTTCACTGATCAGGTGTAAGAAGACGGCTCTATATGGACAAGGTTTTTCTGGCGCATTCGTTTTCGCGCAAGTCTCACTTCAAGCTTGGATACGGTCTCTCCCAGTTTCGTGATCACGTTTTGGTAGTCCCGTTGCTGACGTCGCATGTCGCGGCGGAGGTTTTCTTCGTGCTCGCGCTGTTGGGCAAGTTCTACTTTGGTTTCTATCAGTTCCTGCAGGAGCGCGTGTTCATCAAACGACAACGGGAGCACGTCAGCATTCACGGCATACGCTGTGACGCCGTGCGTACCAGAGGCTGCTTGTCCAGCGACCGCCGCTTTCTCGCCAATCTGGTTCAGCGTTGACTGCTGCGCCTGGATGGTGCAGCTGCTGGCCTTCACGTGAGCGAGACTGGCCACGACTGACGCCCACCATTGCTGCCACTGATCGATTGCTTTCGTACAAGTGCTTTTCAGGAGCAAAAGCTCTGTTTTGAGCCTAAGGACTTGGTGACGGGGTCGCTGCATCCGGATCGAAATCCGTTCGGGAAGCGCTTCAGCGGGTGAAAACGATGCGGCATTTTGCTGCACGAACACATGCTGTGCCTTGTTTCGCTGAAGAGCGTGGTGCAGCTCCTGAAACCCTTGAAGCATGTCCTTTTCGAAGGCTTCCCACTGCAAGCGCCAGGCAAAGAGATGTGCTCGGCAGTCGCTGGTTTCTTTGGAGAGCTTCCGCGCGAGTGTCGTCTGCCTTTGAGTCACCCGCGCTAGACGACCTTCGACGCTCACGCGGCCGCGTTGCAACCGTTCGCATGCCTCTTGCGCTTGTTGCTGCATCTCGCCTTGAAGCATATGCATCTTTTTTCGCAGATGTTTCAGCTCTACTTTCGCCTGCCTCAGGGTGGAGCAAATGGAATCGTTCTCGAGTCTGGGGTCTCGCTCAGATGGAACACACGCCATCGGCCGTGTTACAGACATAGAACGATGCCGTCGCAGGCGCTCCAGCAATCCTGCAATCTGAGAAGCTGTCAAATCGAAGCAATGCTCAACGTGCTGGTACAGCGCGGGCAGCTCTGTCCCGGATAAGCGCTGCAAGACAATTACCACTTTTCTCAGCTGGTGGCTGTATCGCTTCTGGAGAATCTGATCCCGCTCTAGCACTGCATCGGAGAGATGCTTGAGTTGCTTCCTCAGTGTCACCACGGAGGTAAGTGCGGGTTCCATGCCTCGGGCTAGCGGTGCTTGCGAGTTCGGGTCTTCGCCGAGGTCGCTCCTGGTCGGTTGAGACGTCCTCACAGAGCCAACTGCTCGCCCTGGAGGTTGCTGCTCGGCAAGCGCTACAGGATGTTGATGCTCGGATGCGGTCGAATGCGGTTGCAAGTGCGCCCGCATGACGGAGAGTTGATGAGAGAGTCCGCTCAGGGCAGAGACGAGTGATGCACACTTTTTCCAGGCCAGGGTCACGGTTTCCGCCGTATCCATTTCGTCTCCGGTGATCTGTGGGGATGCGTTGGACGGGATCTCTTGTGCTACTCGCACTGTTTCATAGCCAGACTCGCTCTCTGATGCCAGAGGTGCAGTCAGCAGAGAAAGCGTACGAGCAAGCGCTGCTGCATGTGCTGCACACTGCGCAGTGGGAAGCGTGCGCTCCTCCTCTGGAGCTATCCCGTTCGTTGTGCCGGAGGTTCTTGAGCTCGATGGTCGCGCCCCGTGGTTTCCTGTTCCTGCAAACGCGTCCTCGATGCGAACATGGCCTCCACTGTCTTGGTCCGTCGCATATCGCGCGGATTTCTCTTGCGAGGCAGCAGTCGATGGTGACAATACCTGGGTGGCGCTGCTTGCTGATTTCCCCACGAGCGAAGCCGTCGAGATTGCCCCTTCCTTTTTCCCGAAGACTTGTTCATCTTTTCCAGGCGTCGATGGTCTCTCATCTGGACCGGAGACGGAGCTGCTCACTCGACGCTTCATCTCTGTTGCCGGGAGCGTCCCGGTCACCCCAGCATTTGCATGTCCATCAGTTGCTGAAGAGCTGGGTTCCAACACGACGGATGGCTGAACAGGCTGGGCATGCAGCTGCTCTTTACTGAGCGTCGACGCTTCGGCAGACGACTCTGAATCATCGGACCAGAGTGTCGACTCGACGCTCCACTGACTCAGCTCCGATGGAGCATAAGAGGAGACGCTGTCACGAGATCCCGAAGGCAGCGCTGAGCCCATCCAGGACAGACAGACTCTAGCGAAGATCCGGGAACCATTGGATAGCACGAAGACATGTTCGCGTTGAACACCACTACCGAGTTCACCCAAGAACATCACGAGGTCAAAGTGAACTTTCTCCAAAGCCTTCGACGAAAGTTCGGAACCACGAGATGGTTGTCGTTTGCCGGGCGCTTGCCAAGTCAACAAACGCAGTTTGCAGTCCTTGGACTCAAACTTTCCGGTCTTGCGGTCTCTGTAAAGCGAGCAGATAATAGAAAGACTCTCATCGAGCGCAACTCGTTGACCAGCAGGGTTTGTTTCGAACGGCTGACTGGTAGCCGTGCGAAGCCCGCGTTGCAGCTGCAGAACGACGGCGCGTTGACGCGGACTCCCTTGGAAGCCCACCAGCTGTACATCAAACTGAAAGGTCTGTCGCTCTTTTTGAAGTCTACTCGGGAGTTTGGACACCCGACGGAACATGAGGCTTTGCTGCTCTGCAGTGCACAGGTGGCTGCCCGAGTTCGCGTTCGGAACGGTCGCTGCGGCCGCGTTGCTTCGAGAACCCCAGAACGAACGGTGCTGAAGGCCCAGTGCCTGGTACAGGAACGCTGGGGTTTCCTTTTGTTCTGAGCAGCTGATCGGTGTTGCGTGATGGTACGAATGCTCAGGTAGGCTTCAAGTATGCATGTTTTGAACAAGAGTCGTTGAAGCGGCCTACAATAGTGAGCAGCGCAAGTTTCCGACGTAAAGGGCTCTTTCTGTTGGGCGGGTGCTGTTGCGAAAAGGGCGTATCAGTTGGGACACTCTCAGCGTTCGGATTGTGTTGTTGCGAGGGATGTAAGGATGAAGCAGCGGTATAATGGTGTTTCGGTAGTAGTAAGGTGCTACATTCGAAGCAGGACAAAGCTAGTGAAGCCGTGTCGCGAGGAACGTCCGTTTTCACCAGGAGGATCGGTGCTCTACCCTACGAAGCGTTTGCATGAACTGTAGATCAGACGGCCACCAAAACCGAAGCATGCTGTCCGTAAAATGACGCTGAAATGATTGCAGGTCGACCACGTGGCACGAATGGAAGCAGCACGGAATACAGAAGGACGCAACGCGTTGGATCTCTGTTCGACCTCCACAGCTGCCTCGTTGATTGTTCGTACGGTATCAACGGAAGCGACAAACAACTCGGATGACACTACACATCAGATCCGGAGGACATACCAGCATATATAGACCTGAACTTGAACGACACCTGTGCAGTGCCAACGTCAGAGACGTGCAGCAAAAGAGGCGAGTACAAGACGCTTTGTCTCAATTGTGTATGGATATAACGAGGAAAGCGTCGACTTCCGCCGACGCCTGAAATGCAAACAACGCGTCCAGAAGCAAATGATATTGAATTGTTCTGCTGCATGAAGCACCGCACTTTTATCGTTTGCATAGCCTGCTTGTTGAGCTGCTTATGTCCGCGATAATCACTGAGATGTAACTGTGTCAGAACCAATTCGGAAGCTTCTGCTTGGGTAACGCGGGCGTAGACGCTAGCATTTTCGGTTTCTTCATGCTGTCACCAACAGCAGCCATGCGGGCTTTCCCCCGCGAAGCCAAGTCCGAGTCCCAGATACTTTTCCATGGAAACAGCAGGGACGGAGACATCTGAAAGCATTTGCCGTCAGCGGTACCTTCCTGGGGTCGAATGATACTTCTTCGAATACTGCTTACAGAGTAGAATTCGGTTTTCGAATGGAATCGAATCTTGGACATCAAGTTCAGTGTATTTCGGCATGAGCTTGTGAGTAAGCCGTCAAGGGACGACATCTAGAATATTGAATATCGACTATCCAGAGGCGTGAGCTGCTGTTTCCACCACTTACCTCGAACAAGAAAGATCGAAAACTCGCAGATTGCGTGTTTTGAGCAGGCTACACGTAATGAAAGGAGAAGCTTGGAAGTTTCTATATTTGAGCAGGATGATGATGTCAGTTACTTTACGAAACCCGGTTCAACGACTCTACGAATCATCTTGATTCAGGTGTCGCAACGAATTCCAGCGGCAAAACTTCGAAGGAGCCCATTAAAAAAGACGCCCGATAATCCTGAATGTGCCTATGAATCCGTAAGCTCCTCTCTCCACTCTTCCATTGTCGATGCTGTGCAACTAAAATCTGGTCGGAAGAAAATGCATACAAGTGAAGAAAGCGAGTAGTCCAGTGTTCGGGATTAAACTGACGCCAGTGCCGTTGATGAGGCAGGCACTTACGCTGCCTATCCTCCTGTGCCTCTATATCTCTATTTATCTAACCATGCGTCTATGGACCCATCGTGAATTGAGTGCTTCGATCGATAAACAGTGCAATGGAATCGTAGAAGAACGTAACTGTTCACATATTGCCCCTGGAAAACCGCTTCCAGTCCAAAGGTTTGACACTCCAGTCTCTTTGGTTTTTGAAGCAGACCATGCTAGTGCAGTGCACGAGGCGGAACGCCAAGGCGCTCTCTCTCCTGGCCTCTGATTCGGTTTTCAGCACAAGGTTCCGGAGTTGCAGTACACTGCCTACAATGAGTACAAGACGATTCTTTCAAAAAATATAACTCTCGCACGAAATAAAGCCGCAGGGCGCCTTGGAAACACATTTTTTCTCTGTGCTCATCGAGATATTCATGTCGTAGTGCAGCAAGTGCGTGTCCGCAATGTTGCTGGTGGTGTCACACCAGGCACGCTTCTCGCTCTCCATTGTCTTGTCATCGAAGGTTCGGTCCGCTGCCCGTAGCGCATCTCGCGCATCCGTATCTGTTTCACACGCTCCTTCTCGATGTGTCTCAGAGCGTACCTTTGCTCATGATGCGCGTGTATTGTCGTGAACGCATCCATGGGAATCGTAGAGCATCCACGCTAGACCACGGGAAACGCTCCCGTCGATGGAGCACGACTGCAGCCTCTGCGCGCTGCACGACGTCTAGAACTGCAGCCCAGCACTAAGTGACGCGAGTTGTCCGTCATTCGCCCTTCCGTCTCATGGGCAAAAGTCACGAATGGACGGTTCTTGCCTCCGTACAACCGACATTGTTGCCGGATGCAGCGCACGCTCGCCAACTCCTGTTCAAAATCGTTCGCACGAGACTTCCACGTTCCCGTATCCGATCTGAGGCAGTGCACCCCTTCAATGAGCACCACTCGACGGGGCCGTGCAGGTTACCGCACACCTGGTACATCGGATACACCGGAGACAAGGCTTGCAGGGCGCTGCCTCACGAAGCACTTGATATGCACCTGCATTTGCGTTTGGGGTTTGGTTTCGTCTTTTCTGGAAACCTGTGCTGTTGATGTTCCGATCGCCGGAGTGGTGCGGAGACGCCTCAACGTTCTCTAAGAAGCGGGCGTGTAAGCTTCTTACTCTACAAGCAGGTCGTGCGGCGTCATCTGCCCGACGGATCAGTTTTGTTGTCACACGAAGAGTTGATGGAAACCTTCCGGAGTGTCGTGGACAGCAGGCAGTCCTGGATCCGGAACCCCTGTGAGCCGTTCCTCGCCAAGGTCCATCAAGGCAAGGCAAGCGGGGCGGAGTCTTCTTCGAATCAGAGGCTACGTGATCCCCAATGGCGCCTGCACCGCACGTTCGAGGAAATGCTCTCGCTTGTTGGGTTTTTCTTTTGGAGCGAGGCCTAGCCACCGTCTCAGACGTATGGTTCCGCTCCAGCAGCTTCGCCTTCCTGTCCCTTGACGTCCTTTTCTCGAAAGCGTCTTGTCCTTCTCTGTCAGATGGGTTTCTGCTCGTTAGCCTTTCTGTGGTTGGAGTGACATGAATGCTGGCGCTGTGCCCCGTATCCGGTCGCTTTCCCCGACATGCAGACGCACTGGATGGAATGCAGTACGCAAACGCTCCTCTTCTATACATGTATATACGCTTTCTTTCGTATGTTTTCGTCCTCGTCTGCGTCGCGAGCACGACCGCCGACAGCCGCGCGCGTTTCCGCTCCTTCCTCCGCTCACATGAAGAAGCAACTGCGCAGTTCAGGGTTCGTGAAGCTAGTGAACGACTCGCTCAAGAACGATGCCACAGATACAAAAAACTCGTCTATTGATCCGTCAGCGCCTCACAGCGTTTGCCAACGTAGAAGACGTCTTCGACGGGATCGAATCAACGAGAATAGGCAGGCACCACGAGCAGTCCAGCACCGTGCCCAGCTGCGTGCTCCTTGACCCAGTACGAGGGACGGATACTGACGTTGTCTCACAACAGCACAGATGAATTTACGAACGAGAGGCCACAAAGTGTTTCCACGGAGGATCAGCTCATGGGTGATCCTGTCGGATAGGCGGTTTACAGGTGATACCACAATCGCATCTTCGCTTGTGTTGATCCCGCCGTCATGCTCGCTTGTCTCTTCGCTACGAACTCCGATTCGCCCCATTATGACGGGCAACATATAACTCTACCATTTGTCGACCATGAATTCTCATCGTGTGAAACGAAAACCCACCGCTCCTATCATAAGCGTTCCCGTCTCCGTTCGACATCCATCGTGTGTGTTGCAGACGAGCACTGGTCCCCTACAAGGGCGAGCTTCTTTCTCGCTCATCCGCCTCGCGTCATTATCTTTCGTATCAATGGAACGGAAACTTCACATCCTGTACCTTCTATGACAGTATATCGAATGCAATGCACACCGTGGAATGGATCTACGAGCAGAACGTCCTGATGATACAGCTCGACAGATTCCGCGTTTGATGCGCTTTCAGCATCAGGTATGCGAGAAGCGTGCATCATCCATCCGCTGACTGCGGAGTAATTCTCTCGTACACGTAAGGTTGTTTTTTCGCAAAGCGTCAATGACAACATAACGTCATTCTGCCACCTCTGTCTCTCTCCAAGCAACAGGACACATGCTTTCTGTTAAACACCTGCCAGAGGAACACAGAAAATCATAAACAGCGTGCTGACGCACGTGTTCTAGACACCGGTGCACTGTGTATAACGGAGCTATTCAGACACTGCATCGATGCTCGAGTGTTTGCCCAGCAGATCCCCTATCCATCCGCAACCACAACAGCATTCATATGAAGCGAAAAGTGCACACATGATGGTTCATGCCTCAGGGCGGCGCGTTGGACATAACCAGCTTCGCTACGCATGGATCATTGATGCCTTCGACGTCGACGGAACGTTCGACGCAAGCAAGCCTTCACCGGATGAACAAACGCAACCGACTGGTGAAACAGAAGCCTCACATTAGCCGCGAAAATATTCAGATTCAAGACACAGCGTAGTGCTCCAGCGCTTGGAACAGCGCGTTGGGTCGTGCCAATGTCAACATATCGGGAGCAGCATAATCGTCTCTCGCCTAGATGCCAGCATCGCCGGTGCACTCCCAGTGATGCTGTTCAAACGCATCGATATGACATAGCAAACATCACTGGGAGCTCTTTAGAGTTAACGAACCAAACAACTAGACAGCCAGCTTACGATGCAGCGTTCTAGGTATCCAAGGATCGAGGAGTACCCAGTTCCCCAGCGATCCACACTCGTCTATGGATCGTTCAAAAGGCACTGCTGCGCAGTGTCGTCGCCGCGGCTCAAGCCAAATCGTCTTCAGCGTCGTTTCTTAGTAGACGCAGCGTGCCTAGGCAGGCGATAGGTTTTAGGGGTCGCTCAGTTGCACGCGGTCTGTTCTGTGTAGGCGACGGCGTTTGAGGTCCAGTCGGTAACTGTCGTTGTGTCCGTACATGCGCTGGAACAAGTCATGCAGCGCGCTAGGTTCCGAGCAGGGTCGCAGTATCCCCTGTGGAGCACGGTTGGCTTCATCTTCGTTTTATGCTTTCTGATCTGGGAACTGGCAGGCGTTCAGGCTGCAGAACGGGGCAAATACGCCCGCTGTTCGACGCAAAGTTTCTGTGCCTACCACAGACAGCGTCGAGAGCAACAGACCTCGCAACAGGAACTAGCGGCAAACGCAACGGCTCCAGGTACTCGATGCCGACTCAGAGAGCCGGAGCCGTTTCGCTTGCAGAAAACATCATCATCGGTTCTCATTTTTGAGCTGTTGCAGCGGGAAGCAAATGATTCGGGGACGTTGTCTCAGCTCCAACTCGAAGTAGGAGCTGTTACGCACTCGATCTTCTCGATTCGAGTACGTGAGCCTCCACCCAGCGACACGATTCAGCTTGGGCTCCTGCGACGAAGGAAGCAGCACGCATCCGTCTCAAAGTATGAACGCTACTCACCAGTCGAAGACGTTATGATGTATCGGGAACCGTGGTTGCAGTTGGAGCGACTCGCTGCGAGTACAGCAACCTCCTGTCCGTACGTGTCGTCCGCAGCATGGCTTTCGTCGGACACGGAAACCGTTATCGTTACTGCAAGTACAAGCCACGCCTCAACAGAACCCGTCTATAACGTACTGCGGGTCCAACACGAACCATGTCGGATAGCGCTCTTCAACAACGTTGCGGACTGGTGTGCCTTGCTGCAGAATACCACTGCCACCACTACCCGTCCTTCACTGGTTTGGAACGCAGCGGAGCTCCTCGCTTGGATCCCGCTGGACGCAAATACCACAGCAGCTGGTTCCGTTGCGGCAGATGTTGCCTTTCCTCGTGCTATTGGGTTGTACGGCCTTCCGGAACATGCGCTGGATCTGCGCTTACCCACGACCTGTACGAGAGAGCCTCTTCGTCTCTACAACCTGGACGTCTTCGAATACGAACTGAATAGCGAGCTGGGTCTCTACGGATCGATACCCTTCATCCTGGCTCTCAATGGATCCGCGCATACCGTTGGAGCGCTCTGGATGCCGGCAAGCGAAACCTACGTAGACTTGTGTCCGTTGTTAGACCAGGAGCGCGGAACCGCGATGCCACATGCGCACTTCATTTCTGAACGAGGTATCCCGGAGATGTTCGTGTTTGCGGGCCCGTCTCCGGTGGAGGTCTCGCAACAGCTGGCCCTACTGACGGGACATGCACCACTGCCTCCCGTGTTTGCACTAGGCTATCACCAGTCGCGCTGGAATTATCGTGATGAGGCGGACGCCCTCCATGTGGATGGTCAGTTTGATGCGAATGACATTCCGTACGATGTGCTGTGGCTGGATATCGAGCACACAGACAACAAGAAGTACTTCACCTGGGACGGAGCGAAATTTCCTGACCCCGCTCGCCTGCAGCAAACGCTTTTCGAGAAGGCCAAACGGAAGCTGGTCACCATCGTGGATCCGCATATCAAGGCGGAACCGAATTACTCGCTGCACGAACGAGCCCTGAAGGAGGACTGGTACGTTCGCTCTGGTGACGGCGTCTCTATCTACGAGGGCTGGTGCTGGCCAGGAAAGAGTCACTACCCAGACTTTATGGATCCGCGCGTACAGACCGGCTGGAGCTCGTGTTTCGTTCCGTCGTTCTACCATGGCATGACAGAGCACCTCCACATTTGGGTTGATATGAACGAGCCTTCAGTGTTCAATGGACCCGAAGGCACCTTTCCGAAAAACGTCCGCCATCGGCAGGGCGCTTTAGAACATTCCGATATCCACAACATCTACGGACACATGGTGCACCGAGCGACCTTTGAGGGCCTTTATCGCGGCCGGCAAGGGAACCTGAGACCCTTCGTTCTTTCCCGCAGTTTTTTCACGGGAAGCCAGCGATTCGGGGCAGTCTGGACAGGCGACAACGCTGCCCAGTGGTCACACCTGGCAGCCTCGGTGCCGATGCTGCTCTCGATCAGCGTGGCGGGCATCGCGTTTGTCGGGGCGGATGTTGGGGGCTTTTTCGGGAACCCGCAAGCCGACCTGCTGACGCGTTGGTATCAAGCAGCCGCCTATCAGCCGTTTTTCCGTGGTCACGCGCACTTGGACACCAAGCGACGGGAGCCGTGGTTATTCGGTGAACCGTATACGAGCCTCATTCGAGAGGCGATTCAGGAGCGCTACGCATTGCTACCGTACTGGTACGTGCTCTTCGCGGCCGAACGCACGCTACCTGTCATTCGGCCGCTTTTTTACGCGTTTCCTGATGAATCGTCGCTGGCGGGAGTTCAGTCTAGCTGGCTCTTGGGCGACGCCTTGCTGGTTGCTCCAGTACTGGAAGCAGCCCCGTCAACGCATCGCATCACACTGCCGGGACCAGCTTCGCTCTGCTGGTATCCAGTACTGCCGCGCACACGACGACTTTTCTCTGGCGAGCATCTTGTCCATCGGGGGCAAGATACCCTAGTTTATCCAAAACCAGCACTCTCATCGATGTATGTGTTCCAACGCGGTGGCTCGATCATACCGCGCTGGGAGCGACAGCGTCGCTCAAGCAGCCTGATGCTCGGGGATCCGCTGACTCTGCACGTTGCCTTGGATGCTGGATTCCAAGCCCGTGGCATGCTCTATTTGGATGACGGTCATTCTTACGGTTACCAACGAGGCGATTATTGTTTCTGGCGAATCGCAGCAATGGGACAGCGACTTGCCAATGGATCGACGTCGCTGCAACTGAGGCTGACGTTGCAGGCGCTGGATGCACTCCCGCCGCCGTCCAACTTGTCTCGCTGTGCGCACGTTCCGCTAGAGCGTTTCGTGTTCTATTTGCATGCTGGTGAACGCGTTGTCGTGCGGAAGCCAACGCTCAGCGTAAGCGGCGATGTGACAACCTGGCAAGGTGTGTGCTAAGCATAAGCTCTACGCTTACGAGGCATTACGTTATATAAAGCGACTTGATCGCATTTCGCCCTGGAACGGTAGTGATCGTGAAAGTGCGAACGTTCGTGATAAGGCTCACGATGCACACAGTGCGCCGCTGGCGATATCCGCCGTTGACTTGAAGCAACTCGGGGTTACGCGGAGGTGACGTGTGGGGTCCGCTGCGGGCTTCTCGCCGTCCGACGAACCCCCAAGGCGACGCTGCAAACGCACCTCGCGACTGCGTCATCCGCTCGATCGATCACTTGATCAAAGGGACCACATTTCTTCGATTCCTTGTCCCGGTATGCATGTTGAACGCTCGAAATATCGGTATGAGGGTCCTATGCTGCACCACGATAACAGTGGTGTCCAGGCGCGTGTGGATGTGGATTCTCTTCGAATCACACGGGGTCCGCCTTTGTTCTTAAATAAAAAACTCGCCCATCGAGTGGACGAATGTAAATGCGATTGCGCTGCTGGTCGTTGTTGCCCTTGTCATCGGATCGGTGCGGAGGCCCCCGTAAAAAGTCTGTCGATTGATCGCTGGTCCAAGACGCACTTTCAGACTGCACACAAATGGGTGGATGCTGAGTCAGAGCGCCGGCGTCAGCGAGCGTCTGGGGTTCGTGCGTGGCGCGCTCCGAACGCGCTACCAGGGCGCTCCCTCATGCTGTCTGCACGTCGCCCGCGAGCCGCGAAGCTCGAAGCGGCATTCCCTGGGTGTACGAGCGTTGCACGCCAATCGCACTGCACGTATCCAAGACGCTTCGGTGATATCGCTGCAGACACTTTGGCACGACGAAGGCGCAGCGAACGGTAACACGAACCCAGGACGCTGGTTATCTGCGCGACGCACATGCCGAGGTCACGCCCAGGCCAGTGTACGGAAGCGGGCGTGTTTGGTGCCGGACGTGAAAGCCGTCTCACCGAATAGTGTGCGACCAGTGTTCTGAACTCGACGGCTGCTGGATCGAACACGGTAACCTGAATCATAGGGTTGCATCGCGCAGCATCCAGGGTTGCTACGCGCACCTCCATGAACATTGTCGGACGTGAGGCGTCTAGGCCACTTTCGGGTAGTGCAACGCATAGGCCGACGCATTCCACACACAAGCAGCGTGCGTCTCGTATTTCGTCATCCGGGAACTGACCAGCGCCGACTCCATGTTCGACTGATATAGACTTGGTGTCCAGTTCGGGCAAGCCGGGGCCACGCATCGGCAACTTGCGTCACCGAACTGCCGCGCCTCGTCGATCAGGCAGCGGGTCGCAACCATCGTCATCAGCCGAGCGTGTGCTGCACGCTATGTACCCGCTACGACTCCATGGCGGTGCCTGGCGCCGAAGGCTGCAGTGGTTCCACGGTTGCCGCGGATGCCCTGCGCGCATTTCGCAACCGCTCTCGGAATCGACTTCCGTAGGCGGTCTTCGCATACATGGTGTAGAAGCGGCTTGCATCGGCGTCGCGTTCGAACGGATACGCACCGATCGGGGATTTACCCGTCTGCTTCGACAGCGCCCAGCCGCAAGCTTCTGCGGCTGCTAGCCCGGAGCAGATCGCCACCTCGTGAATATTCATCAGGGTCCAGGAGCCGGCGTACCAGAGGTTTCCGTGACGCCCACCTTGAATGAACCGCACAAACGGAACAACTTGCACGAAATGCCTCCATTCATGCGACATTTGCTTCCACCAGCGCACAAGTACGATCTGATCGCGGCGAATTTCATCCATGGTCCAGCGATGCCGCTCCTCTTTGTTCAGGAATATCGTCTGGAAGAGCGGCAGCGGCTCGCCGTGCGCATCCCGCAATTGCTCCTGGTATGCGGAGAGCAGAAAACTCATATCAATGCAGGACGGATCCACTGGGTCTGTTCTTACAAAGTACATATCTGTGCGCCGATCGGGGTCCATTTGGTAGTATCGGTCCATGTATGCCTCGTCGGTATGCGTGACGGTGACGTCATGGAAATAGCGGACCCGTCCGAGCACGTTACGTTCCATGAAGGTAGCTCCCGATCCCAGTAACTTCAAGGCAGTCTGCGCATCGGTCGCCAGAATGACCTGCGAAAAGCGCTCACGTCGTTGGTTGTGGTCGGTCACCCAGACGCCGTCTGGCAGCGCCTCAAGACGGCACGCCTCGCGTTCGTAGCACACGCGCTCGATGCCAGGATGCTTCAGCATTGCAGTGTAGATGCTTTCCAGGGCATCGAAGGCAAACATGAGCGGCTGTGTCGAGAGCAATCGATCCGGATCGTAGGCAAAGAGTCGCATGTGCGGGTCGAGAAAAACGCGGGCAACAATCACCGCTGACACTTTTGGAGTCTGATTCCCGGTCCCGAAGAAAAGCGCAGTCAGCGGAAGAACCATTAAATTGATGAACGATTTCGAGAAACCGTGCCAGCGCAGCAACCTCGCTATTGGAACCCAGATATACAACCAGGGAAGGCGGTTCACTCGTTCCAGTAGCTGACCGAAACGCCGAATTTCCGAGCGCAACCGGCGCACGAGATCAGTTTCCAGCTTCTCGCCGTAATTATTCCACCAGGTTGGACCTTTCCCGAAGTTGACCGTCATGTGAACCGGACGCGGTTCGAAGCCCGCCGCAGCGTGCAAGCGAAACGTGTTTGCGTAGCACGGTGCACCGCCCTGGACACCATCGTTGAACCAGTACCCTTTCCATCGCTGCGTTGATGCGACACCTCCCGCCACAGCAGCCTTCTCCCAGACTTCAACAGCCACTGCGTCGCCGGAGCGAGCCAGGCTCCAAGCAGCTGCACAACCGGCAGCGCCCGCACCAATTATCAGTACTCGCGGACGCTCTGACATTAATTTGAAGTGGGTGCAGTGTCTCAAGCGCTTGGGTTGCTAAGGTATTGGGACGCAGTCACAAGAAGCAACTGGTTCATAAGAGAGCAGTCATTCACGCTTCCTTTATATCAGGCATTCCTTGTCTTTTTTCTCTTTGCACGAGCACGCATCTGATTCGGGTGATCCGTGCACGCACGCACGCACGCACGCACGCACGCACGCGGCGTGTCCATTCCTGGCGGACGTTAGGCGCGCGCGCACGCACGCACCCGCTTCACCCGGTGATCGATACTGTCGCGATGCGTGCAGGCATCGCTGCGCTAGGCGGCGACGTCGTCGTCGTGCGATCGTTCCTTGCATCGTTCCGAATCGATCCATGATGTAAGATTGATTGACTGACTGATTGAATTCCGTTTGATACACTTTGTTCGTGGAAGCCACGAGGCCTTGGTGCTGGTCGTCATCCCATTCGGTCCTGTCTAGGGTTTGTAGCACTCGTCACTGCATTCTTTGACGTATTTGAGGCACTTGGTCTTGGGCTTCCACTTGATGCAGACCGGTTTCTCTTCCTGCTTGCCGTAACCTTTGGGCTGCGTCCATTCCACACAGACTTCTCCCTCGGCTGTGACCTCCTCGACGCAGACATCGCGGCACTTGCGAGGGTAGTAGCACCAGTTGTAACGATTCGGGCCGCCTTCCCAGCAGCAACCGCGCTCGGCGCACTCATGCGGCGTGATTCCATCGTATCCGCAGTTGATGCGCTTGAAGTATGGAATATTCTGGCATTCGGGGGCCTTGTTCGGGATCACCACGCAGACGCCTTTGTATTGGGCCCATTCGTTTTCCAGTCCGCAGTAATTGGTCGGAATCCAGCGACATCCATATTTTTCACATTTTTCAATGTCTCCAGTCTGGGTATAGTCGCCACAGAGCACGTACTCGTGATAGTGCTTTGGCTCGAAGACGGGTGTGCAGGTCGGCGTCGGCGTGCACATTGGCGTCGGCGTACAAGTGGGTGTGGGCGTACACATTGGCGTCGGCGTGCACGTAGGCGTGAACTCGTACAACGGTGTCATGGTGTACGACCAAGCCTGGACACTAGGCACTTGGAGCCATAGTGCGAACACACCGAAAATCAACGCCCATATAAAACTAGATTTCTGCATGCTGTCCACTCGAATAAATGATCAAGGCACAGTCGGTAACTTCTCTGACGAACCGAGATATGCTCGTCTCTGCGATGGAGAGAAGAACAATGCCAACTGCGAATACCGGTAATCGTCGATGACTTTCCGGTGTAATGCACGCTGTACGGGCCTTTGTAGGTTTCTCGTTCGACATGATATCGTGTTCGCATAGACGCGGGCCCAGCGGATCGAGCAGCGCATGTTTCGCGGATGCGCGATCGGCGGCGCCTGTCGCACGCCACTGAACGCTGAACGAGAAACAAGCGCCGACGCTGCACATACCGCCAAATTTGGTGTAAGCGCTGACGATGACGACGCACCGAGTGGTGACAAGGTTCATACTGCATGGGACATTGTGGTACGCTTTGCGTGTTCTGGGCGATGGAGGAGATGCTGTGGCATCCATATTTGGATTTTTTTGTTTGAAAACGCCGATGGAGCGACTTTTGCAGGATCCGTGTTTCCATGGGCGCACGATTCGTGGACGCGCTTCCGCGACTCGAGACTTGATGTCAGTGCGAGCGCCACGTGCATTTAGGAAAGCGTCGGCACCGGGGCGAGCGGCACGAGGTCGGCGAGTCGTTGTCTGGGATACAGCCTTCTCCGACGGGGATCAATGCGTGATTGGCCGCGCACCGACCAATGTCGTTGGTCAAGCCTTGATTGATTCTTTTGGCAGGGCGATATTTTCGAACAGAATTCAGGTGCGGGAGCACAACCAGCAGCCGACAGGTTGCGACGTGCGTTGCACTGGGCAACTGGCCAGCGTCCTGGGGCGCAAGCACGCGGCCTCGTGGAGGTCTCGGCATCCAGAGGATCAACCGACTGATTCATAATCGAAGAGAAGAGTATGCTGGTGGCTTTTTGAGTTTTCAGTGTTCTATTAGGATTGATAAACGCCCTCCCAATCGCCAGCAACCGTGGCGAACGTGGATATCCCCTAATCAGATTCAAGGATGCAGCAGCGCCCGAAGAGAAGCGGCGCGATCGCGCGACGCGCCAGCAATGCCCTGAGGCATTGGGTCAGAGCATTCCCCAACGTTTCCAAGGTGGCAGCCTGCGTCCCGACTTACCCGCAGACAGGTAGTACCTACCAGAGACAGGGTTGCGTTTCCTGATGACCGACGCGGACTTGGGAAATCTTTCCTTGCTTGAGAGGATCAGCCTCTTGGAAGAGCGCGTGACCGCGCTCCAACAAAAGGTAGCGGCGGGTGCGACTGCCGCGGCACGCGAGTTCGAGGCTTGCGCTGCTCACAAGTGTCTGGCTGCGCGTTTCGATTCGCAAAACGATCGAAATATGAGCCTTTCTCTAGAGGAGGAAATTCATCATCGAGACAGTATGCAGATCTTGGACGCGCTACAGCAACAGTCCCAGGTGATCTCCCTGGCTAGTATGGTGGCGAACCCGACGCCACTTGGTCTGTTTGCCTTTGGAGTGACGACGCTGCTAGCCGGTGCTGATCTGTACGGTGCGACTGCTAAAAACACTTTTTCTGTTGCGCTCATTATTGGGGGTTTGGCACAAATTCTCGCGGGTATGTGGTGTTTCCGGCGGAACAATACGTTCGGCGCAACTGCTTTTTCCCTGTTCGGATCATACTGGGGTGCGCGTGGCGTGCAGCTGTTAGTGGAGCTGCTCCATCCGGGACTTTTCCCGTCCGCTGATCGCGCGGGAACCTGTATTTTTTATGTGATATTTTGCATCCTGACCTTGATTCTATTAGTTCAAGCACTGCGAATGAATTACGCCTTGAGCGCGACGGTATTCTTTGTCGCCCTCGTGTACATTTTCCTAGCAATTACTGCATACGTGGAGGGCGTCAAGTACGTTGCAGCGACTTGTGCGATCATCGCCGGATCGCTCGCTTTCTACGTGGGTCTAGCAGACTTTACCAACGAAATATATGAGAAACCGCTGATTCCTTTGTTTCCACATCCGCGGCACGCTCGCGACTACGAAGAAGGCAAGCGGTACGTACCTCGGCCGCATGCTCATAAGAGCGCCGTCGATATCCCGCCTGTTTGATTAGGGCCAGCATTTCGCTGCGCACCTGGGGCCGTATACACCATCGCAGGGGTGCACGAACGCAAATCGCGCTGGGATGTAAGTCCAAGATGCCACTTTTCTCCCTAGAAGAACAGAAATGGAAGGTATTGGACTGAACCCTCGTTCCGCCTCCGCAGCGGACACGCGAAGTCGCAGTTCACTGGGGAAAACGATTTCGATGCGTCCAAGTTGAGGGCGCGTTCGGTTCCGGATGGGATACCATTTCGACGCCCGGACGTCCTGCTGCACGCCAAGAGCAGCAGGACGCTTTTCGTTGTGTCCCCGCGACACATTGATCTCGTTCAACACCGACCGTGCGATCGACTGCAGATACGGCATGCATGTATCTTTCGGGAAACATAATCTGCGTACCATAGTTTTTGTATTGTAGTTTACGCGTGGCGCGAACCTGTAATAGGTCCTTCGTAGTGCACGGGCGAGTTATTGGAATAAACTGGCAACGGAAAATGAAAACCTGCGTTCAGAGGCTCAGCAGCTCGAGTAGCAAGTGGCCGCGCTTCAATCACTTGGTGAATCCCTCTCGCACGCCCTTCGGTCCAGTACGGAAGTCCCTAGCCTGGATCAGGGCGTAAAGTTCGCTGCATATGCCGCTGCGCAACGAAGCGGAGGTTTTTCATCGGCAAACAGTGACGCAGCGGCTCGCGAGTCCCCGTTGGTTGACGCGCTCAAGCAGCACTCTTCCGTGGTCGAGCACGTGAGTGCTGCGGCGAATCCGGCGCCACGTGGTCTCCGGTCGTTCGGTATCGCGACGCTTCTCGTGGACGTGGACTTACACGGGACCACCGCGAAGAACCTGTTCGCGGTTGCGCTCATCACTGGCGATCTTGATCAGTTCATTGCCGGTATGTGGTGTTTCCGATATGATAACCTGTTCTGCGCAACCGCGTTTTCGATCTACAGCGTATTCTGGGGCGCTCGTGACATACAGCTTCTGGTGGAGCTGCTCAATCCGAGTCGCTCCCCCGCAACCGATAGAGCAGGTACCTTCATTTACTGCGTAATTTACTGCGTCGTTTCCCAATGCTCTGTGCCCAGGCACTGAGCATGAAGTACGCTTTGAGTCTTACCGTCTTTTTCGTCGGTCTAATATACCTCATGCTGGCCATTACAACGTTTGCGAGTGGTGTCAAGTACCCGGCAGCAACACGCGCGATCATTGCCGGGTCGCTTGCGTTCTACGTAGGCTTCGCCGACTTCACGAACGAAATTCATGACGAGGCAATCCTGCCCCTCTTCCCCTACTCAACAAACCGTGATGATTACACGTACCACGAAGCACACAAACCAGGAGTTCGGGTCCTGGACTGCGCCGTCGAAGACGCATCCGTATGAGGCTGATGCAGCGCAAATGCACGCCCCGCACCAAGGCCTCATAGTCAGAGCGTTCAATTCCAGATTCGGTTCGAAAACGACTCGGCGCAATTATTCATGAGGTTGTTGGCGACAGTGCCCCGTACGTCGAAGTTCGGCCTGAATCAAATGCTAGTGTACATGCAAACTTGTACTGCAACTTGGCCGAGCAGCGCATCCGTAGATATGCCTTGGTGGTCCCCGATTGCAAGATGCTGCTAAAGATTTCGTTTGCGCGCGAGCCCTCTCTCGAATGACGTGTCATGAGAGTAGCTGGAAGGATTTAGCAGGCGGGGAGCTCGAAGAAAAGCTCCCCAATGGGACTGGCACGGCAAAATCGGGTACTGGGTCTCGAATGCGTGGTGTGTGCAGTGCAATCACGATGGCGGCCCAAGTCAAATACGATTCCAGGAATGCGCTCCAGCTACTGCGGTGCCTCGCAAGATGGTGTGTCGGTCTCTGTCTCCCCAAAGCAAGGAACTGTCCTTATGCATACTTGTCGAGGCGTACATCCACGATTCTTCCGGCCAGTTCAGCACGGTCCATCATCTGGATCGCTCGCTGTGCGTCCTCCTCTGATTCGAAGACAATCGTGCCGGCGCCGCGACTGCGCCCTTCCTGGTCTATTAAGATGTCCGCGCGGATAATGTTCCCACAGGCACGAAATTCGTCCTTTAGGTCCTGCCAAGTATAAGAATATGGCAAGTTCCAGACGATGATCTTGCGACCCTTATCCGATGGAAAAGACGGCGGTTGGTTACGTCCCCGAGCTTCGTGGTGGCGATTCCCGGTAGTGGCGTTCGCCCCTTGAAACCCTGACGCTGACGTCTTGTTTCGCCGCAGAGGCTGGTTCGGTTCGCGATCCTCGCGCACAAATATCAGCCTCCCCTGAAGCTCGGTGTCGTTCAGCGTGGCAATGGCGTTCGCGGAATCGGCCTCCGTGGCGTACTCCACCACCCCGCAACCGCGCGAGCGACCGTCCCGTTCCGTGAACACTTCCGCGAAAACCACCTCGCCAGCCTTGCGCATATGATCTTTCAGAGCTTGCCAAGAAACACTCCAGGCAAGGTTGCCAACGTAGACGCGGCGCGAGGGTAGCGCACCACCTTCGGACCCGGGGCCTGCCGGGGGTGCGTTCGGGTCCAGCTTCGAAGTCCGTACGGGTCGTCGCGGCGATGCCGGTGCAGTGTCCGACACTTGCCCTAACATAAGACTGGCCGCCTGCTCCCCAACAGCAACGTTCCCGGAAGATTCTGCAAACTCGAGCTCGTTGGTTACGGTCAGCATGGCGTCTTGAACAGGAACCGCGCCGGGTTGCACCGTCCCGTTCTCCGGGTGTGGCCCTGTTACAGAGGCGTTGCTCGTCATCGTCCGCAAACACTTTCCAACACACTCAAACGCTGATCCTCGCCACCTCAGAATACCGCACACAAGCCTCCTCGTGTTTCTCAGAGCTCAGGTGTTACGCTTCAGGCTGTAGCGGACGACAGGTCGCTACAAGCGTTTCGCGGCCTCTACCCGTTGCTAGAAGGTAGCATCGGGGGTAGAGGCGGCGCGTACATCGCATCCGATGCATCGGACTCGTCGTCGACGCGCTACGCCGTCGGTGCGCTGCTGCTGTGGACAGCGAGCGCGGCGACGTGTTGCCCGCGACGGCGCCTGCGTAGCGATCGCAACGTACGGCGGCACCGCGGCAATAGATCTTTTGTGACAAAACTGTATAAGAATGCATCGTGGTGTTTCGTGCGCCAGCTCCTGTTCATGACCTCGACATGCGCGCGCTGCGCCCGAGTACTGCTATACCCATGCAACGACCAGTCTCTGACATGTTACTGCTGCTACTGCTGCTGTGCTGTAGAGCGTAAGCTTAGAGGCATTGAGCCAATTGTCTTTGGGTAATCCACAAAAGCGGACTGTGGTTCCAATACTTCCACTTTGTACCAGAAGGGTGAGCGTGCAATACAAGCTGTCTGCTGCTGCTGCTGCTGCTGTTTGCGATGTCACGCGGTCGCCTCGGAGACCGTGGATCGCCTGAGTCGCACCACACGGGCATCAGATCCTCATATTCATATGAAAAGGCCTTAGTAGTAGGTGTCGTTCAAGGCAGCGGCACCTCGATTGCCTGCAGCGAAGCGTCACCGAAGCGTGTCCTTTCCAAATGCTCCAGACTGGAATACATCGCCATATGTTCGATTCTCGAGTACCAAACTCCTGCGGTTGTTGTTTTACGTGACGCTGTCCTGCTGGGGCAGGCGCTGCACCCGGCTGCCTTCTCGTGTCGAGTTTTTCGGCCATGGGAATATCGCCCGGGCGATCTAGAGACAACGCGCGCTTCGGCTCGCCGCAGTTGCTGACGAACGGCTTCTGCACTTGACCATGATCACCGAAAAACAGCGCCTAGAAGGCACTCGGCCACAGTTTCGGGGGTTGCGGTGAACGAGCCTCCTACATCCGAGTCAGATGAAAACTGAAAACTGAACTGCTCGCTCTGTTCATGCGGTTCGATTGCGCTCGAAATTTTTTTTGATGTGCAGCCTGAATGCGTAAGGTTCAACAACAAGGGCTTATGGATGCATATGCAGTTTTGGGATTCTCGTTCGAGTTTCTGGAGTGACTCTTACGACGCAATCGAATACATGCATGAAAAATAGCCGAAATCATGTCCCAACTCATACATACAAGTCTCTACGCTTCTCGATTCTATACCTGTTTTATGCAGCTATCGTGCACTGTCCAAGTGTTCGATTGTCGTGTTTCACGGCAACTCGTGGGCGCAGGAATTCGCGCCGCTGATTTGACGAGGAATAGGGCTCGACGTCGTCTCCCGACAACTTGTTCACAAGCCCATGTTGAAGCTTCACTGCATTTTTTATGTTAGACAATCTATTCCGTTCGAAAGGCAAATCCTCCTCACAATGTCATTGGAAGGCAAGCGGCATTCTGCGCCAGTTCAACGCCTCCCAAAGCATAAACTCCATGCACTCCCGTCTCTTCCGTTTAGACAGAAGAGGGTCTTGGACTCCGACATGAGTCAACGCGGCGACCTGTTCCAATGATGAATACGTCATCATTTGGCTCGAATGGAGCCTAAACGGATAAGTCGCTCGACTTGTTCTCCAGCCCGGACTCCCCTTCTGGTACTCGTTTCACCCTACGACAAATCACTTTCCAAAAATCCCCTATCCAATGAAATAGCACGCGCTTGCGTGTGCAGCTGATAAACTGCTCGCGGAGGTAATCGCCCAGAGGCAGCCCGTGATCCTGCGGGTACGGCACCTGGCACAGAAGCGGTGATGGGTATCGAGCACAGCTACTGTATCCACCAGAAGCATGCGCCGAGCAATGAAACAGTCGTTTACGCACCGCAGGGCGGTCCTCGAATCCGATTTTGCAATAGGTATACGGTTACACCTGACCGCAGCAAAGTATCACAGAAGTAAAATGCGTACCGAGGCTGCACACAAAGAAGATGAACACGGCAGGCGGCGAGTACAGCGCATCCACCGTCCGTTCCATGGAATGCGTGAACAACACCCGGAAGCCGCCCAATCGGGTCGTGCGTGCTGCCATCACCATCCTGCAACGATGCGCAAAGAAGCAGGATAAACAGGAACGTGCAATTCCTGTAAATCCAGAAATAAAAGAGAATGAAAGAAATCGGTGGTCGTAAAATCCCTGAAACACTGCCGTTGTTGAAGATGTCTAGAAAAGACCCGAACTTTGCGATGTACACATCCGAACAACTGGAGCGCTCATCCACGCATATCCAGCATCGACGTCGCGTACGATTCGCGCTGCGCCTGCGCTCGCGCTGCCGCTCAGTCGGAGGGCATCGGGGCAGCGGCCTCGACAGAACGCCTCCAGCGCCACTGCAGGGCCAGGCGCGCACGCGCATCATCGCCTGGGGGCGCGGCACCGGCGATGGCGCCGACGACGGCGTCGATCATGAGGCGCACACGGTCGCCGCGCGGATGATTGTACCCAAACACGAAAACGCCTCCAGGTTATTCGTGCTTTCACTGGACCACCACAGGGGGTAACTTGTTGCACGCGTCGCCGTGGAGGCGGCGCAAGGCGCTAAATTTTGCCTCTAGTATTGCATGTCGTCGTCGAGACGACCTTCGGTTGTGTGGTACCGCGGCCACGACCTCCGTGTTGAGGACATGCCAGCGTTGCTTGCTGCCGTGCAGCGCGGCGGCCCGGTGGTGCCGGTGTTCATCTGGGCACCCGAAGAGGACGGTATGTGGTGTCTCGGCCGACCGGCACGTTGGTGGTTGAGTCGTTCCATTGTTGCACTTGACCGACGACTTCGGGAGCTAGGTTGCGAAACCGGGTTAATTCTGAGGCGTGCGAAGTCGGAAAGCGGCGGCGGCGGCGGCGTCGAGACGACGCTTCTGGAGGTCGTGAAACGCTGCGGTGCCGAGGCTGTGTACTGGAATCGGGTCTACGACCCTGTTGTGTTACGCAGAGATGAGGAAGTGCGGCGGCGATGGTCGAAGCACCACCGCCTGGCTGTTGAGTCCTTCAAGGCGGAGCTCCTGGTCGAGCCGTGGGAGGTTTGTGCAACAGAGAGCAGGCCCGCGAGCTTTGGGGACCGTCCGCTCGACACCTTCCACGAGTTCATGTCAGCGTGGATGGCTATGCCACCACCTCCAGAGCCGTTGCCTGCACCTAAGCGAATAGAGCCGCTCATTGCCTCCCAGTCGGGAGATCAGGGGCCTCTGTTCGCTGTGCCCGAGTCCACGATGCAACCGTCGGATGTGCTGCAGTCGCCCGGCGGCGAGGATACCGACACTGAAATGGGAATCCGGTGGAACCAGATACACAACTTAGGCAGCCTTGAGGAGTACTGGCGCCCCGGCGTGGATTGTGTAGCAGAGCGCCTGCAAGACTTCTTGACGAGTGTCTTTCCGACGTATGGGGACGCTCGAAGACGACAGCGTCTCCGAAACGGGACATCACGGCTTTCGCCGTACCTACGGTTTGGAGAATTGTCACCGCGGCGCCTCTACCACGCTGTTCGGGCGTCTGTACTGCAGTCTGAGCCATCAGATGCAATAATTCGGGCTGCTCGAACGCTCCTGAGAAACCTCTGCCTCCGCGAGTACGCTTATCATATGCTATTTTACCGACCATCGATCCTGGATAGACCACTGGTGCCAGAATTTGATCATTTTCCATGCACCAAGGAAGATGTGGGCCGTCTCCTCGAGGTGTGGCTCTCGGGACGCACGGGCTACCCACTCGTCGACGCGGCAATGCGGGAACTGCACCATACCGGCTGGTTGCATTCGAATCTGCGGTTTCTTGTAGCTTCTTTTTTTACCAAGTACCTTCTCCTGCCGTGGCAGATCGGGGCTCGTTGCCTCTTCAAACTATTCATCGATGGCGATCTGGCGAGCAACGCGATCTGCTGGCAGTGGGTGACGGGCTGCAACTACGACGTTTTCCCCTTGAATTGCCTCGTGAACCCAGTCGTGATGGGCATGCGCGTAGACCCCGAGGGTGAGTACGTGCGTACCTGGTGTCCAGAGTTGCAACAGATCCCCAGTAGCTACATCCATGCGGTGTGGAAATGCCCTCCGATGATTCTGCATCAGGCTAGGGTTGAACTGGGTGTCACCTATCCGCGACCGGTTGTCGAGAATCGGGTAGCACGTCGCCGAGCCCGGGACGCGCTTCGATACCTTCGCCAAGTTGTGCTGAACAAGCGCGGCTACGGTGTGCGGGTCCCGAATACGCTATCGCTGAAGGGGACTCAGGAACTCATGAGCGATTGGCCCATTGATGAGGTCTACAACGTGTTGGATTCTAAACAGGAAGACCTCTTCGGGCTGAGCGATCTTGGTCACGAACTACCTAGCGGAAGGCAGCCTGAGCGTCCCATGCGAGATAGCGACGCCAGCATCGATGATCAGGAAATAACTGGTGATTCGATCGGAGGCGATCATGTTGGACTGCTCCCACGGGTCTGGTCCATGAGCCAAGACGATCCGCTGCACAACGTTTTTGATCTGGGCGGCAGTGCGAGCGGGGCGAATGGCGCGCAGCTGGCGGGGCCTTCCCCGGGTCTTGGCGGCAGTAACGGTTACGCTCAGGGACCAGGTGGCGGAAACGGAGGCTCCTCTTTGATGTACGGTGTGAGTGCGGGCACATTTGGGAACCAACCAATGGCGCTTGTTTCGAGCGGCATGGGCATGGGCAGCAGCGGCGTTGGTGGTGGCGGCGGCGGCGGCGGCGGCGGCGGCGGCGGCTCCGACCGCAGCATACCCGAGGTCGTCGTGGGAGCTCCAAGTAGCGTGGATGAAGATTCCTACACCGAGAAACTGCACCGCGTCGATTCGTTTCATGCACTCTTGTCTGCTGGTGCAACCACGCCACTTGCACGCGGCTCGATCATGGAGCCCACTGGACGAGTCCCGGGAACAAATCCTGACTTTATGCGCGCGCCTCCGACGGAGCATCTCAGTAGCCTGAGCGGCATTGTAGCGCCAAACGCCAGTCATCCGTCGTCCGCGGTGCATGTGTCGACGTCGGGAAGCCGATCGCTTGTGACGGCTGGTGGAGCGGCGGCAGCCCTGTCACCCGGCCAGATGATGCGCACGCCCAACGCGGCGGTTGATCCAGGTACCACGAGCGCATCGCCGCTGTTGCTGCACCATACTGGTGGGGCGGGCCACGGTCGAGGCAGTTCACGAGGCACCGCCACGTTACCGGGGTCACAGTCGCAGCCGATGGGTTCTCGATCGATGCTGAACGCCAACCTGCCCGGGTCTGTTTTTGCGTTCGAGTCCGGAGAACCGGGCGCCATGCCTCGCCCAGCACCGGGTCATTCGCTGGGACCCGAAACCAGCGTTTCCGCACCTGCCTCGTGGGCGCTTATCAATGAGCGTCCGTCGTTGCCGGCAGCTGAGGATGCGAGCGTGCACCGGCGACCCGGCGCGATGCCGGCATCGACCTCGACTCGGTACGATAATGGCGAAGCTGCGCGGTATCTAGAGGACAGAGCTGGACGGAAACGTGCACTAGCTGACGAAGGCGTTTGCACCAACCCTGACTTGACGATGCCAGAGAGGTTCCCCGCGGTGGCTGCCGCGCGAGTTACGCAGCGCTTAGAACATGATACAGCGGGCAGCGTATCATCTGCAGCGAAAACCAAGCGAAGAGCGTCCGGTGCTGCAGCCGCACCGCAAGCACCGGCCCAGCAGCGAACGCGCGATGGATCCGCCCCGAATGAGGCTCCTGCTCCCGGATCCAGCGCCTTGCACCATGACGCAACGCGTGCCCCCGCTGGAAGCCGCTGGCTCGAGCAAGGCGCCAGTGGCGAAAGTCTCGACGTGCGCTCTTCGTCGGCCTCGAGCGACCGCACAGCACCGATCACCCTTGAGGGTCTGGGAGACGTCGAGCCGCCCCAGACCCGGAGCGAACGACTCGAACTGCTGGAGCGCATCCACCGGAGCGATAACGCGTACGCCCGATTCGCGGGTTTCCTTCTCCAGCACTACGATATCACAGAGAATGTGCGCCGAAACCCCAAGAGCACGGATTTCGTACGTTTACGGAATCTCAAAGACCATTTCAATCGATACAGTGCACCACCACGGGCTGGTCAAGGTGCCGCTCATCGGGAGCCGCTCAGAATTTACCGAATCAAACAATTTTTCAGCAAAATACTGAACCTGGAGGTCACCGGCGAGTGGGATCGACACGCACACGGCGGAGTGCGCGGCCCGTACGTGTACGGCCTGGTGCTGCGCGCGGATGCGCTACAGCGTGCCGCGCCCTGACTCGGGCTGGCGCCAGCGGCGCGCCTACCGTCAACGAGCCGGCAACCGCAACCGGCACGTCGCAGACGACGCGGCAGACGCTCCTGGCAGCCGCCGTCGGTGCGTGCACACCGGCACCAGGACACTGCGTGGCGGCGGCGGCAGTCGCGAACGCTCGATGCCACCTAGAGGCGTGGCGCGTCGGATGTGCCGTCGATGCCCACGGGTCTGCGGTACGCTGCCGCCGGCACCTGATGATCCCGGGTTGCCCGCTGCCGCTGCCGCTGCCGCTGCCGCTGCCGCCGCCGCCGCCGCAGCAGCAGCACGTAGCGCCCGGCTACGTGCACGATGCATGGACACGTGGCACGTTGTACGTGGCCGCAGCTCCAGGCGATGCACGTGCGCGCACGCATGCAGGTGCTGCGCCCGACGATGCGCGCGAATGAGCGCGGCGCCGGCGCTGATTCGTTGCTAACGGCTGGGGTACGGCACGTGCTCGCGCGTTCACCCTGTCGCCGACGCGCATGTAGGGTAGGCACGGGGCGGCACGGATGCCGAATCGCTTCTAGTGCCGTGCATGCTCGCGTCCGTAAACCTGCGCTGCGTGCTGCAATTGCTGTCGATGGCGGGACGTTTCGTTTGAGCTGCAGGCGCTAGGTTTATCGTTGCGCGCAGGTTTGTTCGCGTGCATTCAGCGGGTGTCCTCGGAGGTGCCAGCGCGTGATGCGGGCAATTTCAGCGCTCCAAGGCCCGGCAATAGTTGTCGAATTCGTCGCTCCACTGTGGCCCGGTTGTCGGCTGGAGTCATCAACAGGATCAGAGCTGCTACTTCCGCATACTGTTCGTAGAGGTGCGCCGTCTCCGCACGAAGCTCGTGTAGTGAAGATTCGTGTTCATGGAGTCGCGCATCGAGTCGTTGGAGCTGGCCGCGCACCCACTCTTGTAGAACTTCATCGCCTTGGGTCATGGACTTGGTGAGACTCGTCAACTCGGCGGGTAGTGATTGTAAAGTGCTGGTAAAGTCCTCCAGGCGGGTTACCTTGTGCTCCAGCTCGCTGCGCTGGTTCCGCTCGCTTTCCATTTGGACGTGCAAGCGCTCTACTCTTCGTTCGAGTTGATCGTTCCGGCCAGTTAGTTCCTTGGTCTGTGTTACGGCGGTGTGTATTTCTTCGGGATCCGGTAGCCGGGAAGATAGTTTCTGCAGCTGGCTTTCGAGTTTTCGGACGGTTTGCTGGATCTGGTTCCAGTCTGGTGGTGGCGCGACCTGTCGCATGCCAGCGCCGCCGACGAATTCATCCGTTGTTAACTGGTGTTCTATTCTTTGCAGACGTTGGTTGAGCGCTTGGCAGCTCGTGCGTACTGCTGTGAGGGCGTCCTCGACAGCGCGAGCATTCCCCTCGACGGTGCTCTGGAGGTGCATGACACTACGCATCGCATCCAGCGCAACTGAGGTTGAGGTTGTGCCCTGCTCTGTGGGTGCCGACGGTTTCGACGACGCGTTGCGATTCGCGCACTCGCCGAGATCATGGCGAAGGTGCTTTTCAAGGGCGTCACGCTCACGTGACCACTCCTCGCGTGAAATGCACGAACGCATGCCCGATTCAAGGTGTTCCAGTTTTTGACCTATTTGCTCTGCATGCGTGGCCATCTCGCGCTTCAGAGAGCCGTCCACGTCGATGCTGGCAAGTCTTTCCTCGAGACGGGTCAATTGGGACTCCGTCCAGCGATAGAGTTCCAGAAAGCGCGCGTTGACCGCTTGAGTGAGGCGGAGCTCGAACGCTCTGATGTCTAAAAATTGGTCTCTGAACTCCTCGGCGAGTTTGTCCACAGCGTCCGATGCATCCTCGCTTTCGAGGAGGGATTTCCGTTCGGGAACGGATTCAGCAGCGCACCAGTGCTCGCGAGCCAGCACGTGCTGGCGCAAGCGCTCCTCTAATACGGCTACCTGATTGGCAAGTGCACCCAGCTGGTCTTGGACACAGCTCGATTTTCTCGATTGATGCTCCAAGTCGTTTAGTCGATCTCGTAACTTGCTTAGCTGGCAAGCAACTTCCACAAGCAACGGCGCATAGGACGAAAGCGCACCGAGCGAGAGTCGGCTATCATTTTCCGTGTACGAGCCCCGCGTGCCCTGAAAAGCGTTTGGTGGTGCCTCGTTCTCCACTGAGAGAGGGCTTTCTTCGCCGATATTCCCCCGGAGATCAAACGCACTGCCTATATGGGCAGTTGCATCCATGAGGGTTGACGCCGAACTCCAGGTACTTTGGGAGAAGAGGTGCTATACGTACAGCTGCATGGCCTGCGCAGGAACCGCATGAGCGGGAACGCGCGTCCATCGCACGCACGCGGCTGGCGCCGTGTATCGCCCGGCGATCGCAGCGCGCTGCTTCCGGCGACGCCGCCAGCGAGCGATCCATAACCCCGACGGCTCTGCAGAAGCAGTCGTAACAGCAGCAACGCGTCTATGCTGTTGAATGGACACGTGCGTCATATGAAGCACCAGTCGATGCTGGTCCCGCGCAAAACGCGAACGCATCATGTAGTGCAGTGCAGTGCAGTGCAGTGCATAGGGCAGCGTGGATGATCGCTCAGCAAGTCTTGCGCTGCAGTACGTCGCATGTGCACGCACAGATCGAGTGCGTGCGTGGCACGGGTCCATGCACCAGCACGCATTGCTATGGACACGTAGGCGTCACGCATGCGCCACCGTTGTGACAGCAATGCGAATTGCATCCAGTCCGCACAGCAATGGCTCGCTGTACCAGCAGCCTCGTCATCAATGCATCGTCTGCATGCCGGCAACGGTGGACAGCTGCGTGTCATTCACGAGTGCCGAGCACGAGTATTCAAGTTCGCTGATGTGCCGCTTATAGCACATTTCTCCAATGCTAACTTTCGTTTGTCCCCAGCACCTCTGCAGTCGTGTTTCCACTTTTCCGTCGCGCGCTCGTGAGTATCCCATAGTCCAAGGCGCACGTCTGCAGGTCGCGTTTACTACTGCTCCGGATCGGACCGACGTACTTCGGTGATGCCCTGCTCGGAACAAAAAATAGCTTGTTTGTGTTCAAAATGAGCTCTACTGAATCCTTGCGGATAAACGCGAACAAGCTGGTCGCTCATGCCCCTCTTCCTCGTCCAAAAGACGAGATGCGCTGGCGCAAAGGCCTTGCGGGACTTTATTTCTTGGAGACCACAGTCGCTCAGGTAACGCTGCGCTTGGTCGTCGAACATCGCTGCGGAATAATATGTTTTCCAACGAGTCGTGACGCCTACTCGATGCAACGGGGCCGGGGCAAGCCACATCAAAAACAGCCTCGGTTTGCATCACGGTGCAAGTGCTTGGTGAAGCAGAAGCGAGCGCCTTTCGGATTCTTCCAGGCTACGGGATGCAGGCGGGGCTGCACCCAGTTTTCGCCGTCATGAGGCATATTAAACAAGCGGGCAAATTCGCATCTCGTGGCCTGGTTCAGGATGGGTCGGTGGCACCCAGGACTGCTCTTGTACGGGCATAGATTCCGGTATCTCGCACTCGCGCTCATCCAAATGCAAGATCACTTCACCGCCAGCAGCGCGCTGGAAAAAAAGCAATCAGCTCTTGTACTCGCTCTCGTAAACTGAAAATCATGAGCATGCACGTAATGATTCCTCCGGCGGTGACAGCGATGACGGTGATGGCACTCGCAGGAGAGCCCCCCCTTGGATCATGCACCTCTTGCTATCACGCGAACTGAACGTTTCGCTTGCATTGACAGGATTCCTCGCCGCCAAGTATGCCGAGCTGTCCAGTGAATGCAGTTGGCATGTGTAAGATGAACCGCTTCGATATGAACTTGACTGCGATGCACCTGCGTCGCCGCGCAGCAAGCTTGTTCACAGCGCGTACATCAGAATCGCTAGCCGTGTCGTGCGCGCGCTCCGAATATGTGGCATCTTTCTGCAGCATAGCTGACCTCGTTGGGCGTCTGGTGCACTAGTCAATATTGTGCACAAGATGCTGCGCATCGTGTTGTGCGCCATGCCATGTTCTCTCGTCCAACGCAGTGCATCATGTCTTCGATGACGATCTATGCTACTTTGAGGCGTTCGCAGCTTGCATTTGTGAAACGAGCTTCGAGCGAACAAACTGCCGAAAAGCAACCATTTCATCGTCGGTGACCGGTGTCCCAATTCGTTGCGAAACTTGTGCCCGCAGCTGGTTCATGGTCAAGGAATGAAGTCGGTCTTTGGCGTCTTGCAGGATCGTCTCCAGTGCTTCCGTCACCTGAGCCCGCAGCGTCCGAGTTGATGATTTCTCTTGCGCTCGCTCGCCACTAGGCGAACGAGCTGCTTTCGGTGCTGCCACTGCGCGGACCGTTGAGGAAGCCGATGGTGTCCGCTTCACTCGAGGCGCATGAGAGACAAAGTCCGCATCGGATGACGCATCCGACGGTACGGAGTCGGAGTCATCCAGCGAAGCCTCGGAAGCTGCCGACGATTCGTCAGAGAGCGTATTCGCAGCTGCATGCATGGAATGGGAGTCCTTGGACTGTCTCGGGCACGGATGCGGGCGCTGTCGTCGTTTCGACGCGGTGGATCCTTTCGATGGAGTCGCACGGCGTTTGCGTCTACGCTGCGCTGCTGCAGCGAGATCGCGCCGTCCAGGCCAGATAAACGGATGCTCTAGGAAGCGCATGATACGCTGCGTTAGATCTTCTTTTGCCCCCGTTAGAGGCAGGTCGAGCACGTTGCATATTGGTTTCAATTCGTCCATCCGCAGGCGCATGAGTCGCTGACGCATTCGTTGTCTGCGTGCATCCGCCACCGACGGTGGCTCGTCAGCGGGGACTCCAGCCCATTGCCGGAGGCTCTGCTTTACTTTGAGATGCGTACCGGGTCTCCAAAAAAGCAAAGAGTGGATTGTTTTCAGAGTGGCATCTTTCCCCGAGAACTTGTTCGTGATCATGTAGTTGATATTCGGTATTTCGCCTAAAGGAACTGGCGGACCTGTGGGCACTGGATCCAATTCACGATGAACGTCTTGTTTCCGGGGTTGTTCCGCGTCGTCTAGGTCTGACAAACGCTGAACTCTGGGCGAGACTTTCTCAGCGTCCACGTTATCGTCGACCCGGAACGTGTCGTCTGCTGTTCCAGTGTCGACGAGAACCACGTCTGTCGGGGCACGAAGAACCGCAGCGTTCATATTCGCAGGTCTCGACAGCGCTGCAGGTCTCAGTGTTGCTATCTCGACGCCAGGCACCAGTCCCGCTATGCACAACGCGTGCCGCCGCTTGCCTAGACGGAGCTCCCCGACTACCACGCCGCACCACAGTCACGGCAAGCTGCAAGTCGTGGAACTATTGAGTTCGTGTCTAGAGATCTTGAGTCAGCGTTTCAAGCGCACACTCGCCGGCAAGTTGCGGCGTGTACGGCTCCCTGGCGCTCTACGGAACGTCGCACGCGCGAGGTCACCTACCTCAGTGGCGCGAGCGGCAAGCGGCGATTTCGAATTTTATTTTTGATGAAAAAAGTTTACACTGGTCAGCGATCCCAGATTGCGAAATGGGTATTGGCTTTCTGGGCAGCAGCCATCATGATGCACCCTACCATCAGGTTCCATTATCCATACTTCATTTCGGATGTGCGGGTCGTTTCTTATGTTCTATTGTGCACTGAGTGTCTGATTTGAGCACCCGTCATAGCACCTGTACCGCTGGTGCGGATGCTTCGTAGAGAATGAACGGCTTTTCCACACCACTGAGGACGTCGGCTCCGGGAATGCTACACCTGATACTGGGTCGGGACATATTGTCATTCTGGGAACCAGAAAGTTGTGTTGATAGACGAACTGCCTGCGCCAGCGCGAAGCGATATTCTGAGAGTCTACCACGGCCAGGGTGACGCCCGCGGACGCAGCCTAACAGCCGCTTATCCCAGAATAAAAAGCGTTGCGGGCGAGCTGCTCAGATGTCACCACAGCACCCGCCACTGCAGAGTCGCACGGAGCGCAAACCGGGCACACTCGTCTGGCTCGCAGGACCTTCCACCTAAAGGGTAAACTCTCGGCAATGAGGAAAGCTTTTCTCTCTTTGAATTTGCACCATAGACGATGACAACAATGCTATCTCATTGCTAGTTTGCGGTTCGTTGCTTTCCTTTTTCTATAGCGCGGTCGATATGCGCATCTCGGGATCAGGAAGGCAGGAGACACGACGCGCCTCTCGCCGTTCAAGAGAAACGTGATCCTGATGATTAGCGTGCCGCTCTAACGTACGTGCTGTAACGATGTTACAGTCATAGCCAAATACGGTGTTTGACCTCAGTTGAGTTTCAACCTTCACATTACTGTATTCCAGTGAGGTTTCTTGGTTCATGGCAGTTGCTTTCAAATTGAATTCTTTTTGAAAAATAAAAAATAAACGTATGGGTATAGAGGCGGAGGATTCTGGAGGACCAGTATCTCCGGTTGCCGGAGAAAAACGAAAAACAGTGCCGAGTTCAGAGTAAAAGGAGAAGACGAAGAAGCAAAGGGCGGAGGCCCGACGTCAAATGCTGCAAGAAAGACGACAGTACGACGAGATTGTACTGACAGCTTTTCTTCGACGCGGTATCAAGGATCCCTTCAAGCAACAGTTGCGAGAGGCCACCAGACACCTTGTCGCGTCGTACTCCAGCAGTGTTCGTAACGCTTCTTCAGGAATAATGCATTTGGTGAAGGAGACGTGCCACGACGTAGCGGACAACAAAACATTAGAGGCTCTGGAAGAATTTTTCAACAAGGCCATTATCCGGCACTTGATGCTTGGCACCGGGCAAACGTCGAGCGTAAACGATCGAGTACATACCCTACAGGAAAATCACGCCGAATACCGCTTCACGGTGCTCGACACAGGAATGACTCGGATATGCACACTTACGATGCAATCAAGTACCTCACGAATCTGAAGAACCATATGACCATGAACCTGGAGCGTTTCATGAAACGCTCCATATTTGCGCTCTACCCAGGCATCTCTCGCAGAGGAAAATAAGCGATTATCAATGGCATCATGAACGATCGCCTGCATGAACAGGAGATCGAATCTGTCGACGAGAAGACATCACGCAGGAGCATGAATGAGGCTTCCGTCATCCGTGCGGCTATTCAAGAGCATCGTGCGGTCTTGGGGCTGGCGAATCCAGCAGAAAAGATATCAGAGATGAAAAAAGATGTTATTCCCTCATCTTGCGGTATTTCGTGTTTTCGGACCGATAACTCGAACGCATGGCGGAGATTCAGCTGGATGCGGAAGAAAATGAAGATTCGGAGAGACAGAAGGCTTTCCTACTGGGGAAGCGCTTCAACGTCGTGCTGCTGTGCAACATCACGTCCTACTTTGAGCCAATCGATTCCAGCGCCGTTCACGGCAACATAGAGGAGATCAGCCTTGAGCTCGACGTCCATAAGAAGGAGTTCAGCAATGTGACGAGCCGATGCGCGAGCTTTCGAGCCTTTCTAGAGTTCCTGGCAACTCAAGCTGCTCATTTCGAGGAGCTGTGGAAACTGTACACAAAGCCCGGCGGGCTCGTCAGCGAATGAGGCTGTGCTGCAGGAAGAAGCATGCATTCGTGAACTTCTTCAATCAGTTGAGCGTCTTTAAGGAAGACAAGAGTCAAATGCTCCTAATAGCATACGGAGCATGGCGCTGGGTGCCTCAGAAAGGGAGCACACCGGCTCCGTCGACACTAGCGCACGAGCAGTGCGCACAGCGTTTTGACACGGTCCCCATAGATGCGTTCCGAAAGACATACGTGCACCATGAGCTGCGATGTACACTTCAGAAAGTCGGGATGGAAACGGGCCAGTCTATCGCTCAGGGGATAGAAAAGTACGAAGAGCTGAAGCGCATCAAACGGCAAAGAGTGCTCGAGTTCGAGAACTCCTTGCACTGGCGCGTTCGTCCAGCGGCAGGAAACGTACGGAGTTCGTGAACGGGGACGTCAACGCCGCAGTCAATATCAGGAAATGTGCGATACCGCAGAGGAGACCTCCGAGCCTGTCATGAACCAACTTTGTGGACCGACCTCGTAGGCTCGAACTGTACAAGTAGAAGTTGAAACGAGTAGTAGGTCGCCGTTCGAGAACCACTGGGAAGCGTCTGCACGTCGGTGTATGAACATACACCCGATCATGGTCATGCACTCAAACGCGATGAATACCTCGTGCATGGGCAATCGCTCTTCAGGTGAGTATCTGAAGCAAGCGCGGAGCACGGCGTTTCTCCATCCATTTCGTAGTGATTGTTTACGCTGGTGCGAGAGCATGGATACGGAATGCTCACAAGCGGCCTTTTCAAGGTGTCTCTCGTCGTGCCTTTTGACGCTGTCACCAGAGCATGGTCTGCTGTTCCCGAGACTGGCCTCTTCAACGCACGTACGTCCAGCTTCGTCATTCGATGCTTCATCGCTAGGCGCATGTGAGCGGGCACGACTTCAGTCGATGTGCTCCAAGGAACGCCTGGATCGCCTGCTGCGATCACATGATGGCCATCGATCATAGTTTCGCTCGAAACGAACCGAAATTTCACCAAAATCGCTCGTTCAACGACCGATTCAATGATTCCTCCTAACTATTGCCATGGTTGCCTTTTATCTACGAGCACGCACATTAAAAAGCATGCCAGAGCATGTGGCGGTGCACAGCACAGTTGCCTGGTGCGTGAGGTTGCGCGGCCGCCTCCTAGTGCCCAGCCGACACCTGCTGCCGTGCATCAGTCGACGAGGAAATCTTTGTTTCCGGTTTCCCGCTGCCTTTTGGTGCACCAGACGCGGCCAATTGTCGTTCGTGGGCCAAATAGGCCTTCTGTGCGGCCATAACGTCCTCTTCTTTTCCAAGAAGACCGAGACTGCTCAAATAGTCTTCGCTGCGTTCCTCCCAGAGCAGAGCCGCCATTTGCTCCGCATCCAATTGGTCTGGCGTCTTACCGCATTCTGTGGCATGCATTTTGGCAAGCTCGACGTACTGACTACATTGGACAGCGAACTGCTGCTTCTCTTCGGCAGAAACAAGGCGCACGAAGCGCGCAGGCGTACCCAACCACAACTGGCCGGCACCGACAACAGTGCCCGGCGGCAGAACACTCCCCGCTCCGATCACTGCACCGCTTTCGACTCTGCTCCCGTCTAGAACAATGGCGCCCATACCAACAACCGCCTGGTCCTCAACAGCACACGCATGAAGAATAGCTCCGTGCCCAATCGTTACCTCGTTGCCAATGAAAGTGGGTAACGCTCTCTCGAGCTTACCGCCTCCAGAGGCGACGTGAATCACGGCTCGATCCTGTACGTTGGTTCGCTCACCGATGACCACCTTGTTGACGTCGCCTCGAATGACGGCGCCATACCAGACAGAGCTCGCAGCACCGATAGCGACGTCACCGATTATAGCAGCATTCGGAGCTATGAACTGGACCTGCGGAGAAATTATGGGTTTTCGATCAACCAGGTTCATGATTTGGCGGTGTCGGGACAAGAAAAGCGCTTCTCGATAAGCAAAGTTGCCTTGCAAAAAGCAGCCCGCTCGATCGAGTGCCTGTCCCGTCTCCCGTGCCAGGTACCCGAGGTGATAAAGAAACCGCCGAAACACGGACATTATGCGATAGCCGTTAGCGACCTCTGCCCGAAAGGAGCTAGAGTTCGGCGCGTCTTGCACGTTTGTATGGTCGCTGTTTTCAGTGCGACCAGTACGCTCCTGGTACCGTGTCGTTACGTATAAGCGTACGACTGCGCAGCCTGCGATAATGCCGCTCGTATCGGAACACAACCGGGCGTGTAGCATGCGCGCCCCGCACCGATCGCCTCTTCAGGGGCGTTCCAACTGGAATGCAATCTTTGAACCTATTTGTTGAGAAAAGTCCCATGCGCCAACAAGCGCACGCCACGCGGAAAGCATTCTTGTTCGTAGTTGTCCAGAATCGTCCCGTGCAAACATGACGGTGTCTGCGTCTTCCTGTGCGTCCGATCGATGCAGCGAACGTGCATCGCCTGTGTATACGATTCCGAACGAGCGCGTGGTAAACTCCACCGTCCATACATGACGCATCCACATGGTCTCCCGGTAGCTAGATCGGGTTCCGGGGCGAAACGTACGATCTATGCGACGGGCTTCAGTGTCAGTGGTGGGCATCTCTCTCCGCAGACCTCTCGGAACGCGCGTCATACAGAGGCGCTGCAGCTGTTCCGCCTGGCTTCCACTCGGCGTCACGTTCGGGTAGCTGTGCGACATCCGTTCGCTACCCCGAGCATCGGGTCACGGTGCCACGCGCTCACTCAGGATTCACATGATCTCTGCCAGTGAGTGTTTCGCCCGCTGAAACAATCACGAGTACCGAGTCATCATCGGTTTCAATGGCAGTGGCAGCATGCGGTGGTTGTGTTCCCGACACGCTTCTAGCAAGCGCTGGGCGCACCATTTCCTCCTTCGTGACCACCTCCGACTCATCCCTCGCGCTCGATGTCCGTGCGATGCACAGTGGTGGATTTCTGGTTCGCATGGGATTGTGGCGAATGCGAACCAAGACCGATGCATCTCTCGTCGAACAGGCACCGCTCATTGGATGAGATTCCTCGGAAGCGTGACGGACGTCCATACTCCATTGATTTCCATGACAGGCGACTTGAGGACGCATCATGCATCGACATGAAACTCGTACGCTTCCAGCAGCGGCAAGTACACAATCCGATCGTGCGCTGAATGCTCGGGCGTAGACGGAATCACGGTGGCGAAGCAGCATCCCTGGCGCACGGCTTCCAGTCGCAAATGGGCGCAGGCGCTCTGCGATCCAGGATAACCATGACAGAGACAAGTATGCTTTTTGTCCAGTGTTCGGAAACCACGACAGGACTCTCGAATATCGAACGCCGAAAACCTCGCTGGGAGTACCAGCAACCGGCTACTCGCTCTGGAAAGGGAACCCTTGCAAGACTTATCGATGGCGGTCTCTTGCGAGCCCAGCACGTTGTGCTCACGAGCCCCGGCTGGCGCTTCTCGGCCGCATTTCAGGCCAGCGAGCTCGGTGACAATCCGACGGACGTGGCGGACGTGTACCGTGCAGATCGTCTACGAAAACATATATCCATATTCTCAAGTTTATGAACAGCGTTTCGAATCATGACAGGTCGCTCAGAAGCGACCCGCTGAGCTTCGCGTTTCAAAACTCGTCAAGATCCCGTCAACGTCTATGATATTTGCCCCAATCCGAATAACTCCAATGCTCCGCTTTGCGAACATGAGCACACATTCGCATACTCCGACAGGCGCACGACCGTACCAGGCACTCATCGACTGGGCGTGTCATCGCTGCACAATCGTTGATGCGTACTCGCGCGTTATTCGTTCCAAGGAGATGCTCACCGATGCGCATGATGATCGCCGCGTCATCAACCGGTTTCCACTTGATCCGTCAGGCTGCTCGCATGCAAACAAAAAAAGAACAGGTCTATGTACCCATCGAAATCGCCCTACCCCGCTAATCATAGTCAAAGTCATCACTGAGACCGATTGGTCCGGTGGCACGGCTACCGAACCCGCCGTCATAGTCAAAATCCACATCAACATCTTCGTTCAAACTATCCAACCGATAGTCATCGCTGTCATCATCCAGTACCTCGTCTGCGTCGTAGTCCGTTGTATCGTCCTCGAATGCAGTGTCATCATACTCGGAATCCACGTCCAGATCGCCTTCGTCGATCATGTCATCGATTTCGAGATCACCATCCACAAGAGACTCGTCTTCAAGCAAGGTGGGTTCGTCGGGATCCACGTCCGGAAGCTCATGGATCGCAACATCGTCTCCAAATGCGACATCCTCTACATCGTCAAAGAGCGCCTCGCTGTCGTCACGTTCCCGGCGACGTCGACCAGCTTTCGAGGCCCGAGCGGGTTCGGTGCCCTCCACCGGCGCTCTGATGCCGCGCTGACCTCGCTTGGATTTCGTACCCGTTGCGTCGCTGGGCGCTCGCTTGTCTCGAACTCTCAACAGGCCGTCTTCCTGGAGCATATCGAGGATGGATGGCTCGAGCTCCACGATATGGTACACGCGCTCATCATAGTCATACTCCTCGACAGTTGGCATGTCCAACTCCGCCTTCAGCACATCCGAAAGCGGGTAGTTTTCTGGGTAAAGTCCGCGCGGACAGACGGGCCAGTCCTCGTCGCTGTCCCGCTCCCAGCGATATGTAAAGTCCTGCTCCTCGACAGGTTCACGGAGCTCTCCAAAAATCGAGACCTGAAACTGCTCCAACGGTTTTAGCACCGGTTGCTCTATCCCAAACTGATTCTTTTCCATCTGGGGCTCGTTTCGAATACGCGCGGGTCCGTAGGGGTCGCTGTCCAGCTCGGCGTACTTCTTGGCGATGGGGTCACCCGGTGGCGGCCGCAACGCCACCACGCAACCACGTCCACTGGAGCGCGGTCTCCGCTGCCCCAAGTGCAGACGTCGCCGACGCTCAAGTTTCTGCCAAGAAAGACTAGGCCGCGCAGCGTGCAGCAAACCGAGAACGAACATCAGCTTGGCTAGCTCACAAGCAGTGCTGAGAAGAAACTTCAGGAACAGATCTCAGCAGTTGGAGTATTCACGCGATGAAGGCAGCGGTTGTCCATCGCGCCGGCGGTGCAGCGGCGGCGGTGGCGGCGGCGGCGGATGATTGTGTACACTGGATGCACTTTGCTTGGGTGTTTGAAATGCCATACACCCATAGTAGGGGAAACGAATAGAGAATTCCATGTCGGGCATGGATACTAGTATATTGGTCTTCTCCCAGGTTTATCAGCAGTGGCGTTTGCTGGCCTTCCCTGTGATTGCCTGCTTTTCTTTTCTCGTATCTCCAGATTGAAAGACTTTGGTCACGCATCTCCCTCGAGTACCGTTTTCCGCAGTCGACGGAGGTTGATGGCAGCGTTCAAGTCCCGATGACTCGGCTTCCCGGTGTCAGCGACGCATTTGAAGCGAAGGTGGGGAATGCGATCTACGAATCGCTTCTCATGCTCACCTGCTTTGAATACAACATCGTTACGCTTGTCGCGGCGTTCACATTTTGACTGTGATCAGGTGTTTCAAGATGTCTATTGAACCTTTTTCTCCTGCTCCCAGGGTTGCCTTGTAGCGCATGCACGCTGGCTTCTTCCCTTGGTACTTGCTCTTGACTGGAAGCAGAGGCTCCCCCCAGGGATGTGCTCGTCCGTTTCCGCGCCCAACTGGGTAAAAACTACGATCGCAGGCATTTTCTGTACGCGAACTGTTCAGCAAGGTCTCTGTTCTGTCTGGATGCGCAATCGTACGCTGTTCCATTCGACTGGGGGTTCATGGAACACCATGTTGCCCATGATGAACCAAGAACCGGAAGGAATGTCCAGACTAGAGAACAAGTCGACAGGTCCTGACCCGTTTACGCTCCCTTCTTGCCACGCACTGACGCACGCTTCACAGTATACGGTCGCTGCGATGGCTCCAGTTCTAGCTCGAAACCTTTTCGCATGCAAACGGACGAGACGGGAGCCTCTGGATACAAATGATGTGAGCAGCATCATATGTGTATCGAACGGCCTCTCGCTGATGGCCACAAATAAAGCAGGATTTTCCTTCCGAACGGGAAGGATTCCCTACAGTCAACATTTCCGTGAAGGTTCCGCATGAGCTGGTGAGCAAGTCGTAGTCGGACGACGTGAAGTTTCTCTCGCCCTGGAATCAGCGGCGCGCATTGCTGTGCCCCGAGCGGCCTTGAAACAGGAACATCGAAAACTTGAAGAATGCGTGACTTGAGCATGCTCCACGTAAAGAAAAGAAGAAGCTTAGAGGCATGCACTGATGCACGGCATAACGGTACCTGTTATTTTGAGAACTCTTGCTGGAGCGCGTCGCGAATCATCTTCAGTACGATAACAAAGCGAAATCCAGATGGCAACGAGTCAAAGGAGCGACTCCGAAAAACGACCGATAATCATAAAACTACGTATGCATCCGTAAGCCGTCATTGCTGTATCTCGAATTCCGATGCAGTGCATTCGAAAAATGGTCGGAAACATCGGAATGCAGGAACAGAGCAAGCATTTCCGTGTCTGATTTCATTTACTGACACAGTCATAGCATGTCTGAAGGAGCTGGGATCGATAAACCTGATCATGCTGCCTTGTGTACGCGAATGCTGCTACGAACCAGCTCATACACCTGAACTCTTTCGCGAGCAACAGGTTAACGCTGCCCTCAAGGACGCCATCCGACGTGTCTGCGCTCAGGGCTGTAGCGCCGCTGCAGCATCCGCACTAAAACCCTAGTCCTGCGTTTGTATGTGGCGACAGGTGCTGCTCTGTGGACTGATCTTCGAACTAGTACGAAATCTGGCGCTCTGGTTCGCCTTCCACCAACCCAGATCGGAGCTCGATGCGCACTCTCTGCCAACAAGTTTGTTACAACGTGGAGCGCGTTCCGCCCGTTTCCGTTTGCACGTTTGGCGGCACCGAACGGCGGGCGTCGTCTCCAAGCAGTACACGGAACACGTCTTAGAAGTGCGCTCACCGTTCTGCTTTAACTCGACCAACGCAGTGCTCTTTATCGAAGCGAGTGGTTCCCAGAGGTCCGTGGACCCCGACGCAACGCACCGTGTGCAGAGCTTCCTCCAGCAAAAGCGCGTTCGAGTCGAGCGGGTCACGTCGCTGGAACCCGTACGACGCGCGATTCCCAACCTGACAAATGAGACGCTTGTCCTCAACTGGTTCTCCAGGGCTGCCTACTTTAACCCGGCACATTTCGCCGGAGAATGGCTCGCGAACTGGGGCCTTCCCCGGCAGTTTGGCGCCTCGGAGGGAAAGCGCCACGCTCCGGTGGTGCTCTGGTGGCCAGCGCACGCCCAGCACGCAACCAGTCCGTTATACGCCTGCGGCACTGAACGCGATAACCAAAGCATATTCTGTGTATATCTGCATGCAATGGTGACTGCGTATTCGAGGCAACAAGGCCGGGAGCTTCCGTTCCGGCGCAACACGGTGCTGTGCGGCTCTCGGCTGCTCCTGCCTGGACTCTTGAAAAGTCGTTTCTTTCGTTCACCAGCTGATGCAATGGCATGGCGCGCAGCTGTACTCGATCATCTGGGTATGAAGAGCGCACCAGCCCAGCGGACTATGCTCCCAGCGGATACCAGCGGTCGTGACCAGTGCAGGGCGGTCCCTTCGATAATGCCGCTGTGGCACCGACCGTCGCCACGGCTGCAGGTGACGTACCTTCGCAGAGGTGCGGAGAAGCGCTCGCAAGCCGCATGTCGTCGTCGATGCCTTGCAAACGAGGATGCTGTGGTTGCATTACTCCGCCGCTATCGCGAGGCCTACGCCTACGACTTTACCATTGTAGAGGCGAGCGCGAACGATATCACGCGCAGCAGTGTTCAACGGCTGGTAGAGATGATTCAGCGAACGCATGTACTGATATCCGTTCATGGTGCCCAGCTCGTCTACGCTAGTTTACTACCACCGTGGCGATCAGCGCTGATCGAGCTCTTTCCCTACGGATTCCAGCACGACATGTACGCTCATGCTGGCGGAGCTCCGGTCCATTACTTCTCCGTAGAGGGTGATTCGCCTCCGATACCGTCGTCACCATTACCTTTCTGGGAGCGCGAAACCGATGACATGGATGCTGCGGACCTGGATTTTGCGGCAGCGACGGCGACTGCGCACTATCCCGATTCCCAGACCAGCAGTCGTGTGTATCTCCGGGATCAGGCAGTTCAGGTACCGCTGCGTCCGCTGCGTCGTGCGCTCCAAGTAGCGCTGGCGACCCTGCGTGATCAGGCCTGCACTGAGTCATAGGGAGCATGACCTCCAGAAGTGTACGAATGAAACCGCCGCCAAGGTCTGCAGTCGTTCACAGGGCACGCCCGGAGCGATGTCGTGCTGGATTCTGCTACTGCTGCTGCTGCTGCTGCTGCTGCTGCCTCGGATTTGATGGGTCCTTTCGATGGAGGTGCGCGCTTCTGCCAGCGTCATCGCCGCTGCATGCAACCACAAAACACGTGGAGCTGGCGCTCTGCACGTTTCTGGGGTTTGCACCAGTCCGCGCCTCATTACCGAGGCAAGGGATACGCTGCCTCAAGCAATGCTCCATTCGAATCGATAAGCTGTGAGGCGGCTGCACTCCCGCCTGTGGTGCGATTCTCTATCACTGGAGAGAAAATACGCAGCCGTAATGTCCCAGTGGCTAGCGCTTATAGAGCACGAAGCAAGCGTCTGCACCGCGTCGTTGAGAACGCAGACTCGTACACAGGCGAGGCGTCTCGTGCGCGCCTCGCTGTGAGTTTCCGCCTCAACCGACGCCGGTGACAAAGTCCTTTGCCCACGTTCGGCGATGCTTGGCACTTGGCGCATTTGCCAACACCATACGCCGCCTTCGCGGGAACTGAATGAAGCTCGAGGTATCATGTCGTGTGAAGGCGTTGCGAGTCTGGTATGCGTTTGGGAACGGCGGAGGCACGCTGTGTAAGTCGCCGTATGCAACGTACGCCTAGAGGCACGCGTTTAGCGAGCTATCGCAGACGCGTTCCGATACCCTCGCGTTCATCCGCAGTACTCCATCACTGGTGCCAGCAGAGCGACGTGGCAATCCCAAATGAAAAGTGGCTTTCAAGTGAATGCCCTGACGATTACGCCAAGGTCGTTCTGTCTCGGTGCAGAGACCGTAGCGGCATATCTAGCGTTGCAGTGAGCACATGCACGAGACCGCACACCCGTAAGCCGCTCGCTCGTGCGATGGATGGATAGATGGATAGATGGATAGATGGATGCCAGCCCCGTTCCCGACGAGAA
>Ga0080006_1079942_pt1 | contig 48728 bp, 43 predicted proteins | sample RS3BMetagenome_FD_69209 | JGI IMG/M metagenome (GOLD analysis project Ga0080006, IMG submission 69209) | Ferric oxide microbial mat and aquatic microbial communities from Rainbow Spring, Yellowstone National Park, USA - RS3B (SPADES... ... | reverse complement strand
CCCCCGTTCAACGTCAACGTGCTCGAACGCTGGCTGGGCGAGGCGTCCGAGCAGACAGGTGTGGCTGCGGGACGTCTACGCCGCTGGCTCGGGTTCATGATCGTTGCCGGGATGCTGGATGCCGCCCGGCACGCCGACGACGGCGAGCCGCTGTTCCTCGTCAAGGGCGGCGTTGCCATGGAACTGCGCATGAATACAGGCGCACGCGCCACGAAAGACCTCGACACTGCCTTCCGCGCGAGCATGGATGCCATCACCGCCCATCTCGATCCGGCGCTTCGAGCCGGCTATGGGGAGTTCACTGCAACTCGGACGGAACTCGAGGCGGTCAAGGACACGGGCGCACTTCGCTGTGACATCAAACTCGCCTACCGGTCCAAGCCCGTGGTGACCGTGCAGATGGAGGCCGCCACCGTCGAAGGCGGTATGGGATCCGAGATCGACCAGGTCCCCGCCAAGCCCCTCGATCACGTCGGCCTGAGTGGCCCTGCGACCGTGCCCTGCGTCGCCATCAGATGGCAGATCGCCCAGAAGCTCCACGCCTGCACGGAGGTCCTCCCCGATCGCGAAAACGACCGCTTCCGAGACCTCCTCGATCTTCAGCTGCTGGCCGGCCTCGTCAGGGATGACAGATGGCACGAGGTACGTTCCGCGTGCGTCGAGGTGTTCTCTAGTCGAGCCAAACAGTCATGGCCGCCCGACGTGACCGTCTACCAATCGTGGGAACCGGGCTATCGGGCGCTCGCTGACGAAACCGGTTTCTCCGTGCTCGACATCGCCGAGGCGGCTGCCGAGGTGCGCCAGTTGGTCACCCGCATCGAGAATGCGCGGTCTCGGACAGGTCCCTGAGCAGGGCGGGTGACGTTGACCGCTCTGCCAGGGTGACGTTCAGGGCCGGACACAGATCGAAGTCACCCTCCACGCCTGGAGGAGTCGGAATCCGAGGGTGACGTCGGAGGTGACGTCGATCCGGAGGATGAGTCGGGACCAGAGGCACCCGGCCTGGGGTCGAATCCAAGGAGTTCCAGTGCCCCGTCGAGATCCAGATCACGCCAGCGGACTTCAACCCGTCATCCGAGAGGGCGGGGCCGACCGGCCGGCCTCATCGGGGCTGGGGTCCGAGGAAGCAGTTGTTCGGCTGCTCCCGCCATCCGGTGATCCATTCGGTAGTCAGGAAGCGATCCCCCTCTCACGGACTCGCATGGTGATCGTCACCGACACGGGAATCGAGCTGCCTCTGGTCGCCTCGCCCGCCACCGTGGCGCCGATCCTGGGCAAGTCCGATCACGGGGTGCGCGACGACTGCATCGCCGGCCGCATCCCGACCATGCCGAAGGGCGACCGGGCCGGTACCCATCACCGGATTCCGGTGGCCCGGCTCCTCGATGTGCTCGGAATTCCGTATCGCATCGAACGCGTGGCCTGTTGACATACGCCCTCCATTCGGCGCCCCACCTGGTTCCCAACCCGTGCTCGCCACGCGTCCCGCACGGACCTCAGCGATCGACCGCCGGTCGACGGGTCGGCAACGGTTCAGAGCGCGAGCGCGGCGACTCCCAGTCCGGCCTCCAGTGAGTCGGCAGCGGCTTGGGCCTGGGCGGTCGTGTTGGCGGTGTAGACCCGCAGCGTCACCGAGGCGTCGGCATGTCCGAGGCGGTCGGCCACGGTCTTCGGATTCATCCCGTCGGCGAAGAGCTGGGTGGCGGTGTAGTGGCGGAGATCGTGGAATCGGAACGGCCACTGCTCCCCCGGCGCCAGGTCGGTCCGCGTCGCCTTGGGCTTCGACTTCTGGAGTTCCGTCAGTGCGGGAAGTTCCAGCCGCCGGCACAGCCGGTCGAAGGCCTGGCTGATCGAGTCGGGCAGCAGGGGTCGGGCACCGTCGGGGTCGGAGCTGAAGATGAACGAGTCGGACGACAGGGCCACGCCGGCCACCGTGGCATCGTCTTCCGCCCGGGCCTGCCGGGCCTTCAGCACGACCATGGCCTGCTCGCCCAGCAGCAGGCGTCGAGACTGGTGCGACTTGGGGCTCTTGGTGCCGATACCGTCCGGGGTCTGCCACACCGACCGGGCCACCAGGATCGCCGCGTTCTCCCACTCGACGTCACGCCACTGCAGGCCGCAGAGCTCCCCCCGTCGCATCCCGGTGATGGCGGCCAGCAGGACGATCGTCGCCAGTTCGGGATTCTTGGCCCCCGGACGAGTCGCCTCGGTGATCAGGGCCCGGACCTGCTCGGGCGAGGGCACCGTGATCTCCGGCTTACGGGCCGAGGGAGGGGTGGCGTCCTCGGCCATGTTGCGATCGACCCATCCCCACTTCCGCCCCTGCTTGAGGGCGGCCCCGATGATCCGATGGTGCATGAGGACCGTGCTCGGGCTGAGTCCGGCGGCCAGCTGCCGGGCGTAGAGCTTGTCGAGGTCGTGGGCGGTCAACTTGTCAAGCCGCATCGCCCCCAGGTCGGGTCGAATCGACTTGTCGATCTTCCGCCGGTACTCGTAGAGGGTCTTCGGGCTTCGGCCCATCCGCTCGGAGTGGGCCGTCCATTCGTCCAGGAGGCTCCCAAAGGTCGCTTTGGTCCCTCCGTACTCGCCCCGCTCGACGGCGGCCACCAGGGCGGCCAGCTTCTTCTCGGCCGCCCGCCTACCGGCCCCGGGCTCCTTGCGATCGGCCGAGTAGGTCCGGGTGATCTGGACCGGCTTGCCGGTGACCGGGTCCCTGCCGATGAACACACGAAGCTCCCACCGTCCCGGGGAGCGCTCTCTGAGGCTGCCTGCCATGCCTCAGATTGTAGGGTATTTGTAGGGTAAACCGGTGCTTCCGGCTACAAACCTGGAGCCTGGGAGGAGAATCGAACTCCTGACCTACGCATTACGAGTGCGTTGCTCTACCGACTGAGCTACCCAGGCGAGCCGGACTTCCGTGGTCTCGGTTGCGGTACCGGAACACCAGTGCGAGGCCGTCTCGGGGCACAAGGGTATCTGATCCGATCCGACGGTCCGTCCCGGAGGTAGGACGGTCGGGGCGGACACCCGCAACATCGTCGAGCAGGTCCCGGCCCGCCCCGGTGGTCGGGCGTGCCGTCGGGGGGACCCCCACCGTCGCAGGATGGGCGGCGGCAGGGGTCCCGAAGCCGTCGGCCGGCGGGTCAGGCGGTGGGCGTTGCGGCGCCCGAGGGTGCCGTTGCATCGCTACCGGCCCGGCTACCGGCCTGGGCGCCGGCCCGGCTACCGGCATGGGCGTCGCCGGGGCCACCGTGGCCGGCGCAGAAGCCCGACACCGTGGTGACGACGCCGAAGCTCGAGTTGAGCTCGACGGTGACATACGAACCGTCGGCCTTCTTCATGTGGACCTCGAATGGCGAGGCTCCCGACGAGTTGGTCTCGGCCCGGATGATGGTGGCGCCCGGTACCGCGGCAGTGGCGGCCGTGGTGGCCTGCTGGAGCTGGGTTCCGGTGAGAGGCGTCTCGTCGGGGCCGTGGGTCATGGTCGCCGGGTCGGGGGCGGAAGCGGACGGCGGCGTGCCGTGCGAGCCGGCCGCCGGCGCCGTGGTGGATGACGAGCCCGTGGTCGGTGTGGTGGACGAGGTGGCCGCCGTGGCGATGCCGGCGGCGCCCAGGCTGGCACCGACGACCAGTCCACCGGTGACGAGGGCCCGGCGCAGGCGGTTGGAGGTAGGGGACATGGATTCTCCTGTGGTCGTTCGCCCCGGGACGCTCCCGGAGCCATCCAACCCTCGCCGCCGGTCCTGGGTCGCACCTCGCACCCGGCTGGCAGCGACCTGTGCATCCGCGTCGCCGACCCCGGCCGCCATCCACAGCCGGCGCTACGGGGGCGCACAGGCCGCCCCCGGCACCGCCAGCCACCATGGGGGCAGGAGGCAAGCGACCACCATGGACGAATCGCTTGGGACCGCTATGAACTGGATCATCATGTCGCCGTTGCTCGTACTGGCCGCCACCCTGGCCGTCGTCCCGGCCCTGCACGACGCCCCGCGCCTGGCGGGCCGCCACCACCACGACCCGGGCCGGACGACCCCGGTCAGTCGGCGAGGCCGGAGAGGCCGGTGAGGAGCGCCTCGAGCAGCAGCGCCTCGTTCGGGTTGCGGTTGAGCACCCGGGCGGCCTGCTCCACCGAGTCCACCGCCGAGGCCAGGCGCCGGCTGTCGGCGGTGCCCCCCGGCGAGGCGGCCCCGGGGGTGGGGTCGGTGGTGGCCACCAGCCGGTCGCGGTAGGCGGCGGCCAGGGTGGCCAGGCCGGTGCGGAGCTCGTCGGTCCGCCACCGCCGCTCCTCGCGCTTGTGCCGGTCCTCCACGTCCTTGCGTCCCGACACGCCGCGGGCCCCCACCGCCTCGGCCTGCCCCACCAGCGAGGCCATCTCCGCCTCGTGCTGGCGCCGCAGCGGGCCGAGGGCATCCTCGGCCGAGGCCAGCAGCTCCGATGCGAGGATGGCGGCGGTCGCCCCGCTGCCGTCCAGCCGCGACGGGACCGAGTGCCACAGCGCCACCCGGCCGGTGAACGCCGGGTCGGTGGCCAGGAGCCGGGCGCGGTCGAGCCGCCCCCCCGACACCTCGGCCACCGAGCGGGCCACGTCCTCGGTCACGCCCTGGGCCACCAACCAGGCGGTCACCGCGTCGGCCGGCACCGGGCCGAAGGCGACCTTGACGCACCGGCTGGCGATGGTCACCAGGCTGCCGGGCAGCTCGTCCCCGATCAGCACGAACACGGTCGACGGTGGCGGCTCCTCTACCGTCTTGAGGAGGGCCGGGGCGGCCGACCCGGCAAGGTGGATGTCGGTGACCACCAGCACCTGGCGCGCCGATTCCATCGGGAGCCGCTGCGCCCGGGTGGCGATGTCCCGGGCGTCCCCGACGCTGATGGACGCCCCGGTGCGCTCGAGCAGCACCAGGTCTGGATGGGTGCCGGCCAGCGCCCGACGGCAGGTGTTGCAGTGGCCGCAACCACCGTCCGGGCAGAGGAGGGCGGCGGCGAAGGCGCGGGCGGCGGCCCGCTTGCCGGTGCCAGGCGGTCCGTGGAAGAGGTAGGCGTGGACCGGTCGCCGGGCCGAGGACCGCAGCTGGGCCACCGCGGCGGGCTGGCCCACCACCGTGTCGAACAGGGCGCCCACCGGCACCTCGTCGGGCCCGGGCTCAGCCACGTCCCTGCGCTCCCAGGCGGCCGGCGACGGCCGTGCGGATGTCGGCGGCCACCTCATCGACGGTGCCCGTCCCGTCCACCACGATCCAGGCGGCCGGGTCCTGGGTGACCATGGTCCGGAACCCGTCGGCCACCCGCTGCTGGAACGCCTCCCCCAGCCCCTCGAACCGGTCGTGGTCGGCACCGGCCCGGCGACCGGAGCCGACGGCGACCGGCACGTCGACCAGCACGCTGATGTCGGGGCGGAGCCCGGCGGTGGCCCAGTCCACCAGCCACCCCAGCTGGTCGAGCGCCATCCCCCGGCCGTAGCCCTGGTAGGCGAGCGTGGAGGCGGAGAACCGGTCGGTGACCACCCAGCGCCCGGCCGACAGGGCGGGGACCACCACCTCGGCCACGTGCTGGGCGCGGTCGGCCGCCATCAGCAGGGCCTCGGCCCGGCCGGTCACCGCCGGGAGGGCGGGGTCGAGCAGCAGCGACCGCAGGGAGCCCCCCAGGGCGGTGGCCCCGGGCTCGAAGGTGAGCAGGGCGTCGAGGTGACCGGCCAGCAGGCGGGCCTGGGTCGACTTGCCGCAGCCGTCGATCCCCTCCAGGGCGATCAGCCGGCCGTCGTACCCACCGGTCACCCGGGGTCGGCGGACGGCCCGGTGGCGGCGGTGGGGGCCGCCGCCCGCTTCGCCGCCGCCTTCTTGGCGGGGGCCTTCTTGGCGGTGGCCTTCTTCGCCGCCGCCTTCTTGGTCGCCTTCTTGGTCGCCTTCTTGGCGGGGGCCTTCTTGGCGGCCGCCTTCTTCTTGACCGGTGGGCCGGCCGCCCGGCGCTCGGCAAGCAGCTCCGAGGCGCGCTCGACGGTCAGGGTGTCCACGTCGTCGCCCTTGCGCAGCGAGGCGTTGGTGGTCCCGTCCGTCACGTACGGACCGAAGCGACCGTCCTTGACCACCATCGGCAGCCCGGTGTCGGGGTCGTTGCCCATCTCGCGGAGGGGGGCCTTGGCGTTGCGGCCGCGGGTCTTGGGCTGGGCGAACAGGGCCAGTGCCTCGTCGACGGTGACGGTGAGCAGCTGGTCCTCGGTGAGGAGGCTGCGCGAGTCGGTCCCCTTCTTCAGGTAGGGGCCGAACTTGCCGTTGAAGGCCACGATCTCCTCGCCGGCCGGGTCAGCGCCCACCACCCGCGGGATGCGCAACAGGTCGAGGGCCTGCTCGAAGGTGAGGGTGGCGGGGTCCATCGACTTGAAGAGCGACGAGGTCCGCGGCTTTGGCTCCCCGTCGACCACCTCGCCGACCTGGACGTAGGGGCCGAAACGGCCGGCCTTGACCTGGACGGGCAGCCCCGAGTCGGGATCGGTGCCCAGCACCCGGTCCGACGACGGCGCCTCGAGGAGCTCCTCGGCCCGGGCCGGGGTCAGCTCGTCGGGGGCCAGGTCCTCGGGGATGGACACCCGGTCGTCGCCCCGCTGGAGGTAGGGGCCGTACCGCCCGACCCGGGCCACGATGTCTTGGCCGTCGGCGCCGACCCCGATCGGGATGGAGTTGATCTCGCGGGCGTCGATCTCCCCGAGGTAGGTGGCCACCTCGTGCTTGAGGCCCATGCGGGCGACCTGGGAGCCGTGCCCGTTGGCCGTGCCGTTGACGGCACCGGGATCACCGGTGCCGAAGTAGAAGCGGGTCAGCCAGGGAAGGGCCTCCTCGTTGCCGGAGGCGATCTCGTCGAGGTCGTCCTCCATCGAGGCGGTGAAGCCGTAGTCGACCAGGTCGCCGAAGTAGCGCTCCAGGAGGCCCACCACCGCGAAGGCGGTGAAGGACGGCACCAGGGCGGTCCCCTTCTTCCAGACGTACCCCCGGTCGAGGATGGTGGCGATGACGCTGGCGTAGGTGGAGGGCCGGCCCACCCCCAGCTCCTCCATGGCCTTCACCAGCGAGGCTTCGGTGAAGCGGGCCGGCGGCTGGGTGGCGTGCGGACCCGGTTCGAGGTCGGCCACCGACACCGCGTCGCCCTCGTCCATCGGGGGCAGGTGCACCTCGCGGTCGGCCAGCTCGGCGTCGGGGTCGTCCTCCCCCTCCACGTAGGCCCGGAGGAAGCCGGGGAACTGGATGACCTTGCCGCTGGCGGAGAACTCGGCCTGGCGGTCGGCGGCGCCGGCCCGGCCGGCGGCGGTGCCCACCAGGCGCACCTGGGCGCTGGTGCCGGTGGCGTCGGCCATCTGGGAGGCCACCGTCCGCTTCCAGATCATGTCGTAGAGGCGGAACTCGTCGCCCGACAGCGACCGGGAGGCCTCGTCGGGGGTGCGGAACGACTCCCCGGCCGGACGGATGGCCTCGTGGGCCTCCTGGGCGTTCTTCACCTTCCGCTCGTAGCGGCGCGGCTGGGCCGGCACGTACTCGGGCCCGTAGAGGGAGGTGGCCTGGGACCGGGCGGCGTCGAGGGCCTGGGAGCTGAGGGTGGTGGAGTCGGTCCGCATGTAGGTGATCCAGCCCTGCTCGTAGAGCCGCTGGGCGATCTGCATGGCCCGCTTGGAGCTGAAGCGGAGCTTGCGGCCGGCCTCCTGCTGGAGGGTGGAGGTCATGAACGGCGGCGCCGGCGAGCGCCGGTAGGGCTTGGTGGTCATGGCCTTGACCGTGAAGGGGGCGCCCTCGAGACCGGCGGCCACCGCCCGGGCCTCGGTCTCGGCCAGCACCACCACCGAGCCGGGCGACTTGAGCGTCCCGAGCTCGTCGAAGTCGCGGCCGGTGGCCAGCGACACCCCGTCCAGGGCCACCAGCGAGGCGGAGAAGGAGGACGGCACGCCCTCGACCGAGGCGGCCCCCCCGGGGGTGAAGGTCCCCTCCAGGCCCCACCAGTCGGCGGACCGGAAGGCCATCCGGGCCCGCTCCCGCTCGACCACCATTCGGGTGGCGACGCTCTGGACCCGCCCGGCCGACAGCCGGGGCATGATCTTCTTCCACAGGACCGGGGAGACCTCGTAGCCGTAGAGCCGGTCGAGGATGCGGCGGGCCTCCTGGGCGTCGACCAGCCGGCGGTCGAGCTCGCGCCACTCGGTGACCGCCCGCTCGATGGCGGGGCGGGTGATCTCGTGGAAGACCATCCGCTTCACCGGCACCCGGGGGGCCAGCACCTCGAGGAGGTGCCAGGCGATCGACTCGCCCTCGCGGTCCTCGTCCGAGGCCAGGTAGACCTCACTGGCCTGCTTGACCAGCGACTTCAACTTCGCCACCTGCGACTTCTTGTCGGAGGAGACCACGTAGAGGGGCTTGAAGCCGTTGTCGACGTCGACCCCCAGCCGCGACCACGCCTCGCCCTTGTAGGCGGCCGGCACCTCGTCGGCGCCCCGGGGCAGGTCCCGGATGTGGCCGATGGACGACTCCACCACGTACCCGGGCCCCAACAGGCCGGCGATGGTCTTGGCCTTGGCCGGCGATTCCACGATGACCAGGGGCTTCGCCCCGGCCGGGGGCGAGCCGCCGGCACGTCGACCACCCACGGCGGGGGCGTCGGTGTCGCTCGTCTCTGTCGTGTCGGTGGGTGTCATGGCTGTCGCGACAGGGTGAACGCCACGGTCGCCCGCTGTCAACCCCGCCCACCGCCGCCTGGGGTTCTTCCCCGGGCGGCGGCGGCCGGGCTCAGTGCTCGGGCGCGCCGACCGCGGTGGCGGCCGCGGTATCGAGGGCGGACGGCTCGGAGGCCGGCGGCTCGCTGTCCATGGAGTCCGTCTTGCGCTTGGAGAAGGCGATGGCCGCCAGCAACACCACCAGGGAGACCCCGGCGATGGAGAGGCGGGCGGCGGTGTGGGTCCGGAGGGTGATGACCAACGGCAGGATGAGCAGCGACACCAGGTTCATGACCTTGATGAGCGGGTTGAGGGCCGGGCCGGCGGTGTCCTTGAACGGGTCGCCGATGGTGTCGCCGATGACGGCGGCCTTGTGGGCCTCGGACCCCTTGCCGCCCTCGTGGCCGTCCTCGATGTACTTCTTGGCGTTGTCCCAGGCGCCACCGGAGTTGGAGAGGAAGTTGGCCATCAGCTGACCGGTGAGGATGGCCCCCACCAGGAACGCCCCCAGGGCGAAGTAGTTGATGCCGAAGCCCACGATCACCGGGCTGAGGATGGCCAGCAGGGCCGGCGTGGCCAGCTCGCGCTGGGAGGCCGTGGTGCAGATGGCGATGACCTTCCCGTACTCGGGCTTCTCCGTGTAGTCCATGATGCCCGGATGCTCGCGGAACTGGCGGCGCACCTCCTGGACCACGGTGCCGGCCGACCGCCCGACCGCCCGGATGGCCAGGGCGGAGAAGATGAAGGCGATCGAGCCGCCGATCAGGATGCCGATGAACGTCGTGGGGTGCGAGATGTTGATCGACGTCGACGGCAGGTTGAAGAGGGCGTTGCCGAGCTGCGGCAGCTTCAGCTGCTGGCCGATGGTCTCGATGAACGAGGCGAACAAGGCCACCGACGCGATGACCGCCGAGCCGATGGCCACCCCCTTGGTCACCGCCTTGGTGGTGTTGCCCACCGCGTCGAGGCTGACCATGACCCGCTCGGCCTCGCCGGTGAACTCGCCCGACATCTCGGCCACGCCGGCGGCGTTGTCGGAGACCGGGCCGAAGCTGTCCTCGGAGACGATCATCCCGGCCGTCGACAGCAGGCCGATGCCGGTCAGGGCCACCAGGTAGAGGGTGAGCTCGATGTTGCCGCCGCCCAGGCCGATGGAGACGGCGATGGCCAGGACGATGGCGATGATCGCCCAGACCGACGACTCCAGCCCGAGGGCCAGGCCGGCCAGCGTGAGGGTGGCCGGGCCGGTGCGGGCGGTCTCCGCGACCTCTCGGACCGGTCCCCGCTCCGTGGAGGTGAAGTGCTCGGTGATCTGGCTGGCCACCAGCATCAGGACCACCCCGGTGAGCACCGCATAGAAGGCCTTCCAGTAGTGGAGGTAGGCCCCGGCCACCACGGCCGAGCCGGCGATGGTCAGGATGGCCGCCGTCCACACGCCCCGGTTGATGGGGGCCATGGCGTTCTTGTCGCGGGCGGACGCCCGCACCACGAACACGCCGACGATGGTGGCCAGGATGCCGATGGCCGGGATGGCGATGGGGAAGATGACCGTCTTGGCGGCATCGGCACCCCGGTGGATGGAGCTGAAGGCGGTGACGCCGAGGATGACAGCGGCGATGATGGTGATGACGTACGACTCGAAGAGGTCGGCGGCCATGCCGGCGCAGTCGCCCACGTTGTCGCCCACGTTGTCGGCGATGGTGGCGGCGTTGCGGGGGTCGTCCTCGGGGATGCCGGCCTCCACCTTGCCGACCAGGTCGGCGCCGACATCGGCGGCCTTGGTGAAGATGCCGCCGCCGACCCGCATGAAGAGGGCGAGCAGCGAGGCGCCGAAGGCGAACCCGATCAGCACCGAGGTTGCGGTGTTCTGGAAGATCAGCACGATGACCGTGGTGCCGAGCAGGCCGAGGCCCACGCAGAGCAGGCCGGTGATGGCCCCGGTGCGGTAGGCCACCTTCAGGGCGGGGGCCATCTGCCCCTCACGGGCAGCCGCCGCGGTGCGGACGTTGCCCCGCACGGCCAGGCTCATGCCGATGAAGCCGGTGAGGCCCGAGCAGAGGGCGCCGGCCAGGAAGCAGATCACCCGGTAGATGCCGGCCTGGGCGAACGACAGGTCGGTCACCGTACGGGTGAGGTGGAGGGCGACCCCCTGGCTCACCACGATGAGGTGCTGGGTGTGGGTGACCTTGGTGGCGGTGAAGAAGATGAGCACCGCCAGCGGCACGATGATGATCCCGATGGTCTTGAACTGCCGGGCCAGGAAGGCTTCGGCGCCTTCCTGAATGGCCTTGGCGATGTCCTTCATCGAGGCGGTGCCCTGGTCGGCGGCGAGGACGCCCCGCACCAGCAGGAGGGCGACCACGATGGAGGCCACGGCGCAGGCCAGCGCGAAGTACAGCCAGGTCTTCTCGACGCCGTGCAGCGTGAAGATCTGGTAACCCCCTTCAGCCAGGAGGTGGGTCATCGGTGGTGCTCCCTTCGATTGCAAGGCTCGGTACGCATGAGATCCGACAGGCCACACCGCCCGCGATGACCTGCGCCGGGTGGGACTCCCCCCAATGCTGGCCACGGCCGGGGGCCGGGCAACCGGGCGCGCCGGGTGGGCACGCGGATCCGGTGATGCGGCCAGAAGCTACCGACAAAACGGCCCCCAAGGCAAGATTCCGCGCCTCGCCGGCCCCACCGACCGGGTCGGGGGACGCTCAGCTGGGGTGTTCGTCGGCGTCGGGGCCGGCGATCAGCTCGTAGTCCGGGTTGAGAATCGCCTGGTGGCGGGACCAGTCGCCCACCATCCCCTCCACCAGCAGGCGGGCGCCGGGCTGGATGCCGGGGATCCGGCGGCGTCCCTGGAACACCAGGAGCAGCTTGCCGGTGTCGTCGGCCAGGACCGCTTCGAGATTGGCGGTGCCGGCCCGCGGCTGGACCCGGACGGAGCGAACCCGGCCGGCCACCCGCACCCGGTGGCGCCACTCGGCCTCGCCGATGGGGATGGTGTCGACCCCTCTTGCACCGAAGGCGGCCCGGTCGAAGGACGGCTTGGCGCCGCCCCGGCCGTCGCGGCCGGGCTTGCCGGTCGCGGGGCCGTCCCCCACGTGGACCAGCCCGTCGGCGCTGCGGGTCCGTCCCCACTCCCGACGTCGCGACAGCCACCCGCCGGTCAGCTGGTAGGGCACCACGGTGGCGTTGACGTGGGCCAGCTGGCTGACGGCGGTGGCGATGCGGTCGGCGGTGCGGTCGTGGAGGAGGCGGTGCCACCCGGTGGCGAAGCCGCGGCGGGGTAGCAGCATGGAGAGCTCGGTGACGTGGTCGGCCACCGTCTCGGCGGCCAGCTCCAGGGCGGCCCGGGTGAGGCGGCGGTCCTCGCACTCCACCACGTCGAGGGGGAGCCGGGTGAGCCCCAACCGGCTCCACTCCGCCTCCAGCGCGGCCGCCTCGCGGTTGTCGATGGCGAAGTGGACGGCCCGGAGGTCGTCGGGGTGGAGGGTCCGGGCGTACTGCAGGGCCCGGGCGGTGGCCATGTCCAGGCTGTCGACCAGCACGATGACCACGTGGCGCGAGAGCACCGGTGCCTCGGCCGCCTCGGCCGCCCCCTCCTCGAGCTGGTGCTCCTCGTCCACGTACTGCCGGTGGAGCTTGATCAGTCCGAGGTACATCAGCGGCCCGACCACCACCACCACCCAGGCACCCTCGGTGAACTTGACGGTGGCGAAGATGAGCACGATCACCGCGGTGAGGAAGGCGGAAAAGCCGTTGACCGCCACCTTGCGCTGCCAGCCAGGCCCCCGGTTGTCCAGGTGGTGCTTGACCATCCCCGCCCCGGCCATGGCGAAGCCGGTGAACACCCCGATGGCGTAGAGGGCGACCAGATAGGACACCTGGGCCCGGGTGGCCAGGATCAGGACCAGGGCCACCACGGTGAGCACGATGATCCCGTTGGAGAAGGCCAGGCGGTGCCCCCGCCGGGTCAGCTGCTTGGGCAGGAAGGCGTCCTCGGCCACGAAGCTGGCCAGGAACGGGAAGCCGTTGAAGCTGGTGTTGCCCCCGGTGTAGAGGATGAGAACGGTGGCGAACTGGACGACGTAGAAGAGGAGGTTGCCCACCGGGCCGGTGCCGAGGACGTAGCGGACCTCTTGGGAGACCACCGTGGGCGAGCCGAGCTCGTAGGGGACGGCGTGGGTCCAGTGGGCGATGAGGGTGACCCCGAGGACCAGAAAGGCCAGCACCGAGCTCATGATCACCAGGGTCTGGCGGGCGTGGCGGGACGCCGGCTCCCGAAACGACCCGACCCCGTTGGAGATGGCCTCCAGGCCGGTCAGCGACGAGCCGCCGTTGGCGAACGACTTGAGGATGATGATGAACGACGCCCCGTAGAGCCAGCCCGAGGCGCCGTTGCCGATGGGGACCGTCCCGGCGTGGTGGATCGGGTGGACGGCCAGGGTGCCCATGGCCTTCTTGACATAGCCGGCCACCACCACGAAGCCCAGGCTGGCGATGAAGAAGTAGGTGGGGAAGGCGAAGAATTTGCCGGCCTCCCGGATGCCCCGCAGGTTCCCGTAGAGGAGGAGGAGGACCACCGCCACGGTGATGGGCACGGTGAGGTTGTGGTGGTCCACGTCCAGCAGCCGGGGGAAGGCGCTGGTGAGGGCGGCGGTGCCGGCCGCCGTCTGGACGGCGACGGTCACCGTGTAGTCGATGAGCAGCGCCACCGCCGCCACCTGGGCGACCTTGGGTCCGAAGTTCTCGCGGGCCACCACGTACGACCCGCCGGCCTTGGTGTAGAGCTTGATGACGTCGAGGTAGGAGAGGGTGACGAAGAACAGCACCCCGAGGATGGCCACGGTCACCGGGACCACCAGGGCGAAGCCGGCCAGGCCCACCGCCGGCACCAGAATGGTCAGCATCTCCTCGGTGCCGTACGCCGACGACGAGATGCAGTCGGGGGCCAGCACCCCGAGGGCGGAGGGCCGACCCAGCCGCTCGCCGCCCAGCTGCTCGTTCACCAGGGGCGGCCCGAGCAGCTTGTTCTTCATCCGGTACCGGAGGGTCTCGGGGAGGTCCACCACGACGGTGGAGGTGGCGGTCGGGGACGACCGCCGGCCGGGACTGGGCAGGGCGGCGGTGGTCGCGGCCGTGCTCCCGACCACGGGCGTCGCCGGCCCGCTGTCACCGGCTACCGGGGCGTCCACCCCCTCAGTAAAACACGGAGCGGGCGGGGGAACCCAAAGCGGCCGGCGTCCCCGGCCACCTCCCGAACCGGGCGAGTTGTCATCTCCTCCCGGGCCGTGTTGCATAGACCGGGTGCACATCGTCGTCGTGGGATGCGGTCGCGTCGGGTCGGGGCTGGCCGTCGACCTGGTGGAAGCCGGCCACTCGGTAGCCGTCATCGACCGGAACGCCAAGGCCTTCCGGCGCCTCCCCGGCGACTGGGAGGGCACGGTGGTGGTCGGCTCGGGCTTCGACCGCGACGACCTGGACCGGGCCGGCGCCCGGGAGGCCGTGTCCCTGGCCGCCGTCACCAGCGGCGACAACTCCAACATCCTGACCGCCCGCATCGCCCGGGAGACCTACGAGATCCCCAACGTGGTCGCCCGGATCTACGATCCCCGCCGGGCCCAGATCTACCTGCGCCTGGGGATCGCCACGGTGGCCACGGTGTCGTGGACCATCGACCAGGTCCGCCGCCGGGTGGTGCCCGGCGAGTCCGACGTGGAGTGGACCGACCCCACCGGCTCCGTCTGCCTGGTCGAGCGGGCCCTCCCGGCCCGATGGGCGGGCAAGCGCCTGGCCGACCTCTCGGTACCCGGCGAGGTGACCCTGGTGTCGGTGACCCGGGCCGGCGCGGTGCGGCTCGACTTCGACGATCTGGTCGGCCAGGACGGGGACGTCCTCCACCTGGCGGTGGCCGACGTCGCCCGGCACCGCCTCGACGAGCGGTTCGAGCCGCGGGCGGCCGACGTCGGCGCCGGCGGGTCGGTGGCGGTCGTCCCCGGCAGGTCGGCCGGCGCGGCGGGGGCGGCGTCGTGAAGGTCGCCATCGCCGGCGCCGGCAGCGTGGGCACCGCCATCGCCTCCGACCTCCACGCCGGGGGACACGACGTCCTGGTCATCGAGCAGGACCCCGACCTGGTGGCCCGGCTGCGGGGTGAGCTGGACATCACCTGGGTGGTGGCCGACGCCTGCGAGGTCGCCTCGCTGGACGCCGCCGGGCTGGCCACCGTCGACGTGGTGGTGGCCGCCACCGGCGACGACGAGGACAACCTGGTGGTCTCCCTCCTGGCCAAGCAGGAGTTCGCCGTGCCCCGCGTGGTGGCCCGGGTCAACCACCCGAAGAACCAGTGGCTGTTCAACCAGAGCTGGGGCGTGGACGTCTCCGTCTCGACCCCCCAGCTGCTCACCGCCCTGGTGGAGGAGGCGGTGTCGGTCGGCTCCCTGGTCCGGCTCCTCCAGTTCGAGGGGGGCAGCGCCCACCTGGTGGAGGTGACCCTGGCCGACGACTCGCCGGCCGCCGGTACCAGCCTGGTCGACCTGGGCATCCCCCGGGACGCCACCGTGGTGGCGGTGGTCCGCGAGGACCGTCTCATCGTCCCCCGGGGCGACACCCGCCTGGCCGCCGGCGACGAGGTGCTGGTACTGGTCACCGCCGAGGCCGAGCAGGCGGTCCAGCACCTGCTGGTGGGGCGCTGACCGGCGTGCGGGCGGCCTTCTTCGACCTGGACAAGACGGTCATCGCCAAGGCGTCCATCGCCGCCTTCGGGCTCCCCTTCTACCACGGGGGCCTGGTCAACCGGCGGCTGATCGCCCGGGCGGTGGTGTCCCAGATCGTCTACCTCCACCTCGGGGCGTCCGAGCAGAAGCTGGCCCGGGTGCGCGAGTCGATGCTGACCCTCACCAAGGGGTGGGACCAGGCCCAGATCCGTGAGATCGTCCGCGAGGCCCTCGAAGAGACGGTCGAGCCGATCATCTACGCCGAGGCGCTCGACCTCATCGAGGCCCACCGGGCGGCCGGCCACAAGGTCTTTCTGGTGTCCGCCTCCCCCGAGGAGATCGTGGAGCCGCTGGCCGAGCACCTCGGCGTCGACGGGTGCATCGCCACCCGGGCGGTCGTCGATGCGGAGGGGCGCTACGCCGGCGAGATGGACTTCTACGCCTACGGCCCGTTCAAGGCCGAGGCCATGGTGGCGCTGGCCGACGCCGACGGGATCGACCTGGCCGAGTCGTGGGCCTACTCCGACTCCTACACCGACCTGCCGATGCTGGAGGCGGTCGGCCACCCCGTGGCCGTCAACCCCGACCGCGTCCTGGCCAAGACGGCCAAGGAGCGCGGCTGGGAGGTAATGCAGTTCACCAAGCCGGTGCGCCTGCGCGACCGGGTCAGCGTACCGAGCCTGCCGTTGACGGCGATGGTGGCCGGCGGCGCCGCGGCGGCGGCCACCGGCGCGCTGTTGGCGTGGCGGATCGCCCGGAGGCCGCGGGCCTGAGACTGCGGCCCGGCGCCGCTACCGGTTCGTCGAACCGGTGGGGGTGGTGATCAGGCCGGGCGGAGCCGCTTGGCGGCGACGACACCGAGGGCGATGAGGATGGCGAGGATCAGGAGCTTCTTCATACCCGGGATCGTAACCGCTCGGCGGCCGGGCCGCCTCCCGGCCGGTCCGTCCTCAGACGGTCAGCAGGTCGCGGGCGCCGGTGTCCGAGGACGGGTGGCGCAGCTTCGACATGGCCCGGGCCTCGATCTGGCGGATCCGCTCGCGGGTCAGGTTGAAGTGCTCGCCCACCTCCTCGAGGGTGCGGGGCTCGCCGCGGTCGAGACCGAAGCGGAGGCGGAGGATCTCGCGCTCGCGCTCGTCGAGCGGGGAGAGCAGCCGGCCGATCTCATCGGGCAGCAGCGACACGGCCGCCACCTCGAAGGGGGACTCGGCCGAGCGGTCCTCCACCACGTCGCCCAGCTCGGCGTCGCCGTCCTCACGGAGGGGCTCGGAGAGCGACAGGGGCTCGGCCCGGAAGCGGAGGGCCTCGACCAGCTTGTCCTCGGGCATCTCGACCTCGGCGCCCAGCTCGGCCAGGGTGGCCGGCCGGCCGTACTTGAGCTCCAGTCGGGCCTGGGCCTTCTGGACACGGGCCAGCGTGTCGCCGGCATGGACGGGGAGGCGGATGGTCCGGCCGGTGTTGGCGATGCCGCGGGTGATGGCCTGGCGGATCCACCAGGTGGCGTACGTGGAGAACTTGAAGCCCTTGCGCCAGTCGAACTTCTCGACAGCGTGCATCAGGCCGAGGTTGCCCTCCTGGATGAGGTCGAGGAGGGGCAGGCCGGAGGCCTGGTACTTCTTGGCGATGGAGACCACCAGGCGGAGGTTCGACTGCACGAAGGTCTGCTGGGCATGCTCGCCCTGGAGGGTGGTGCGGCGCAGCTCGCGCTTCTTCGCGGGGGTGAGGCCCTTGGGGGTGGAGGCCAGGATGGCATCCGACTCGCGACCGGCCTCGATGGCCTGGGCCAGCCGCACCTCGTCATCCTTGGTGAGCAACGGGTACTGACCGATGTCGGTCAGATACAACCGCACCAGGTCTTCGTCGTCCCTCTCGAGGCGCTCCTTTGCCAACGTCACTGTCCTTCGTTCTCCCCCGCATGCGGGGGCCGCCGTTCCGGTGGAGCGTCCCACCGCGAAAACGGTGCTGGTTCCGTCGACCCGACGCTCTCGGGCGCAACTATCGCTGCGTCCGAAGTTTACCGGACGCGTCAAGCCCTCCGAACGTCATCGGGATCGGGGCGCCCCACCTTTAGCCCCTGTCGATCCTCGTCACCACCGGGAACGGGACCAGGCCCGAGGTCACCGAGGCGGCCACCACGAGGGACTCGAGCCGCTGCTGGGAGGCGTACACCGCGGCCACGTCGTGGGGCCGGGCGACCAGCCGCTGGACCAGGCGCTCGCCGGCGTGCCAGTCCTCCACCTCGTCGGCCAGGACCAGCCGGAGTGCCCGAATCACCGGCCCGTCGGTGACCGGCGAGGCGGCCGCCAGGTGGCGTCCGTAGGTCACCACCAGCCGGGGCAGCACCACCCGGTAGAGCCCGGCCAGCCGGGGAAGCGCCCCCAGGGGGCCAGCCGACGACCCGGCCTCCCCCGCCCCGGTCGACGGGACGTCGTGGCCGGCCAGGGCGGCCAGCACCGCGCCGGCCGGCTCGGGGGCACGGGTCAGGCCGTCGGGGTCGGCACCGGCCAGCACCGGCAGCCGTTCGGCGAAGAGCTGGGCGTGCCAGGCGTGGCGGGCGCTCTGGCCGTCGAGGAAGACCTGCACGGCGGGGAGCGGCATGGTGGTGACCCACGAGCCGAGGAGCCCGTAGAGGACGTGCTCGATCCACCGGTACCCGCCCAGCAGCGCGGCGCTCGCACCCAGGGGGAGCGGCGCGGCGGCGCCCGGTTCGTCGGGCACCAGGCCCGGGGCCGACGAGCGGCCGGCGGCGTCGACGGCGTCAGGCACGCGCCACCCCCGACCGGTAACGGTTGGTGATGGGCATGCGCCGGTCCTTTCCGAAGGCCTTGGCCGAAATACGGACCCCCGGCGGCATCTGGCGCCGCTTGTACTCGGCCCGGTCGACCAGGGCCACCACCCGCTCGACGGCGGCGCGGTCGAAGCCGTCGGCGATCAACTCCTCCGCCGAGCGGTCGCCCTCCACGTAGCCGGCCAGCACCGGGTCGAGCACCTCGTAGGGGGGCAGCGACTGGTCATCGCGCTGGTCGGGGCGCAGCTCGGCCGAAGGTGCCTTGGTCAGCACCGCCTCGGGCACCAGCTGCCGGCCGGCCCGGTCGTTGACGTACCGGCAGAGCCGGTACACCAGGGTCTTCTCCACGTCCTTGATCACCGCGAAGCCACCCGCCGAGTCGCCGTAGAGGGTCGAGTAGCCGGTGGCCATCTCCGACTTGTTGCCGGTGGTCAGCACGATCCACCCGTGCTCGTTGGACAGGGCCATCAACAGCACGCCGCGGATCCGCGACTGGAGGTTCTCGTCGGTCAGCCCGGTGGGCTCGTCCCCCAGCAGCGGCGTCAGCGACCGGGCGAAGGCCCGGTGGGCGTCCTCGATGGGGGCGGTGACCACGTCGATGCCCAGGTTGGCGGCCAGGGCGACGGCGTCGTCCACCGAGCCGGTGCTCGAGTAGCGGCTGGGCATGGTCACCCCGTGCACGTGCCCGGGGCCCAGGGCGTCGACCGCCACCACCGCCACCAGGGACGAGTCGATGCCGCCGGACAGGCCGATGACGGCGTCGGTGAAGCCGTTCTTGGCCACGTAGTCTCGGGTCCCGAGCACCAGCGCGGCGTAGACCTCGGCCTCGGGTCCAAGCACCGGGGCCAGGCGGGTGGCAGGCGCGGCGGCACCGGGTTCGCCGTCGATGTCGAGGTCGACCACCAGCACCTCCTCGGCGAACTGGGCCGCCGACCCCACCACGGTGCCGTCCTGGGCCACCACCAGGGACGCACCGTCGAAGACCAGCTCGTCCTGGCCGCCCACCTGGTTCACGTAGGCGATGGCGCACCCGCTCTCGGCCACCCGGTCGCCCACCACCTCCAGGCGTTCGCGGCGGCGTCCCCGGGAGTAGGGGGAGGCGTTCAGGTTGACCACCAGGCGGGCGCCCGCCCCCACCTGGGCGGCCACCGGTCCGGACGGGAACCACATGTCCTCGCACACGGTGATCCCGACCGGCACCCCGGCCACCGGGTAGGAGGCCCAGGGCTCGGTGCCGGGCGCGAACCACCGCTGCTCGTCGAAGACCCCGTAGTTCGGGAGGAGGCGCTTGCCGTAGCGACCCACCACCTCGCCGCCGGCGCAGAGGGCGGCGGCGTTGACCAGACGCCCCTCCGGGTCGGCGTCGACATAGCCCACCACCGCCGCGCACCGGCCGGTGGCCGCCACGATCCGCTCCAGGGCGAGGAGGTTCTCGGCCACGAAGGCGGGGCGTCCGAGCAGGTCCTCCGGCGGGTAGCCGGTGACGGTCAGCTCGGGGAAAACCGCCAGGTCGGCGCCGGCGCCCTCCGCCTCGCCGAGGGCGGCCAGCACCCGGTCGACGTTGCCCACCAGATCGCCCACCACCGTGTTGATCTGGCAGGCGGCCAGGCGCAGTCGGGCCATCGGACCAGCCTATCCGGGCAGGCCGGAGGGCCTCCCCGGGCCGCACTACGGTGGGGGCCGCCGCCCCGGTCGCCGGGGGAACGGCCCGACCGGGAGGCGCCCGTGCCCGCCGTGCAGTTTCCGCTCCTCAACGTCTTCCTCACCGTGTGCTGGTTCGCGTTCCTCTTCGTGTGGGTGTACACCCTCATCGCCATCTTCACCGACCTCTTCCGGAGCCACGACCTGGGCGGCTGGGGGAAGGCCGGCTGGTTCGCGTTCGTCCTCCTCCTCCCCTTCCTGGGTGCCTTCGTCTACCTGGTGGCCCGGGGCGGGTCGATGCACGACCGGGCCGACACCTCCGTCCGCCGCCACGAGGAGGCCTACGACCGGTACGTGGCCGAGCGGGTGGGCGGCGCCGACCCGGCCGACGAGCTCCGGACCCTCGGGCAGCTCCGCGACTCGGGCGCCCTCACCGACGGCGAGTTCGAGGCCGAGGCGGCCAAGCTGCGGCGCTGACCAGGCAGGAAACCCGACCGGGACGCCTGTTCATCTTCCATTTACAATCAGGTAACGGTGGGGAAACGGCGTCCTGCAAGGGTGGGGCGTCCGCCAGCCTCCGTGCCGGCACCCGAACGGAACCGGGGGGACCGCCGGACCGCCACACCAGCAGGGCCCGATAACCGAGAAGTAGAGGAGTGCGAGTGCCTTACCAAGCCGAGTACATCTGGATCGACGGGACCGAGCCGTCCCCGCTCCTCCGGAGCAAGACGAAGGTCGTCCCCGACGGCGAGAAGCCGGGCATCTGGGGCTTCGACGGCTCCAGCACCAACCAGGCCCTGGGCCACGACTCCGACTGCGTGCTGCAGCCGGTCTTCACCGTGCCGGACCCGCTGCGCGGCCCCGACGACGTGCTGGTCATGTGCGAGGTGCTCCTCACCGACTTCACCCCCCACCCCACCAACACCCGGGCCCGCCTCCGCGAGCTGGTCGACACCTACGCCGACCAGGAGCCGATGTTCGGCATCGAGCAGGAGTACACCTTCATCAAGGACGGCCGGCCGCTCGGCTGGCCGGCGCTCGGCTATCCCGCCCCCCAGGGCCCGTACTACTGCGGCGTGGGCGGCGACAAGATGCCCGGCCGTGAGATCGTCGAGCTCCACACCGCCGCCTGCATCAAGGCCGGCATCGGCATCGAGGGCACCAACGCCGAGGTGATGATGGGCCAGTGGGAGTTCCAGGTCGGCGTGCTGTCGCCGCTGGACGTCTCCGACCACCTGTGGGTGGCGCGTTGGCTCCTCTTCCGCATCGCCGAGGACTTCGGGGTGTACGCCACCCTCGAGCCCAAGCCGATCATGGGCGACTGGAACGGTGCCGGGGCCCACACCAACTTCTCCACCAAGGCCATGCGCGAGGAGGGTGGCTGGGACGCCATCATCGCCGGCTGCGAGGCCATCGGGAAGCGGGTCGACGAGCACATCGCCGTCTACGGCGTGGGCATCGAGAGCCGCCTGACCGGCGCCCACGAGACCGCCCACTTCTCCAAGTTCAGCTACGGCACCTCCGACCGCGGCGCCTCCATCCGCATTCCGTGGGCGGTGGCCAAGGCCAAGAAGGGCTGGCTCGAGGACCGGCGCCCCAACGCCAACATGGACCCCTACCAGGTCACCAGCGTCATGGTGGAGACGGTCTGCGGCGACGCGGCCGGCAGCTGAGCGGACCGCCCACGGCGGGCACCGGCCGGGCGGGCGGGCGCCCGGCCGGACGTTCCCAGGCAGTGCAGAGCCGGGCCCCAGGGGCCCGGCTCTGCCCGCTTCCGGGGGTCCCCGTCCGCGCGACCCGGCGCGAACTGCGACAATGACGGCATCGTCCACGACCCCAGAAACCCGAGCGCGTCCGACGCGAAGGGAGCCGACCCCATGAGGAGCCAGGAGGAGTACGTCCTCAGGACGGTGGAGGAACGCGGCATCCGCTTCGTCCAGCTCTGGTTCACCGACGTGCTGGGCACCCCCAAGACCTTCAGCATCACCCCCGCGGAGCTGGAGAACGCCCTGGACGAGGGGATGACCTTCGACGGCTCGGCCATCGACGGCTTCAGCCGCGTCCAGGAGAGCGACGTCCTCGCCCGCCCGGATGCCAAGACCTTTCAGGTGCTGCCGTGGCACCGGCACGGCGGCGAGGCCGGCGACGCCCCGGTGGCCCGGGTGTTCTGCGACATCTTCAACCTCGACGGCACGCCCTTCCAGGGCTGCCCCCGCCACGTGCTCCGCCGGACGCTCGAGAAGGCCCGTGAGCGGGGCTTCACCTTCTACGCCGCCCCGGAGATGGAGTACTTCTACTTCGCCGACGCCGACCCGAGCGCGCCGCCCCGGGGCATCGACCGCGGCTCCTACTTCGAGCTGACGGTGGCCGACCGGGCCAGCGACATCCGCCAGCAGACCGTCCTGACCCTCGAGGAGATGGGCATCCCGGTCGAGCACGCCCAGCACGAGGACGCCCCCAGCCAGCACGAGATCGACCTCCGCTACACCGATGCCCTGACCATGGCCGACACCGTCATGACCGTCCGGCTGGTGGTCAAGGAGATGGCCCGCCAGCAGGGCGTCCACGCCAGCTTCATGCCCAAGCCGCTGGCCGGCGTGCAGGGGTCGGGGATGCACACCCACCTCTCGCTGTTCCGGGGCGACACCAACGCCTTCGTCGACCCCGAGCGCGCCCACGGTCTGTCCGAGGTGGCCGAAGGGTTCATCGCCGGCCTCCTCCGCCACGCCGGGGAGATCACCGCGGTCACCAACCAGTGGGTCAACTCCTACAAGCGGTTGGTGTCCGGCTACGAGGCCCCGATCCACATGTCGTGGGCCCGCAACAACCGCTCCGCCCTGGTCCGGGTACCGGTGGTCAAGCCGGGCAAGTCGGACTCCACCCGGATCGAGTACCGGGCCCCCGACAGCGCCTGCAACCCCTACCTGGCCTTCGCCGTCATCCTGGCCGCCGGGCTCCGGGGCATCGAGGACGGCTACGAGCTGCCGGCCGAGGCCGACGCCAACCTCTTCACCCTTTCCGCCGACGAGCTGGTGGCCAAGGGCATCGCCCACCTGCCCGGGAGCCTCAACGAGGCGGTGGTGATGATGGAGTCGTCGTCGCTGCTGGCCGACACCCTGGGCGAGCACGTCTTCGAATGGTTCATCCGGAACAAGCGGGCGGAGTGGGCCGAGTACAAGGCACAGGTCAGCCAATTCGAGCTCGACCGGTACCTGCCCCTGCTCTGATGGCCGGCCCGGATTCGTAAGTCGAGAGGAGGGAAGCACCAGACATGGAACCGCTGCTCTGTTTCCCCGACCCCCCACCGGCGTCGGTGGTGGGCGTGCTCGAGCGGGCGGGCTACCCCTGGAAGGCGGTCGGCCGCCCGGAGGCCGCCGAGGCCGAGGAGCCCGAGGACGGTTGGGCGGGGGCGGTCATCGCCAGCGGGGACGACCCGGCCGGGGCCTTCCTCCTCTGCCGCCAGCTGCGCAAGCGCGACGTCCCGCTGGCCCCGGTCATCGTGGTGGTCCAGCCCGACCAGCTGACCGAGCTGGAGCTGCGCGAGGACCTCTTCGACGACCTCTGCCTGGAGCCGGTCAACGCCGACGAGCTGACCACCCGGCTGGCCCACCTCTTCTGGCGGACCGGCCGCGGGCTGCGACCCGACCTGCTCGAGCACGGCCCCCTCGTCCTCAACCTCGAGACCTACCAGGCGGCGGTGTCGGGCCGCGTGCTCGACCTCACCTACATGGAGTACGAGCTGCTGCGCTTTCTGGCCGCCCGGCCGGGGAAGGTCTTCACCCGCGAGACGCTGCTCAGCCGGGTGTGGGGCTACGAGTACTACGGCGGGGCGCGCACGGTCGACGTCCACGTCCGGCGGCTGCGGGCCAAGCTGGGCGAGGAGCACGCCCACCTGATCCAGACGGTCCGCTCGGTGGGCTACCGCTTCGGCCAGACGTCCTGGGCTCCGTAGTTCAGCCGGCCGGCTTGCGGCCCCACGCCGACACCATCGGCGCGGTGGCCAGGTCGAGCCGGCCGGTGGCCACGTTGGCCAGGTGGCGGTCGATGTCGCCGTCGGTGGCCTGGCCGCCCTCCACCAGACCCGCCCGGATCTGCTCGAGGGTGGCCGTCTCCAGCTCGGTGCAGGCCGGCGAGGCGATGGGGAAGTAGGCATCGGCCTCCACCGACTCCAGGCCGGTGTCGCGCAGCAGGCGGGGCAGGGTCCGGCCGTAGGCCAGCTCGGCCCCCCGCTCGGCCATCAGCCGGCGGAACCCCTGGCGCAGGCGGTTGGCCAGCACCTGCTCGGGGCCCGACTCGTCCGGGCAGAGGCGGGGCTGGAGGGAGGGGTCGGCATCCTCCAGCAGCAGCCACCCGCCGGGCCGGAGGGAGGCCACCAGCGTGGCCAGGGCCCGCGCCCGCTCGGGGACGTGGACCAGCACCAGCCGGGCGTGGACCAGGTCGAACGGGCCGCCCGGCGGCGGGGCGGCGGCCACGTCGTGGACCAGGACGTCGTAGCCGTCGCCGTCGCCGAGCCACGAGGTGTCGATGTCGGTGGCCACCACGTAGCCGTCCGGGCCGACCCGCTCGGCCAGCCACGACGGCACCGACGGCCCCCCGGCCCCCGCCTCCCAGCACCGCCATCCGGCCCCGACCCCGAGCCGTTCGAAGTGGCGGATGGTCGACGGGTCGAAGAGGGTGGCCAGGGCGTCGAACCGCCGTCCGGCCTCCGGCTGTCGGTTGTCGAGCAGGTAGCCGTCGTCGCGTGCCATGGTCCCGACCCTCTCAGGCGTCCAGGCCGGCGAGGAGGGCCCGGCCGGTCGTCGGGTTGTTGAGATAGGGCTCGGGGTCGTGGACCCGGTGGCCGTTGTCCACCCGGTGGTCGACCACCGGCCCGTCGAAGTGGGGGGCCAGGAGGTCGAGGCAGGCGGGATCGGCCGAGCCCCGGATGTTGGTCCACCGGACCACCGGACCGGGCCAGGGGGCCGGCCCGGTGCCGCTCCCCCCCGCCAGCGCCGACCTGATCACCGCACCGCCCAGTGGCGACCCCATGGTGATGAAGTCGGTGACCGGCCACTCGGGGTGCCGGCAGAGCGTCTCGTAGGCGATGATCGTCCCGAGGGAGTGGGCCACCACCACCCGGGTGTCCGTCCCGACGGCCGCCTCGATGCGGGCCTGGGCGGCGGCGTGGAGGCCGGGATCGGCGAGGTAGGCCAGGGCCTGGGCCAGCATCTTGTCGACGTGCTGCTCGTGGAGCGTCTTGACCAGCTCGTCGAGGTCGACGGTGGGATCGATCGCCCCGACCACGGCGGTGACCTTGGCGAGAGCCGACGCGGCGTCGACCGGCGGGTCGTACCCACGCTCGGGGTCGGGCCGGTAGAGGTCACCGTAGAAGGCCACGCGGACGTCCGCCGGCTCGAGCCGGCGGCCGTGCCAGGACAGACCGTCGAGGGCCGCCGGGTACCACTTGGCGTGGATGGAGGCCGGGCCCCACAGGGCGTTCCCGGCCCCGTGGACCATGACGACGCGTGCCATGGCGGAGAGTGTGCCAGAACGGGCGGGTGGCGGCCCGGAGCGGCGCCGGACCCGGTCAGCCCTCGATGACGAAGAGGGTGTCGACGCCGGTCATGGCGAGGACCTTGGCCACCCGGGGCGAGGGTCGGCGGAGGACCAGCGGGCACCCCAGGGGGAGGGCGCGGTACGCCCGCACCAGCGCCGAGAGCCCGGTGCTGTCCAGGAAGGCGACGTCGGAGGCGTCGAGTACCAGCCGGGCCGGCAGGGTGGCCAGCGCCTCGTCGACGGCGGCGCTCAGGGTGGCGGCGGTGGCGACGTCGACGTCACCGTGCGCGACGATCACCGCGTCGTCCCCCTCGGCGACGATCTCGGCGTGGAACGCCCCGGCCACCGGTGGCATCCTCACCCCTCCGCCGGGGAGGTCGCCTCGGGCACCGCCACGGGCGGTCGCGGGTCGGCGGCCGGTCCGGGGGGGTCGGCGGGCGCCCGCCGCTCGAGCTCGGCGTTGAGCTCACCGCCGAACAGGACCACGTAGGCGCCGACGTACAGCCAGAGCAGCAGCACCACCACGCCGGCCAGCGCACCGTAGATCTTCGCGTAGGTGCCCAGGCTGCTCACGTAGAAGGAGATGGCCACCGAGGCGACCAGGAACCCGACGGCCGCGAAGACGCCGCCACCCGACAGCCAGGCCCACCCGGTGGCCCGCCGGTTGGGCCCGAACCGGTAGACGACGGCCATCAGCACCACCAGCACGGCCACCGTCACCGCCCACCGGGCGATCGTCCACACCACCCGGAAGGTCGACTCGGGGATCCGGGTGTGGGGCTGGATCGCCGCCCCCAGCGGGCTGGCGAAGACGATGAGGGCGGCGGCCACGCCCCCGAGCACCAGCACCACCGCCAACAGCAGGACCGACATCGCCCGCTTGGCCAGGAACCGCCGGTCGGGCACGCCCCGGTAGGCGGCGTTGAGCCCGGACTGGAGGACGACCATGGCCGAGGAGGCGCTCCACACCGCGATGGCGATGGCCACCAGGGTGGCCACCAGGGCGCCGCCGGTCCGGTGGTGGGCCGACTGGAGGGCGTCGGTGAGGACGGTGGAGGCCCCTTCGGGGAGGGCGCGGCCGATCCCGTGGACCAGCTCGGTGACGAAGGACGTGCTGGCCCCGGCCAGCTGGATGATCCCGATCACCGCGATGAGGGCGGGGAAGATGGCCAGGAACGAGTGGTAGGCGATGCTGCCGGCCATCATCGGGACCCGGTCGGCCTTGGCATGGGCGGCGGCCTGCCGGAGCGTGGCCAGGCGCGCCCGGGCCGCAGTGCCCGGTACGCGGGCGTCGGGGTGGGGCGCGGCCGGCACCTCGGCGGGGGCGGCCGCCGTTCCGGTGGGGGCGACCTCCTCCGGTGGCGGCGTCGGGGTCGGGGCGGGTTGGTGGGCTCGGACGGCGTGCATGGGGGGCGGTGTCTCCGGTGACGCCGGCCCGCCACTCACCGGCTCCTCCGGCGGTGCGGTCCGACGCTGCGCAGGTAGCTACCCCGGCGCCGCCCCCCCAAACGCCCAGGGCCCCTCATCCCCCGCCGGTGTAGGCCCACACCTCCACCTCGGCCAGGGCGCCCATCGGCAGGCCGGCCACCGCCACCGCCGACCGGGCCGGCCGGTGGTCGCCGGCGGCGGCGAAGAACCCGGTGTAGGCATCGTTGACCGCGCCGTAGTCGCCCATGTCGGTGAGGAACACGGTGGTCTTCACGATGTCGGCCACCGATGCCCCCTCGCCGGCCAGCAGCCGCTCGGCGTTGGCCAGGGCCTGGGCCACCTGCCCGGCGGCGCCGCCGGCCACCAGCACGGGGCCCTCGGCCGACGGGTCGAGGCCGAGCTGGCCCGAGCAGATCAGCCAGGGTCCGGCCCGGACGATCGGGGTGTACGGGCCGATGGGGGTGCTCACGGTCGGGGACCTCGCTTCCGGGCGCCGGGCGACGCGCGGACCGAAGCCTACCGAGGCCGGGGCGCCCTACCCCGGGTGGGGGGCCACGCTGCCGGTGGGCCAGGCCGGCGGCAGGCCGTCGGCCAGCCACCGGGCGGCGGCCACCGCCGCGAAGGCGGCATCGGAGGCGTTCACCGGCGCGGCGCCGGGGGCATCGACCACCGTCACCCCGACGGCGGGCATGGCCCGGGCCGGCAGCACCCCGAAGGACCGGACGGTGAGGTCGCCGACCACCCCGTCCCCGTCGACCGCCAGCCCCTCGGAGGTCACCCAGCCGACCGCCTGGTGGGCCGCCCCGATCCCGAAGGAGCGCAGCACCACCTCGTCGAGCACCTCCCCGCCCCGGAGCTCCAGGGAGAGCGAGCCGTCCGCCCGGCACGTCGCCACCGCCCGCCCGCCCGACGGCGACACCACGGTGACCGGCACCCCGACCAGGGGCCGGCCGGCGACGCCGCCCGCCCGTCGGGCGGCCTCGACCACCGCCGCCTCCGCCCACACCGCCGCCCGGAGGTCGAGCGAGACGGGCGGACCGGTCACCGGCACCGGCTCCACCACCAGCCCGGGGGCGACCGCCGAGACCAGGGACCGGCAGGCGGCCAACTGGCCGGCGTCCCAGGCCGGGCCGGAGACCCCCAGGCGGAGGACCCCGGTGCCGTCGGCCGCCATGCCGACCGCCACCGGCGGCCGCTTGGGCCCGAGGCGCACCACGTCCTCCCTCGACCACAGCACCCGGACCGGCCGGCCGTGCTGGTCGGCCAGGCGGCGGGCCACCCCCTCCACCGGCGAGCGCCGCTTGCCGCCGAAGGCGCCACCGTTGGCGCACGCCGACGCCGGGGTGCCGCCCGGGGCGCACCACGAGGCGTCGGGCTCCACGTAGGCCGGCTCCACCCAGGCGGTGGCGAGCGTCAGGGTCCAGTCCCCCGGTGGCACCCCGACCGGGTGGGCGGGGGGCACGGTGGTGCGCCGTCCCTGCACCTTGCCGGCCCGGGCCCGGGCGTCCCGCAGGGTGTCGGCCACCACGTAGCCGCCCCCGCCGTCGGGCACCGCCACCAGGGCGTCGGAGGGCGCCCCGTCGTCGGCGAACCCGCCGTGGCCGAGGGCCACCGCCGGGCCGACCCGCTGGGGGGAGCCGCCCTCCAGGGTGGCGCGGCGACCGGCGGCGTCGAGGTCGCGGTCCACCGGGGCGACGGCGGGGGGATCCCCCAGCACCTGGTCGGTGGCCTCCTCGATGGTCTGCCAGCCGGTGCAGCGGCAGAGGTGGGCGAGGAGGGACTGGTCGACCCGGGCGACGGTGGGGGCCGACGGTGGGCTCCCCGGGCCCGCCCCGAGGGCGGCCAGCCGCATGATGATGCCCGGGGTGCAGAAGCCGCACTGGCTGCCGCCCGCCGCCACCAGGGCGTCGGCCCACCGGCCGGCCGTGGCGTCGGGCAGGCCGTCGAGGGTGGTGACCTCCCGGCCGGCCACGCGGCGCGCCGGGGTCACACAGGAGACCCGGGGGGCGCCGTCCACCCAGACGGTGCAGCAGCCGCACTGGCCCTGGGGACTGCAGCCGTCCTTGGCGCTCCGGAGGCCCAGCCGGTCGCGGAGGACCTCGAGGAGGGTCGACCCGTCGTCGGGGACCTCGACCTCGGTCCCGTCGACGCGGAGGTGGATCAGCGGCTCAGCTGAAGGAGGAGCCGCAGCCGCAGGTGCGCGAGGCGTTGGGGTTGGTCACGTGGAACCCGGCGCCCTGGAGGCCGTCGTCGAAGTCGAGGGTCGAACCCTTCAGCAGGTCGGCGCTGGCGGCGTCCACCACCACCTTGACGGTGCCGAACTCGCGGACCACGTCGTCCTCGGCCACGTCGGCGTCGAAGAACATCTCGTAGCTGTAGCCGGAGCAACCGCCGGGACGGACGGCCACGCGCAGCGCCAGGTCGTCGGCGTCCTCCTGCGCCAGGAGCTCGGCGACCTTGGCGGTGGCCACGTCGGTCAGGGTCACGGGATTCGGCTTCTTCCCGATGCTGACGGTCTGCATGGTTGTGCTCACCGACGTCCTCCTGCAGGTCTCGAGTCGTGTCCGGTCGACCGCCAGCCGTTGGCTGCCGTGACCGCTGAGGGAAAGCGTACCCGCCCTCCGGGGTCGGCGGTACACCGTCCGGGTGGGACGGGCGGCACCGCCGGTAGAATTGGGGCGTGGCACCGATCGACGAACCACGGACGTCCGTGCCCGACGTGTCCGAGGACCGGGTGCGCGACGCCCTCCGGTCGGTGGTCGATCCGGAGCTGGGCGCCGACATCGTGGAGCTGGGCATGGTCACCGCCGTCCGCTTCCCCGAGCCCGGGACGGTCGGCGTCGAGGTGGCCCTCACCATCGCCGGCTGCCCGCTCCGCACCCAGATCCGCCAGGACGTCGAGACCCACGTCCGGGCCGTCGAGGGCGTGGCGCGGGTGGAGGTCACCACCGGGGTGATGGACGCCGAGCAGCGCCGGACCGTGATGGCCCGGGCCCGGCTGCTGGCCCGCGACCCGGCGCCGAGGACCGACATCCCCGACACCGCCCGGGTGCTCGCCATCGCCTCGGGCAAGGGTGGGGTCGGCAAGTCGTCGGTGACCGTCAACCTGGCCGTGGCCCTGGCCCGCCGGGGGCTGACCGTCGGGGTCCTCGACGCCGACATCTGGGGGTTCTCGATCCCCCGCCTGCTCGGCATGTCCGGCGAGGTGGAGGCCCGGGACAAGAAGATGGTGCCCCTGGAGCTGACGGTGGGCGACGGCACCCTCCGGGTGCTGTCGATGGGCTTCCTGGCCGACGAGGAGAGCGCCATCATGTGGCGCGGGCTGGTCCTCAACCGGGCCGTCCAGCAGTTCCTGGAGGACGTCCACTGGGGTGACCTCGACTACCTCCTGATCGACATGCCCCCCGGCACCGGCGACATCCAGATGGGCCTGGCCCGGATGCTGCCGAGGGCGGAAGTGATCGTGGTCACCACCCCGCCGGTGGCGGCCCAGAAGGTGGCCGCCCGCACCGCCGACATGGCCCGGAAGGGCTACCTGCGGGTGGCCGGGGTCATCGAGAACATGAGCGACTTCGTGTGCGAGCACGGCACCTCCTACGCGCTCTTCGGATCGGGGGGCGGCGACCGGCTGGCCGCCGACATCGGGGTGCCGCTGATCGGCCGGGTGCCGCTCCACCCATCGGTCTCGGCCGGCGGCGATGCCGGGACGCCGGTGGCGCTGGACGGGGACCAGCCGCTCGCCGCCGTCTTCGCCGCGATCGCCGCCGAGGTCGTCACCGCCATCGCCCCCGTCGTCGCCATGGACTCATGCAGCGCCCGGATCCTCGAACGGGTGGAGGCGGCGGTGGAGGCGGGCTCCCCCACCGCCTGACCGGGCTCAGCCCGGGCCCCACCGCCAGGTGGTGGCCACGTCGTCGGGATCGGCGGCGGTGATCCGTCCGTCGCCGGCCAGCCTGCGGAGGTGGGCCCACAGCGAGCGCCGGGCGATGGGGTGGCGGTCGGCGTCCACGTCGTCGTAGACGGCCGGCACCAGCTCGTCGACGGTGGCGCTCCCGGCCGCCCGGAGGGCGGTGACCACCTTCTCCTCGCGGGCCAGGCGGTGGGCGAGGTAGGCGTCCACCGCGGTGGTGGGGTCGGCCAGCAACGAGCCGTGACCGGGGGCGATGGCATCCAGCGGCGGGGCGAGGTCGCGGACCCGGCGGAGGCTGGCGAGGTAGGCGGCCATGTCGCCGTCCGGCGGGGCGATGACCACCGTCGACCCCTCCATGATGTGGTCGCCGGAGAAGAGCACCCGGGCCGGGCCGTCGCCGTCCCGGTCGAGCAGCCAGCAGAGGTGGTCACCGGCGTGGCCCGGGGTGTGGACCGCCCGCAGCGACAGGCCCGGCGAGGTGAGCTCGAAGCCGTCCCCCACCGTCCGATCGGCGGTGAAGCCACCCCGGGAGGCGAACCCCAGGCGCTCGGCCCCGGTCCAGGTGGCCAGGCGGGCCGCCCCCGGGGCGTGGTCGGGATGGGTGTGGGTGACCACGATCCACCGGATCCGGCCGGCGCCGGCGGTGGCCACCGCGTCGAGGTGGCGCGGCTCGTCGGGCCCGGGGTCGACCACCGCCACCAGGTCCCGACCGACCAGGTAGGTGTTGGTGCCCGGGCCGGTCATCACCCCCGGGTTCGGGGCGGTCACCCGGACCACGTCGTCGAGGAGCGCCACCGGCCGGCCGCGGCGGTCGGGGGGGACCGTCCAGGCCGGTCCGCTCACGGCTCCGGTTCGGCGGCCCGTCCCGGGGCCCAGACGGCCCGGGCCGCCCGGGCGTCCTCGGCCCACTCGTCGGGGCTCCGGGGCGCCGACGCCTCGCGGTCGGCCTTCGCCTGCTCGTACCCCTCGTCGCCGGGACGGAGGACCAGGACCTGCCCGTCCTCGAACACCACGATGGGGAGGACGGTCACGATGTCGGTGACGGTGGCCGCCCAGGCCATGGCCTCCGTGGTGCTGCGGAAGGGGCGGATGCTCCGGAGGCAGGCGATGGTCGGCGGCAGCAGCTCGATCTCACCGGCACCGAACCGGGCCAGGGCGTCGTCGGGGCGCACCCAGATGGTGGCGATCGTCTCACCGTCGTCGTGGCGGGCCACCTGACCCGGAGGGGCGGCGGTGATGAAGAAGCGCGTGTCGTAGCGGCGGGGGGCCAGCTCCGGCGTGATCCAGCGGGCCACGTAGCGGACGGCGTCGACGGCGAGGAGCAGGTCCTCCGCCTCGCACACGTCGACCAGTCGGGTGGTGCCGGCGTTGACCCCGTCCCGGTGGACGGCGAACCGTGCGGTGTCCCCGGGTGTGGAGGTGTCGAGCAGCACCGGACCACCCCCTGGGGTCGGCCGGCGGTAGGCCACCAGCACCCCGGCCTCCTCGAAGCACTCGCGGAGGGCCGCCACCCAGAAGGCCAGGCCGCCCGAGTCGAGCTCGAGGACGGCGCTGGCCTCGGCGTCGGTGAGTCCGTGGCACCGGGCCTCGACGCCGGGCCCGTGGTCCTCGGGGTCCACCGAGCCGCCGGGGAAGACGTAGGCACCGGCCACGAACTCGGAGGCCAGGTTGCGGCGGAGCATGCAGACCTCGATGGCCGGGGTCCCGTCCGGGTCCACGGCGTCCCGGACCAGCATCACGGTGGCGGCATCGCGTACCGGAACGGCATCCATGCCCGACCCTACCGCCGGCCCCCCGACTGCGGAGGCCGCACCCGTCACCGGGGCGGCGGTACCGGCATCCCCGGCGGGCGGCGGCCGGCCAGGGCGAAGGTGTGGACGCCGGCCCGCAGCAGCAGGTCGACCAGCACCTCGCGCCCGCAGGGCCGGTCGCGGATCCAGACCAGCGCGGACTCCTCGACACCGCCGATCCACCCGCGGATGGCCAGCCGGAGGAGGGCGTCGGGGTCGCGCGTTATCGGCCAGGCGACCAGGTCGACGATGGCGTCCTTGATGCGCTCGACCAGCTCCAGCAGCGCCTCGTCCGATCCGGCACTGCGGGTGATGGACCGGTAGGCCAGCGGGTGCTCCTCCACATAGCGCAGGTACCCCTCGATGCCGCTGCGGAGCTGGTCGAGGACGCCGAGCGAGCGGTCAGGCGCCACCGCGGCCAGCAGCTCGGCGGCGGCGCTCTCCACCACCGCCAGCTGGTAGTCGCGCTTGGTGGCGAAGTAGTGGAAGAGGAGCCCGTTGGAGATGCCGGCCCGTTCGATCACCTCGTCGAGGACGATCTGGTCGATGGGTCGGGTCCGGATCAGCTCGAGGCCGATGCCGATCAGCTGGGCGCGGCGGGCCCCGGCGTCCAACCGCTGCCGGGCAACCGGGGGCTGCGCCGCCGCCCCCGATGCCGGCTCCTTGCGCTCCACCATCACAGGCTACCGATCGCCGCGACGGGGTCTCCGGGCAGCACCGTTCAGACCAGCCGGAGACTGGGTCGCGAGGTCAGCGCCCCGGAGTCGACCAGGGCGTGGATGGCCAGCTGGCCGAAGGCCTCGGGGTCGGCGATCAGCCAGGCGTGGGAACCCTCCGCCACCACCCCGTCGGTGCCGGCGGCGTGGCGCAGCTCGTCGAAGGCCGAGCGCGGCACCAGGCCGTCGCGGTCGGACCAGGCCACCAGGACCGGGATGGGGCGGGCGGCGATGGCCCGGACCTCGGCGACCAGGTCGGCGCGACGGATGAAGGCACTGGTGCGGAACATCCCGAGCGGGTCGCGGACCAGGTTGGGGATGAAGTCCTCGAGCAGGGTGGGCAGCGTCCGCAGCAGGCGGGTGGAGTGGAGCAGGTCGGTGCCGAAGTTCCGTCCCCAGTCCCACAGGGGGCGCTGCATCATGGTGCGGACCTCGTCGGGGAGGACCGCCCAGGTGGGGCTGCCGATGGCGTTGACCAGCAGCAGGGAGTCGGCGCGGTCGGGCTGGGCGTGGACGAAGGCGGTCGAGACGCCGCCCCCGAAGGAGTGCCCGGCCACCAGGGCCACCCGGTCGACCCCCACCGAATCGAGGAAGCGCCCCGCCCAGGCGCCGTAGCCGTCGAAGGAGCGCTGGTCGGGATGGAGCTCGGGGGTGCCCCCGAATCCGGGCATGGCCGGGGCGTGCACCCGGCAGCCGGCCAGGCCCATGTGGCGGATGTCCTCGCGGTAGGCGTTGGGGCGCAACCCCCAGCCGTGGAGGAACAGGGCGTCGGGCCCCGAGCCGGTGACGGCGTACCGGACCCGTTGGCCGTCGACCCGGGTCTCCGACCAGGTCAGGGTGCCGTCGACCGGAACGGGAGGTGGGGGGGCGCCGTCGGCCTGGGGCCGTTCCGGAACCCCGGCCGGGCCCGATGCGATGGACATGGTTTCCCACTGTATGCATAAACATCCGGTAAGGACGGCATCCCCGGGGCCGCTCCGCTCCCACCCGGCCACCAGGTGGGGTTACGCTCACCGGGACCAACGGACGATTGAAGGACCGCGCAGCGATGGCACAGGATCAGCCCAGGGGTACCGGCGGCGGCAAGCCCAAGACCGGGGGGAACACCCCCAAGCCGGGCGGCAACACCCCCAAGCCGGCCACCGGCCAGTCCGCCAAGGACCGCAGCCGGGCCCAGAGCCGGCCCGTCTCCGGCAAGCCCGCCGGCGGCAAGGGGGGCAACACCCCCCGCCCGGCCCCCAGCGCCAAGGGCGGCAACAAGCCACGGCCCGGACGCCCGGTCGCCACCGCCACCAAGGCCCCCCGGGGGATCTCCGGTGCCCTCCTGGCCTGGGGGGCGGTCGGCCTGGTGGTCATCGTCATCGCCGTGTTCGTGATCGTCAAGGTGACCAGTGGGGGCAACTCGCCCAGCGCCAGCCGGCCGGTCCCGGTGACGCCGGCCCCGGCCTCGGTGGTCAAGGGCGTCACCACCATTCCGGCCTCGGTCTTCGACAAGGTGGGGGTGAACATCCCGTCCCAGGCCACCCCGAGCCCGCCCATCCAGCTGACCGGCCAGCCGGCCCTCACCCTCAACGGCAAGACGCCGGCGGTGTTCTACTTCGGCGCCGAGTACTGCCCGTACTGCGCCGCCGAGCGGTGGGGGATGGTGGCCGCCCTGTCGCGCTTCGGGACCTTCTCGGGGCTGGAGGTGACCGCCTCGTCGCCGACCGACTTCGCGCCCAACACCCCCACCTTCAGCTTCCGCAACAGCACCTACACCAGCCCGTACGTCTCGTTCTTCCCGGTGGAGAACTGCACCAACATCGCCGATGCGGCCAACACGTCGTGCAGCGGCTACTCGAGCCTGCAGCGCCCCACCAAGGAGGAGCAGGCGGTGCTGAACAAGTACAGCTCGCCGACCTTCATCCCCGGTGACACCGCGCCGGCCGGGTCGGTCAGCTTCCCGTTCATGAACGTCGACAACAAGGTCCTCTACTCCGGGGCCACCTACAGCCCGCTGATGCTGGCCGGGCTCACCCACCAGGACATCGCCGGCAACCTCGGTGACCCGACCAACTCGGTCACCCAGGCGATCGTCGGCACCGCCAACTACATCAGCGCCTCGATCTGCCAGGCCACCGGGCAGCAGCCGGCCAAGGTCTGCTCCAGCGCCGGCGTCCAGGCCGCCGCCAAGTCGCTGAAGTCGAGCGCCGGCTGACCCCGGCGGGCAGGGAGGCGGACCGATGACGAGACTGCGCTGGCAACCGCTGACCACCCTGGTCCTGAGCGTCGCCGGCCTGGGCGTCGCCACCTACCTGACCGTCACCCACTTCGACAAGCACGCCCTGACGTGCGTCACCAACGCCACCTTCAACTGCGAGGCGGTGACCACCAGCCCGCAGTCGGAGATCCTCGGGATCCCCGTGGCCATGCTCGGCCTGGCCTTCTTCGTCCCGATGATCGCCCTCTGCCTGCCGGTGGCCTGGCGCACCGCCCGGCGGTGGGTCCACCTGGCCCGGCTGCTCCTGTCGGTGACCGGAGTGGGGATGATCCTCTACCTGATCTACGCCGAGCTCTTCGTCATCAAGGCCATCTGCCTGTGGTGCTCGTCGGTGCACCTCATCACCTTCGTGCTGTTCGTCGTCATCGCCACCGCCTCGCCCATCGTGCTCGCCCCGGGCTACGGCGACGACGAGGAGCTCGAACCGGCCGGCGAGCCCGTCTAGCGGGTGCCCGGGGACGCCGCCCGCCCGCCCCTGACCCGCACCGCCCGCTTCGCCTGGGGCGCGGTGGCGCTGCTGCTCATCGGGGTGGTCGCCCTGGTCGTCTACGCCCTGACCGACACGCCGGTGACCGTCCGGGTGGTCCACCGGACCGCCACCGGCAAGGGTGTCCTCCACGCCCTGGCCACCGTGCCCCCCGCCGCCTTCGACCAGGTGGGGGTGTCGGCCCCCGGCACCGGGCTCACCCTCCCCACCGTGGTGGCCGCGACCGGGACGACCACCGGCAAGCCGACGGTGCTCTTCGTGGGGGCGGAGTACTGCCCGTTCTGCGCCGCCGAGCGGTGGCCCCTGGTGGTGGCGCTGTCGCGTTTCGGGACGTTCGGCGCCCTCGACGACATGCAGTCGTCGGCCACCTCGGTCTTCCCCGGCATCCAGACCTTCTCCTTCGTCCGCGCCGCCTACACCAGCCGTTACGTGGCGTTCGACCCGGTGGAGCTGTACTCCAACGTTCCCGACAGCCACGGCGTCTACACCCGTATCGCCGTCCTCAGCCCGGCGCAGCAGGCCGAGGTGGACCGGTACGGCGCCCGGGACCGCGGACCGGCCGGCTCGTTCCCGTTCGTCGACGTCGGCAACCGGCTGGTGTCCGCCGAGGCGGCGTTCAGTCCGGCGGCGCTGGAGAAGCTCGACCAGGCGACGATCGTCACCGACCTGTCCACCCCGGCCGCTCCGGCCACCCCGGCGTCGAGGGCCATCCTGGCCGCCTCGAACCTCCTGACCGCCGGCATCTGCGCCGCCACCGGCCAGCAGCCGGCCGCGGTGTGCGGGTCGAGGGGGGTCCGGGCGGCGGACGCCGCCCTCGGACTGGGCTGAGCCGGGGGCTCAGCCGGCCCGGCGGTCGGTCAGGGCCTTGCGCTCCACCTCGTTGAGCCCACCCCAGATCCCGTGCGGCTCGTGGATGCGGAGGGCGTACTCGAGGCAGTCGACCCGCACGGAGCAGGTGGCGCAGATGGACTTGGCCCGGTCCTCGCGCTGGAGCTTCTCCTCCTTGCGCTCGGCGTGGGCGGGCGGGAAGAACGCCTCGGCCTGCGGCCCGCGGCACGATGCCTTGGCCTGCCACGTATCCAGTGCCTGCGCCATACGCCCTTCCCCCTTCACGCCCGGTGGACGCGCTCCACGCCCAGCGAACGTACTCGCGACGATCCGGGCTGACAAGGCCTCTGACCAGGATTTCCCCCCGGGAACCGGCCCGATGGGGCCTCGGGGGCACCTGCCGACCGGCGCCGGCGGGTGGCGGGCCCTGGGCGGTGGCGGACCGCTACGCTGCGGAAGGTCATGGACGTCAGCTCCTTCTGCAGGCAGAGTCACGTCCTGATCGTGGCGGGCAAGGGTGGTGTGGGGAAGACCACCATGGTCGCCGCCCTGGCCCGGATGGCCGCCGACGCCGGCCTGTCGGTGCTGGTGGTCGAGCTCGAGGGCCGCCCCGGGGTTACCGACGCCTTCGGCCACACCGACCCCCTCGGCCACGACCGGGCGGTGCTCGACGCCGCCGGGGCCGCCACCGTCGACGGGGACACCGACCCGGGGGACGGCGCCGACCCGATCCCCGGGGGGACCGTGCAGGCCCGGATGATCACCCCGGACCACGCCCTCGTCGAGTACTTCGACGACCACGGGCTCCGGCGGGTCTCCAAACGGCTGACCAACTCGGGGATCTTCGACGTGGTGGCCGGGGCGATCCCCGGCATCCGCGACGTGCTGGTACTGGGGAAGATCAAGCAGCTCGAGCGGGCCGGCATCTGCGACCTCATCTTGGTGGACGCCCCGGCCACCGGCCACGCCATGACCTTCCTCACCTCGGCCAGCGGCCTGGTGGACGCCGCCAGAGGGGGGCCGGTCAAGGCCCAGGCTGCCGACGTGGTCGAGCTGCTCACCGATCCGGCGCGGTGCCAGGTGGCCCTCGTCACCCTACCCGAGGAGATGCCGGTCAACGAGGTCATCGACGCCGCCTACCAGCTGGAGGACCGGGTCGGCGTGTCCCTCGGGCCAGTGATCGTGAACGCCTGCTACCCGACGGTGGAGGGCCTCGAGGTCCCCGCCGCCCGGGCCGCCGAGGCCGCCGGCGTCACCCTCGATCCCGACCTGGCCGGGGCCCTCGACGCCGCCAGCCGGTTCCGGCGGACCCGCCAGGAGCTCCAGCGCGAGCAGATCGACCGGCTGGCCCGCGAGCTGCCGCTCCCCCGCCTACAGGTGCCGTTCGTCTTCAGCGAGTCGATCGGGCCCGACCAGCTCCAGGTGCTGGCCGACGCCCTGGCCGCCGGGGTGTCGGCCCTCCCCGACCCGGTGCGGGCATGACCGACCACGTCCCCGACCCGGCGAGCCCGTACGCGGCGCTGGCCCGGGTGGCCGCCGAGCGGAGCATCGTCATCTGCTGTGGCTCGGGTGGCGTCGGAAAGACGACCACCGCGGCGGCCTTCGGTCTCGAGGCCGCCCGCCAGGGTCGCAACGCCTGCGTGGTGACGATCGACCCGGCCCGGCGGCTGGCCAACTCGCTCGGTCTCGACACCCTGTCGAACTCGCCCGCGCCGATCGCCGGTGACTGGCCCGGCGAGCTGTCGGCCATGATGCTCGACCCCAAGGGGACCTTCGACGATCTCGTCCACCGGTACTCGGACACCGCCGAGCAGGCCGAGGGCATCCTGGCCAACCGGATCTACCGCAACCTGACCGGGGCGCTGTCGGGCACCCAGGAGTACATGGCCATGGAGAAGCTCTACGAGCTGGTGGAGGAGGGCGGGTTCGACGTGGTGGTGGTCGACACCCCGCCCTCGCGCAACGCCCTCGACTTTCTGGACGCCCCCCGCCGGCTGACCGGCTTCCTCTCCAACCGGATCTTCCGGACCCTGATGATGCCGGCCCGGACCGGCCTCCGGTTCATGGGGGTGGCGGCCCAGGCGCTGCTCAAGACCATCTCCAAGGTGGCCGGGGCCGACGTGGTGCGCGACGCCGTCACCTTCTTCCAGGCCTTCGAGGGGATGGAGGAGGGGTTCCGGGAGCGGGCGGGCCGGGTGCGCGAGCTCCTGACCCAGCCCGGGACGGCCTTCGTCCTGGTGGCCTCGCCCCGGCCCGACTCGGTGGACGAGGCCATCCACTTCGCCGGCAAGCTCCACGAGTCGGACATGGCGGTGACCGCCCTGGTGGTCAACCGGGTCCAGCCCCGGTTCCCCGGGTCGGACCGGCTCGCCTCCCTGGAGGTTCCCGGGTGGGACGACCCCACCCTGGTCGGGCTGGTGGAGAACCTCCGGGGGTACGCGGCGGCGGCCGAGCGCGACGAGCGGAGCTACGCCGACCTGATCGGGCGGGTGGCCCCGGCCCCGGTGGCCAGGGTGCCGCTCCTCAACACCGACGTCCACGATCTCGACGGGCTCGGGGTGGTGGCCGACGCCCTCTTCGGGGGGCGGGGACCGTCCGCGGGTCCGGTGCCGACCCCGGCGGAGACGCCCGGGCGGGCAGGCTAACCTCTGGTGGTGCGCAGGATTCTGGTGGCCAGCGACGCCCCGTCGGTGCGGGCGGAGATCGCCGCCATCGCCAGCCGCCCCGACATCGAGATCCGCCAGGCCCGCTCGGGTCCCGAGGTACTGGTCGACGTGGCCGAGGAGTTGCCCGATCTGGTGGTGGTCGACCTCCAGATGGGGAACATGGGCGGCATGGCGGTCTGCCTCGAGCTCCGGCTGGAGGAGTCGTACGGCAACCTGGGGCATGTGCCCGTCCTGATGCTCCTCGACCGCCGGCCCGACGTCTTCGTGGCACGGCGCTCGGGGGCCGAGGGGTGGGTGGTCAAGCCGATCGACCCGATCCGGGTCCGGCGGGCGGTCACCTCGCTGCTCGACGGCGGCACCTACTACGACGAGTCCTATCAGCCGCTGTCCGTCGTACCCGCGGCCGTCGCCGCCGGTACCTGAGGGGCCCTCCGGGGCCGACGACGGGCAGGGTCCGTGTTCCGACGACACGACGACCAGCACTCCACCCCGGCCGGCGACGGCCGTGACTTCTCCCGGAAGCAGCGGGCCCGCGCGGCGTCGACGGCCCGCCACGGCGGTGACCGCGGCCGGGTCCCGGGGGCCGGCGACGCCCAGGAGCAGTTCATCGTGGAGGCCCTCGAGGACCTGCGGGACACCGACGTCCGGGAGATCATGACGCCGAGGGTCGACGTGGTGGCGCTGTCCATCCCGGTGACCGCCGACGACGTCACCCGGGCGGTACGCGAGTCGGGCCACAGCTGCTTTCCGGTCTACGACGACAACCTCGACGACCTGATCGGCATCCTCTTCGTCAACGACCTGTTCCGGGCCGGCTGGCGGGTCCACAGCGGGCGGTCCGACCGCGAAGCGGCGCGCGGCGAGGAGGGGGCCGAGGTCCCCATCCCCGACCCGGTGGACATCTCGCGGCGGCTGCGCCAGCCGTTCCTGGTGCCCGAGTCCCGGCGGGTGCTCGACGTGCTGGCCGAGATGCGGCGCCAGCGGCGGGCCTTCGCGGTGGTGGTCGACGAGCACGGCGGGGTGGAGGGGGTCCTCACGGTCAAAGACCTGCTCGGAGCCCTGGTCGGCGACCTGCCCGACGAGTTCGACCCCGACGACGAGCCCGACGTGGTGCGGGTGGACGGTAGCCGGTGGCTGGTCGACGGGCGGATGTCGGTCGACGACGTGCGCGACCGGCTAGGCATCGACCTGGCCGAAGGCGAGTACGTGACCCTCGGCGGGTTCCTCTTCGACGCCTTCGGGCACATCCCGACCGAGGGTGAGACCTACTCGGTGGACGGCTGGCAGTTGCGGGTGGCGGAGATGGACAAGCGCCGGGTGGCCAAGGTGGTGGCCCGCCGGCGGACGTCCGCCGAGCCCGGGCCCGCGGGCCGCGACGGCCCGGTCGGGGACCCGGGGAGCGAGCGCACCACCGTCGGGTAAGATTTCCCCGTCGGGCTCGGCATCCGTGTCGGGCCAGTGACGGGCTGTAGCGCAGCTTGGTTAGCGCGCTGCGTTCGGGACGCAGAGGTCCCCGGTTCAAATCCGGGCAGCCCGACCACGAAGATGCAGGTCAGCCGGGGTCAACGCCCCGGCTGATCCGCGTCAGGGGGGCGTTTGGCGCGTATTTGGCGCGAAGGGTGCGGCGACGGCGCGAGCGGAGCATCGGAGCCGGCCGGGCGGGCCTCGATGCTTCGCCCGAAGAATCGCTCCTCGAGCCGGTCGGCGGCGACCCGGTCGGCCTCCACCGGTGATGAGGCGTAGACCCCCAGGGTCATCCGGGGGTCGGTGTGGCCGAGCCGCACCTGGGCGGTCTTCACGTCGACACCCGAGACGACCAGGGTGGTGGCGGCCAACCGACGGAGATCGTGGAAGCCCGCACCCGAGCAGCCGGCGGCCCGGACGGCCGGCTGCCAGATGCGCCGGCGCCAGTTCTCGTAGCGGACGGCTCCGCCGTCACCGTCGGTGAAGACGAAGGCGTCCGCATCAGCGGTCGTCAGACCGACCGACGCCAGGTGATCGGTGAGCATGTCGACCAGCGAGCCCGGCAGGGTCATCGTCCGGTTGCCGGCCCTCGACTTGGGAGGGCCGGAGACGAGGCGGCCACCGATGCCCCGGGTCACCGCCTCGGTGACGGTGAGCGTGCGGGCGAAGAGGTCGACCCGGCCGACCCGGAGTCCGACCACCTCCGACCACCGGAGCCCCAGCACGGCGCCCAACCAGACCATCGGCCGGTAGTGGTCCGGGAGGTGCCCGGCGATCCGCTCGATGTCGGCTGGGCCGAAGTCGTAACGGCGAGAGGCATCGAGCGCCGGCAGATGCACCCGACAGCACGGTGAGCGTGCCAGCCAGTCGTTGGCAACGGCGAAGGCGAAGACCGCCCGGAGGACGCCGTACTCGTGTCGGACGCTGCGGGGTGCCCGGGCGGCCGCCCATGTGTCGACGAGGCGCTGCACGTCGACCGGTGTGACCCGATCGATGCGCCAGTGCCCGATGGACGGGACGACGTGGAGGCGCAACACGATCTCGTCCCGGGCCTCGGTCGACTCGCGCTTCACCGGATTCGAAGCGAGCCACCGGGCCGCCAGCTCCGTGACCGTGATGCGGCGGGCCGCCGGGTCGATCCACGTCCCACGCCGGATCTCCGTCTCGATGGCCGCGAGGTAGGCCGGGGCATCGCCCTTGCTGGCGAACCGGGTCGGGCCGACGTGGCGCCTGCCATCGTGCCAGTAGGAGACCTCCCAGTTGCGACCGCACTTTCGCACGCTGCCGAAGTGGCGCCGTCCCGTCATGTCCTCACCTCGCCGAATCACGCGCCGACGGCAAGAACAGCTCCGCCGTGGCGTTCGATGGGATGGCGCCTTCCGACCGAGATCCCCCGCGCGAGGTGGATACCCGATTCCCGCCAGTGCGATCGGGTCCCAGCCGCACGCTACCAACGGGGTCGTGACGCCCGGATACGTCGCCCCACCGGGCACCGGGATCATTGCCACGGCGACGTCGGCCAAGAGTCAAATTCCCCATGTGCGTGTCCACCTCCACCGAGGGTGGAACTTCCGCCCTCATATACAAATGGGGATTCTCGGAGGACCATTTTGGACAACCCCCTAGTCAGAGGCGGTGCGCGTCGATGGGCCCGAGCTCCTCCGAGCTCCGCTGTCCGGGGCTGTTCGATCGGCGCTCAGCTCGAGGGCCAGCCGCTCACAGACGCCCGTCTGTCCGCGCATTCGGGCCGAGTTCTCCGCCACTTCGGTCCGTTGTACGGCACGGCGACCAACCCTCTACCGGATGGCGACCAGCGCCGGCTCCGGCCCTTGGGGGCCTCTGCCGGTGCCGGTCGCTTCCACTGTTGCTTGGAGCCAGCCAGGACAACCTGGCGATCGTCGAAGGCTCGTGTCCGAGGTGCTGCCGCACGGCCACTTCGTGACCGCTTGCCCTCGCCTGGGTGCCTGATTGTCAGCCCTGGCAGCCGAGTCGATCCGGTGTGGGATCGAGGCCTCGCGACAGTATTTGCTCTACTCTTTCGAGCCCTTGACTTCCGTCTTCTCTGCCGATCGTCTCGGCGAAGCTGCGAGTAGCGAACAACCGCTCATGGAGGTGCATGCCACCCACACCGAGTGGATGGTCGATGTCCTGGTGGGGCCCGGCGGCGTAGCCATCGAGCGAGACCGAGAAGTTCCGCACCGGCAATCTCGGCATTGAGATTCTCCTTCCACCTGGGTCCAAAGCACCGGAACAGCCAATAGTAGGGACGGTTTGCAGACTGCCAAATCATCGGCGGGATGATCGGTGTTGGGGTATCCCCGGGTCGATGGAACACCCACCCCGGATCTCGTCGAGCGATCAGTGGTGATGAACGAGAAGAACCGTCAGGGACGCAATCACGGGGACTCCGACGAACAGGCCGAGAGCTACCCACACTGCCAACTTGCCCCAGCGGCGACGGCTCAGGCCACGGGAGAAGTCACCGAAGCGCTCGACGGTTCCTGCCGGACTGAAGGGGTCGTACTCCGGCTCCGCCACTACCGCAGCCTACCGGGCACGCCGTTCAGTTGCTGCCCCGACCCCGGGTCGGCTGGCCACGGTCGGTCGAGTCAGCACGGGGCCGCTCAGACATGATGAGACCATGAGGCAATCGTCCCGCCGAGGATCGCAAAGGCCAGCACATTGAAGCGGCTCATCGTTGGCGTGACCGCTTCATGTGCGCCCTTGCTATCCGCTTGTAGCTCTCCCATACCCTCGATGACTCCATTCGGCCAGGCAAAACCTTCGGTGATTGCTGGCCTTCCGGTTCCACAACAGGCCTCACTGGTGCACCATGACCTTCCCCCCGCCAGCCGGACACTTGGTTATGCAGCTTGCAGTTGGGTGAGAGCGTAACGGAGCTCCCACTCGATCGGCGGCACGTAGCCGAGGGTCGAGTGGAGGCGGTTCTCTTGGGGTAGCGATGTGCGCGAGGGGAGCGGCTGTAGCGTTTCTGCTGGTGGGGCTGGTGCGGATGGGTTAGCGACGTGCGCAACACCTGTGGCGTATGGTCTCGACGGGTCAACCGGTTGGCTGCGGGAGGTTGAGGAGGGTCATGAACTCCCGGTTGGCGAGCCGGGCGGCGTGGAGTTCATCGGTGCGTTCGCCGAGTTGGATGCGAACGTCAGCCACCTCAGCAGCGAGGGCGGTGATCCGCTGGTGAAGTTGGTCGATGTCGTCGGGTGCACCGAGCCCGGAGGTCTTCCAGGTCTGTTCGCCCATGAGTTCGGAGAGGCGACGCTCGAGTTGTTGGACGCGGGCGGCGTAGCGGGCACAGCGAGCCTGGGTGGCGTGAAGATCGGCCCGCAGCGAGTCACGGCTCACCGCCCCGGGATCGAGGTTCGGGGGCTGGGCGGCAAGGGTGTGGATATGGTCGAGCAGGTCCCGGTGGCGATAGAAGAAGGTCCGGTCGACGCCAGCGCGCCGGGCGATCCCGGCAACGGTGACGGCCTCGCCTTCCGCTCTGGCGGCGGTGATGGCGGCGAGGATCCGCTGGCGGTGTCTTTCGGTCTCGGCTCGTCGCCCTTCGACCATGGCAGCGACACGCCTCGAGTCTGGGGTGCTCACGGCTGGCGGCGGGGTCGAAGATCGACAGGGACACGGCGCGCCTGGGGCATGGCAACAGCGAGCGCCCGATGGGCCCGGACGGTCTCGACGGCCCGGTCGATGCTGGCACGGTCGGCCGGGTCGAGGTCGTCGAGGCCGGCGGTGATCCGCCCGATGAGGGAACGGATGCGCCCGATCTCCTCCTCGGAGGGCATCGCTTCGGCCCGCGCCCAGTCGTCGATGTCAGTGGCGGCAAAGAGGCGCTCCCGGTTGCGGAGCAGGTCGTCGAGGTAGGCGTGCAAGTCGGGCAGATAGGAGATGTCCGTGCGGAAGTGGTCGCATCCGGCGCATCGGAACCGGAACGGACACGCGCCGCCGCCGGCTTTGACGTTCGACGGTTCGGTGCACACCCCGTAGGGGACGGCCACCTCACCCAGTGCGAGCCGGGCGTGCTCGGAGTCGAGCAACACCTGTGCTTGGCGCCAGATGTGGTTGCCGTGGCGGTCGAAGGCGAGGGCGGCAACTCGCTCGACGGCCTCTCGTCGGCGGGGCTCGCCGACGCGGTAGTAGCCGGTGGTGGTGTCGAGCTTTCGGTGGTCCATGAGCTCGCGCAGCACGTCGATGGGCACCCCGGCATCCGCGTGGCGTTGCGCGTAGCTGTGCCGGTAGGCATAGAGCACGACACGGCGTCGGTCGAACGGCGTTCCATCCGCGGTGGTCAACTCGGGCAGCCCCTTCACCCATGCGCGATGGGCGAAGCTCAGGCTGAACGCGGTGATCGAATGACGTCCGTCGGGGTTGCGCCGGTCGGTGGGCAGCAGCTTCAGCTCGCCGGTCGGGGTGGCCGGAAAGCGGGCGGTGACCCGGGCTTGTTGGGAGACGATCACCTGGGCGGTGGTCTCGGCGATGGGCAGGCGCCGCCCGAGCCGGTTCGCCTTGTGGTTGTCGAAGACCAGCACGGCGAGGCCGTCGTCGTCACGGGCCAGGCAGTCGAAGGGGAGATCGCAGATCTCTTCGGGACGCCGGCCGGTGTCGATAGCCAGCTCTATACCGGTTCGCGTCTCGGGCGAGGCGATCCGGTCGAGCTGCGCGCACAGCTGGGTGAGGATCTCAGTAGGTAGGTCCCGTCCGAGCTTGGCTGACTCGGGCTTGTCGGGCACGTCGTCACGGTGAATGGCGAAGTCCTCGCCGAGCCCGGCGGCGACCCGCCCCGGGCGGGTGAGCCCCATGGCCCGCGTCCTGTTCAACACCGCCCGGACCTCGCGAGTGGCGCGGATGCGGGCATCCGCGCTGATCCGGTCGACCGACACCAGGTAGGCAAGGCGGTTCAAGAACACCTCCATGTCGGCCCGGCCGAGCCCGCCGGGCCGCTCACCTTGGTCGGGGCGCAGGCGGAGGGATTCCGACAGCATGACCACGCAACCGATGTGGTGGCGCACCGCGAGCCCGCCGCTGGTGTGCCGTCCGGGGCGGATCCGGCGTCTCGGCAGGTCGTCGGCGGCCCACGATTTGGAGAGCTCACGCAACCACAGCTGGCTGATCGGGCCGAACGACAGCGTGCCGGTGTGCCCGAAGATCCTCAGGTCCCAGTTGTCGCCGGTGACTTCGCTCTCGGGGGTGGCAAGCGCCCGGCGGGCGTGAGTGGCGAGGGAGCGGGCGAGGCCCACAAAGCCGAGGGTGCGCTGCTCGGGGATCACGTATTCGTCGAGCGAGCGCACCTGCTGGCGACGCAGGTCGTCGATCACGGCCCGCAGATCGGCTTCTTTGGTCTGGACCCGTTCGATTCCGCAGCGCTGGGAAAGCCCGTAGAGGACCTCGGCCACGACGAGGGAATCGACGCCGCGCAGGCTCACCTGGCCGCCGAGGCTGACCGCCGGCTCGGTCCGCCGCCATCGCAGCTCGTCCAGGGCCGGGTCACCTCGTCGTGCGTGACGCAACCGGAGCTGGTGGGCCTCGCAGTAACAGCCGCTCGGGTGGCGGCGCTGGCGGGGGCAGGCCGCCACCAGACAAGCCCCCATGGCGGGGAGACCCACCGTTTCGGGGTGGGCCACGAACGCGTCGATCTCGACGCCAACGCAGCGGCGCTGGTCGTCATGGGCCCTGCACAGCCCGGCGGGACCTGAGACCCGCTCGCGGGCACATCCGGCCACCACACAGGTTGCTGGTGCCCGGCGCGACCTGCCCGGCGGGGGAAGCAGGCCCACCTGGTCGTCGCCCAGCCCCGCAGCCGCCATGCGAGCCTGGCAGGAGAAGCAGATCCGCCGGGCGTTGGTGGCCGTCGTCGAGCACCCATCCACCTGGCACACCGGCCGGACCACCAGGCGATGCCCCTCCGGCGGGGATAACACGCCTCGCTCGGGATCGAAGCCCATCTCGGCCAGGAACGCCTTGTCGACAATCGCCATGATCCTTGCCGCTCGAGCGTCTCGCTCGACGAGGGGTGCTGGGCGCACCGACACCGAGGTCAACCCGACCGCCAGCGATGACGGGCTCATTGTTGGACGCTTCCCGACGTCCGAGGGGTCCCGACCGCGTCGACCGCCCGGCGTAGCCGGGCCGGGTCGGGATGCAGGTACACCTGCGAGGAGGTAACCGAGCGGTGCCCCAGCAGATCGGCGATCACGTCCAACGCTGCTCCGGCGTCCGCGACGTTGCTCCCGAACGCGTGACGCAGCTGGTGCGGTGCCACCGCCACCTCCAGCCCGGCCCGGGCTGAGCAGGCCCGCAGCAGCTCGTTGATGGCGTCGGGGCGGACCGGCGCGCCGAGCGGGCGGCGGAACAGGTTCACCACCAGAAAATCGCTCCCCGAGCTGTCAAGGTGGCCGACTCGCTCGAGCTCGTAGGTGTCCAACGCCCGCACCACCAGGCCATCGAGCGGCACGACCCGGCTCCGGCGGGACTTCGCCCACGCCTGGTTTGGGTTGTCACGCCGGGCCACGTGCAGATGGGGTCCCTCCACCTCGCAGCGCAAGACACGAGAGTCGGCTGCGGGATGGACATCGCTTCGCCGTAGCCCGCACACCTCTCCCCGGCGCAACCCGGCGCGGGCCATGAGCAACACGATGAGCCGGTCCCGTGCCGAGCGGCACGCCCCCACCAAGGCCACGATGTCGTCATCGGACGCCCGGTTCACCGCCGGATCGGGCTCGTGCAAGCGGTGACGGGCCCGCAGCCGCCACGGGATGCGGCCATCCTCCCGGCGTGCCTCCTCGGGCAGGTCGGTCTCGTCCGCCACCTCATAGACCAACGACACCAACCCCGCCGGTGCCGCGCCGGTGGCGACAGCGTGGGTGACCAGGCCGCGCACCGCGGTCAGCACCACGTTGACCCGCCGGGCGCCGCGCACTGGCCGGCCCCCCGGGCCGACCAGCAACTCTCCGATCCCCTCCCCATCACCTGACGTTGACGGCGCTACAGCGGCGTGTCGCAGCCAGGTCATGAACAACCCGATGTGTTCCACGCCGACCTGCCAATGCAGGCCGCGCAGATCGCACCAGCGAAAGAACAGAGCAATGGCCCCCGCGTAGGACTTGGTCGTCAGCTCCGCGGCATCCCGGCCGAGACGCAGGTGCCGCAAGTAGGCGTCCGCGTCCCCGACGGTCACCAGCGCATCATCGACCACCGTCCAGTAGCGGACCCCCGACGGCAGCTTGACCATGAACGCCCGCATCGCACCCTCCCATGACCGGCAGCCGGACGGCACAGGACTACCAGCACCCTGTGACACCACGTCTGCAACAGCCCAAGAGAAGCCGGGCGCCCCGACCTACACGACGGTCCTATGCCACGTCGCGCGACAGCCGCCTGACCCCATGAGAAAGGCGGACGTTGTTGTAGCGCTTGATCCAGGCGGTGATGGCGGCCTTGGCATCGGCCCGAGTGGCGAACCGGTAGCGATGGACGAGCTCCCGCTTCAGGCTCGACCAGAACGACTCGGCGGCGCTGTTGTCGAAGCACGTGGCAACCCGGCCTGCCGACTGGCGCACGCCGAGGCGGTCGCAGAGCTCCCGGTACTCGGCCGAGAGGTATTGCGACCCCCTGTCCGAGTGGAAGATGACACCGCTGATGTCGCCGCCACGGAGGTCCGCCGCCCGACGCAGGGCGTCGGCCACCAGGGCGGTGGGCATGGTCTCGTCCATGGCCCAGCCGACCAGGCGACGGCTGCCCAGGTCGAGCACCGAGGCCAGGTAGAGCCAGCCCTCGTCGGTGCCGATGTAGGTGATGTCCCCGGCCCATC